>JACLAD010010692.1_pt1 | contig 15042 bp, 16 predicted proteins | sample 8027901 | NCBI WGS metagenome assembly JACLAD01 (sample SAMN15725071, study PRJNA655200) | protist metagenome | isolation source: fluorescence activated cell sorting (FACS) single amplified genomes of... | place: Spain: Blaines Bay Microbial Observatory, Mediterranean Sea | collected 2016-07-05 | reverse complement strand
GGTCACAAAATCAGGCCTTGGCGCAACACCTTCTCGAACTGCATCCCAGGTCGACCATCTACAGGTGGGGTTTTCAAGTACACGAGTGTAATAAAATGCCCGTTGATCTGGCTTGAAGTTTGGGTCGTGCCACAGGGTTGACAACTCTGTGGTGCCAACTTCGGGGATAATGCTGCAATCGGAGATATCGACTCTGGCACCATTATCCGGGCAACGATTAGTTTCAGGGTTGACCTCTGCGCCATCGGCATAGGCGACATCAATAACATCCTCATGGGTAGTGCCATCTGCATCAACCCAGCCTTTGATTATCTGCAGGCGTTGCAAGGGCGCACTGTCTGGATCAGCTGAAGCCATCACCAAAAATCCGGGCGATCCCATAGCATTGAGTGTCGGATCCTGTGCTAATAGTGTGCCTCCCATACTCACACCTTTGCCATAGGTGTAATGACCCAGCCCTTTCTTTTCCTGTCTAATCCTCAAATAGCAGGCATTCCTGCCGAAAAACACATTAACGTATTGATTTATATAGAAATTGCTAAAAAATGCTGCTGCTTTTTGAGCATTCACCCACTTGGGATATACGATAGTAGGAATATTTTTTGGGACTGTCCTAGATAACTAACATTTCACTCCTAACCCATTGAGTTAACTGCCTTAATTGACTCCTTGGGTCACTGCTATTAAAACGCCACTCAAATTCCTTTAAAAACAGGGCAAAATGTTCCTGTGGCACTCCGTTGAATCGACGTAGCAGAAAGAGGATTTTGAACATCAGCACCACATCGTAGGGTTTGCGGCCTGCGGCGCTTTTGCGTGCCGTCTGCCGGACGCGATCCAACATGGGCCGAAAAGCCTCCCAATCGACCAGAGCAGATAGTTTCGGTAAGGGATCGCCGAGCTGTTCAAGCTGCTGGTGGCGGTTCTCAAGATCAAAAAAGCTCGATTGCATAGGGTTTTCCGTGAGTCTTACTTTGATGATGTATCACGGCGGATAGCTTCTATTTTTAGAAGCCCCCTTAAAGTGCGTCAGCTAGGCTGCGTTGCTTAAGGTTTGTCCAGGCCATGAGTGTAGGTCCCTGTTTCAGAAGTGGCCTCTATTATCTCACAATAACGCTGAAGGGGGTGTTTCGTGCAAGGGTCTCTATCTATATGACCCTCTCCAATCTGCTAAAAATCGCAGGTTTGATGATGCCACTTTATGGTGCTTTTGATCTATCGACCTATGGGTTCTCGTGATAGAATTATTGGCGTTCCCCCGCGAAGTTTGCGATTTAAAATTAGATAATAAATCAAAGGTAAATCGATGGATTGGCTAAAACGAATTCGACCTGCAGGCCCTGCTTCCAGCAAGACTGAGCGCTCTAGCGCGGTCCCAGAGGGGCTTTGGAAAAAGTGCCCTAAGTGCGCTTCGCCGCTATATCGTCCCGAGCTGGAACGCAACCTAGATGTATGTCCCAAATGTGAGCACCATATGCGTATTGGCGCCCGGCGGCGCCTCGATATCTTTCTCGATCAGCAGGGTCGGGTAGAAATCGCCGAGGATATTGAGGCGATCGATAGGCTTAAATTTAAGGATGTTAAAAAATACCGCGACCGCCTTACTGAGGCGCGTAAAAAGACCGGCGAAAAGGATGCCTTGGTCGCCATATCTGGAAACTTAAAAGCCATTCCCGTGGTTGCCTGTGCCTTTGAATTTGCCTTTCACGGCGGTTCGATGGGCTATGCGGTGGGTGAGAAGTTTGCCCGCGCTGCCGGCGTTGCTCTGGAGCAACAGCGCCCGTTTATCTGTTTTTCTGCCACCGGTGGCGCGCGGATGCAGGAGGCGCTGATTTCGCTGATGCAGATGGCTAAGACCAGCGCTATTCTGGAGCGTCTCAAGGTCGCTGGAATCCCCTATATCTCAGTGATGACCGATCCGGTCTATGGTGGTGTATCCGCTAGTCTGGCGATGTTGGGAGATTTAAATATTGCCGAACCCGGTGCCCGCGCTGGATTTGCCGGACCCAACATTATTGAGCAGACCATTCGCCAAAAATTGCCCAAAGGGTTCCAGAAGAGCGAATTTCTGCTGGAAAAGGGCCATATCGATATGATTGTCAGCCGTCATCAGATGCGCGATCGACTGGCAAGCAGCCTTTCCAAATTGACCAACCAACCAGAACCTGTCGATGGCTGACCGCTGTTTAGCGGACTGGCTTACTCTGCTCGAGGCGCGACATCCCAGTGAGATAGACCTGGGATTGGAAAGGGTCGCAGCGGTATGGCAGAGATGCCAACAGCATCTGCACAAACCAACCCATCCCCAGCCCAAAATTATCAGCGTAGCCGGAACCAATGGTAAGGGCTCCTGTGTTGCCACTATGCAGGCAGTAATGCTTGAGCATGGCTACCGCGTGGGGGCCTTTACCTCGCCGCACTTTTTGACTTTTAACGAGCGAATCTGCATTGCAGGCCAACCGGTATCCGACCAGAAAATTGTCGATGCATTTGAGCAGATAGAGACGCTGCGAGAACGGATATCCCTGACTTATTTTGAATTTAACACCCTGGCTGCACTGTTGATATTTAGTTGGCATAAGTTGGATCTTATCCTGCTGGAAGTGGGTTTGGGGGGCAGGTTGGATGCGACCAATATTATCGACGCCGATGTCGCGGTATTAACCAGCGTGGATCTGGATCACCAGCTGTGGCTTGGTGACACCAGGACGGAAATCGCTGGGGAGAAACTGGGTATTGCCCGCCCTGATCGGCCGCTGATTATTGGTGAGACCGACTACCCGGAGAATTTTCAAAGCCTAGTAGCTAAAACTGCAGCTGATGCCCTGTGGATGGGTCGAGATTTTAATTATCAACTAGTGCATGAAATGTTCTCTGTCACTTTGAGCGCCTTCCACGATAAAGCGGTTGGCACTCTCAAAATAGAGAATTTGCCTGTTGCTGGGCTAATGCCGATCAATAAGACTCTGGCGCTGCAAGCGCTGTTAAGTGCTGGCTTCCAGCTCAATCTAGACCAGTGCCGCGCTGCTTTGACCAACATGATGCTCAGAGGTCGACAGCAGCGCCTTACCTATCAGGGGGTCAATCTGATCTTGGATGTAGCCCACAACCCTGCTGCCGCGGAACTGTTGGCCGCTCAGCTGGCTTCTCAACAGGTCTCTCAATTTTCCTCTGCAAAGGGCCGCTATATAGCAGTGGCAGCGGTACTGGAGGACAAAGACTGGTTGGCGATGGTCGTTGCTCTCAAGCCGGTGATTGACGACTGGAAAGTTGCCCAATTACAGGCCGTGTCAAGAGCAGCTGACGGGCAATCTCTATTGAATCTGTTATACAATAGCGGCGCCGATGGTACATTGCACAATAGTGTAGAACAGGCATTTATCTCGGCCTTATCTGAGGCTGGCACTGAGGATACAGTGATAGTGTTAGGCTCTTTTTATACCGTAGCAGACGTACTGCGCTTGATTTCAAAGGGAGATAATAGTGAGTAATAGCTTAAAGCAGCGAGTGGTGGGTGTGATTGTGCTCGGTGCATTAGGGATTGTGCTGCTGCCTTTACTGTTTGATTTTGCCGATCCAGAGCCCATTGACCGGCAGTCGCTCATTCCTGATGCCCCAGAGATTTCTACTGCGGAGATTCCAGTTGCTGCGCGCCCATCGAGTTTGGTGGTGCCACAACAGGTCGTGCCGCTATTTGATGTTGATGCCTCCCAGCCCGATAACTTGGAAAATACCACTAATGCCGGTTTGGACGAGTCTGGATTACCCAGTGCCTGGGTATTGCAAGTGGGAAGCTTTGAAAAGCAGGCTCTGGCACAAGTACTAATGGATTTGCTGCGAGAAAAACAGTTTAAAGCATTTAAAAAGCGAGTAGAATTGGCCGAGGGCACCATGTATCGCGTTTATGTGGGGCCAAAGATTGATCGGCGGCGAGCTGTTGCGGCGAAGGCTGAAATCGACCAATTATTTGATACTGATTCGCTGCTATTAAAATATGTGCCCTAATTAGCTGAACTATCGATAATGGAAATAGCCACAGTAGATATAGCTATCGCAGTGATCGTTGTCATTTCCGGACTGATCAGTGCTGTGCGGGGGTTTGTCAGAGAGACCATGTCGCTGATTATCTGGATAGCGGCATTTGTGGTGGCAATGACCTTTAGCTCGGTAGTGTCTTCACTGTTAACCAATTTGATTGAGTTGGCCTCGATGCGTCAGTTGGCTGCTTGGGGTGGGCTATTTATCGGAACTCTATTGCTGGGAGGGCTGATTAGCTTTCTGCTGGGAAAATTGATTGACTCCACCGGACTGGGTGGCACCGACAAAACCTTAGGTTTGGTATTTGGTGTTTTCAGAGGATTGTTAATTGTACTGGCCCTAGTAATAATGCTGCCTAAAGCAATCCCAGTAGAGCAAGACCCCTGGTGGATGGAGTCAGCGCTAATTCCAATTTTTCAGAGTTTTGAGAATTGGGGCAATCAGGCGGTAACTGAACTAAAAGAATTATTGACCAGTTGGATATAGACCATGTGTGGTGTAGCAGGTATTTCTGGAACTTCTGAAGTAAATCTGCGGCTTTATGATGCCCTGACTATGTTGCAACACCGCGGCCAAGACGCCGCCGGTATTGTCACTGATCATCAGGGTGAATTGCATCAGTGCAAAGGCGATGGATTGGTAAAGGATGTTTTCCAGCGCAATCATATGCTGCGCTTAGTGGGTAATCTGGGCGTCGGCCATGTGCGCTATCCCACTGCAGGTAGCTCCGGGCCGGCATTGGCCCAGCCGCTTTATGTCAACTCGCCCTATGGTATTTGCATGGCGCATAACGGCAATCTCACCAATGATGATGAGTTGCGGGAGCATATTTTCCGCACCGATATGCGCCACTTAAATACTGACTCCGATTCTGAGGTACTGCTCAATGTGTTTGCCCACGAACTGCAGTCTTGTAAAAAGCTTGAGCCCACCAGTAAGGATATCTTTGCCGCAGTAGCCGCGGTGCACCAGCGTTGTAGAGGTGCCTATGCAGTGGTTGGACTGATCGCCAACCATGGACTATTTGCCTTTCGTGATGCCCATGGCATCCGCCCGCTGTGTTTTGGTGTGCGCGAAACCGATCAGGGCAAAGAGTATGCGGTGGTCTCTGAATCCGTGGTTTTAGATAGCTTGGGTTTTGAGCTGATTAGAGACTTGAAGCCCGGAGAAGCCCTATTTATCGATAAACAGGGTCAGTTGCATCTGCAGCAGTGTGCTCAGCAGCATGAGCTGGTGCCCTGTATTTTTGAACATGTCTACTTCGCCCGTCCAGACTCGTTGATGGATAATATTTCGGTCTACAAATGTCGTCTGCGAATGGGCGAAAAGTTGGCGGAGAAAATCCTTCGTCAGCGGCCAGACCATGATATTGATGTGGTAATTCCCATCCCAGATACCAGCAGGGTTTCTGCCCAAGCGCTGGCCGAGCATCTCGGCGTTAAGCTTCGAGAAGGCTTTATGAAAAACCGCTATATCGGGCGCACCTTTATCATGCCCGGTCAAACTGAGCGCAAAAAGTCAGTGCGTCAGAAACTCAATGCAGTCAAGCTGGAATTTGCCGGCAAAAATGTGCTTTTAGTGGACGATTCCATTGTGCGCGGCACTACGTCGAGGGAAATTATTCAAATGGCGCGAGAGGCTGGGGCTAAAAATGTGTATATGGCATCCGCTGCACCGGGGGTTCGCTACCCCAATGTTTACGGCATTGATATGCCCTCGGCCAATGAACTGATTGCCCATGGTCGCAGTGATTCTGAGGTGGGTGAAATTATTGGCGCAGACTGGATTATTTACCAAGATCTCGAAGATTTAATCGCTTCGGGAGTGGAGGGCAATAAACAGATTAAACGCTTTGAATGCTCGGTGTTTAACGGCGAGTATATTACTGGCGATGTGGATCAGACCTACCTCAATCGCATCGATGAACTGCGCAATGATAAAGCCAAACAGAAGGGCGACGCATCTTCGGACATTAAGAAACGCTCGGTTATCGGCATTCACAACAACGGGATAGCATAGCTGAGACTTGGTAATCCAATGACAACTAAAGATAACAAGAAAAACTATCAACCAGCCACCTTGGCTATTCGTGATGGCTATCAGCGCACCCATGAAAATGAGCATGCGGAAGCGCTGTTTTTAACCTCCAGCTATGTGTTTGATAATGCCGAGATGGCAGCCCAGTGTTTCAGTCAAGAGGCTGAGGGCAATGTCTACTCGCGCTATACCAACCCTACCGTGCGCAGTTTTGAACAGCGTCTGGCTACCCTGGAAGAGGGCGAGCAGTGTGTGGCCACTGCCTCGGGAATGGCTGCGGTGTTGTCGGTGATTATGGCGCTGTTAAAGACCGGTGATCATATTCTCTGCTCTCAGGATGTATTCGGTAGCACCAAGGTGATGATGGATAAATTTATCGCCAAGTTCGGTGTTGAAATTTCCTATGTGGCACTGAATGACTTAGCGGCTTGGCAGTCTGCGGTAAAACCCAACACCCGCATGCTTTTTTGTGAGACGCCCTCCAATCCACTGTCGGAGATCGCTGATGTAGAAGCACTGAGCCAGTTGGCCAAAAAGTCAGAGGCGCTACTGGTGGTGGATAACTGTTTCTGTACCCCAGCACTGCAAAAGCCCCTGAACTGGGGGGCCGATATTGTGATGCACTCGGCGACTAAGTATATCGATGGTCAGGGTCGCGCCCTCGGGGGTGCTCTGGTGGGCAGAACGGAATTAATGGAACCGGTGTTGAGTTTTATCCGCGCAGCGGGGCCAACAATGAGTCCCTTCAATGCCTGGATATTCCTTAAGGGCTTGGAGACTTTAAACCTCAGAATGCAAGCGCACTCGGCTAATGCGGTACAGCTGGCAAGGTGGTTGGCCGAGCATCCTAAAGTGGAGCAGGTGTTTTATGCTGGTCTGGAGGATCATCCCGGGCATCAGTTGGCGAAAAAACAGCAGTCCGACTTTGGTGGCGTAGTCTCATTCACCGTTAAAGGCGGTCGTCCCGCGGCGTGGCAAGTGATAGATAATACCCAGATGCTCTCTTTGACTGCCAATCTCGGTGATGCCAAAACCACGATTGTACATCCGGCCACCACTACTCACGGCCGTCTTACCGACGATGAGCGGACGGCTGCCCGTATTGATGACGGATTGATTCGGGTTGCGGTGGGGCTTGAGGATATCACCGATATTATCGCCGATTTAGCGCTAGGTTTGGATCAGCTTTAATCGGCCTTTATATGCCTGCCGTAAGCAGTTTGACCCAATTGCAGACAGGCTGATAAATATGTTTTCCACCAAAACCTACCAGATGGTTTCCCCCGAGCAGGCGTTACCGGGAAGACAGCAGTCTATGCAGATCGCCAATCGTCACTGGGTAACTGCTCAGCCACTCCAACCGCCGTTTGCCGAGGGTTTGCAGTCTGCAATCTTTGCCATGGGCTGTTTTTGGGGGGCAGAGCGCCGTTTTTGGCAACAGCCGGGGGTAGTGACCACAGCAGTAGGCTATGCTGGTGGCTATACCCCCAACCCCACCTACGAGGAGGCCTGCTCTGGTTTAACCGGTCACACCGAAGCGGTGCTAGTGGTGTTTGACCCCGAGCATATTAGCTACCAACAGCTATTGGCGGTTTTTTGGCAGTCTCACGATCCCACCCAGGGCATGGCCCAGAGCAACGATCGCGGCACCCAGTACCGCTCGGCGATCTATTGTATTGGTGATGCTCAGCTAGAAGCCGCGAGCCACTCGGCAAAAACCGTGCAGTCTCTTTTGGATCAACAGGGCTATGGCAGTATAACTACTGAGACACGTGAGGCACCGGTGTTTTACTATGCCGAAGACTACCATCAACAGTATCTGGCCAAAAACCCCAATGGTTACTGTGGTCTGCGGGGCACGGGCATTCAATATCCGCTGAGCTAATCTAGCTTGCTCAACGGCTAGTCGTGTTTTCTACTGATTGGCTGGTAATTGTCGGGATAGCCTGTAACAGACTTTTTGTATAATCCATCTGCGGCCGCGCCCAGAGTTGTTCAGTGTCAGCCTGTTCCACCAATTTCCCGTAATGCATCACTGCCACTCGATCGCAAATATGGCGAATTACCGACAGATCATGGGAAATAAACAGCAATGTCAGGTTGCGGCGCTCTACCAGATCGAGAATCAACTCGAGGATCTGCGCCTGAATAGTTACATCCAGCGCCGATACCGGCTCATCGGCCACAATAAACTCTGGCTCGGTGGCGATAGCGCGACCGATAGCAATCCGCTGTCGCTGCCCGCCAGAGAACTCATGGGGATATTTGCGCAGGCTGGATCGAGCCAATCCCACATCATCCATAAGCGCAGCCACTTGCTGATCAACTGTTTTGCGGTTGGCTAGGCGGTGGTAGAGCAGTGGTTCTGCCAGAGTTTGGTAGACCGTCATTCGCGGATTCAGTGAAGCGTAGGGGTCCTGAAAAATCATCTGCAGTTTACGTCTAAACGGCATAAGCTGCTTGGCATTTAAGCTGGTGAGTTCGTTGTCGTTATAGCAAATCGACCCTTCTGTGGTGGGAACCAGTTGCAGAATTGACCGTCCCAGAGTGGATTTGCCAGAGCCCGACTCGCCCACTAGTCCCAGAATTTCGCCGCGGTTAATGGTTAGAGAAACATCCTCTACTGCTTTAATCAGGGTTTCACCTCTGGAGCCGCGCCCCTGAGAACCTTGGGAAAAATCCCGAAAGTAAGTTTTAAGATGATTAATTGTTACCAGCGGCGAATCGGGTTGGCTATGGTTTGGCGCCTGTTTTGCCCCTTGGGGGATAGCCGCCAGCAGTTTCTGAGTGTAGTCACTCTGGCTGTGGTGAAAGATACTCTGGGTTTTGTTTTGCTCCTGTACGCTGCCATCACAGATCACCATGACGTTATCGGCAATCCCGGAAACTACCCCTAGATCGTGACTGATAAAGATAACTGCCAGATCGCGGCTCTTCTGTAGATCTTTTATCAGCTTAAGGATCTGTGCCTGAATAGTCACATCCAGTGCGGTGGTGGGCTCATCACAGATCAGCAGTCGCGGTTGATTGATAAGTGCCATAGCGATCATTACTCGCTGGCGCATCCCGCCGGAAAACTCATGGGGGTAGCTATCAAAGCGCTGTTCTGCATTGACAATGCCCACTTCATCTAGCAGGGCAATGGCTTGGCTGCGAGCACTAGCTCGGGACTGTCGCAGCGTACTGTCCGGATGGTAGATCAGCGGTTCTATAAGCTGTTCGCCGATAGTGAGAAACGGATTTAACGAGGTCATCGGGTCTTGAAAGATCATCGCGATATCATGACCGCGATAGTGGCGCATTTGACCATCTGAACAGGTGAGCAGATCATCACCATCAAATAGGGCGGTACCGCTCTCAATTACCGCCGGCGGTTTGGATAATAGGTCTAAAATGCTATAGCAGGTAACTGACTTACCCGAGCCAGATTCGCCGACAATGGCCAGGGTTTCCCCCAGATCCACCGAGAAACTGACCTCATTGACTGCCTTGACCACCCCGTGGCGGGTGTGGAAGTGAACCGACAGATCCTTTACCTCAAGCAGTGCCATAGTTTGTCCTCAATCCACCGAGGCCTTGGGGTCCAGCGCATCCCGCAATCCGTCGCCGAGAAAGTTCAATGCAAATAGGGTCAAGGACAGGGCCAGCCCGGGATAGATCAGCAGCCAGGGGTATTCTTCCATGGTTTCCACCCCGTAGTTAATCAACAGACCCCAAGAGCTTTCGGGCGGCTGAATACCCAGCCCTAAAAAGCTTAAAAATGCCTCTAAAAGCATAACACTGGGTATGGTTAGGGTGGTGTAGACAATCACTGGCCCCAGGGTATTGGGAATCAGATGGCGGCGAATAATGGTCCAGCGCGACAGCCCCATAGAATAGGCAGCCTCAACAAACTCCTGCTGGCGCAGTGCCATCACCTGACCGCGCACAATACGCGCCATAGTCAGCCATTCCACTGCACCGATGGCGACAAATAACAGCAGGATATTGCGGCCAAACACCACCATCAGCAACACGATAAAGATCATAAATGGCAGGGCGTAGAGTATATCCACAATGCGCATCATCAACGCATCCACCCGTCCGCCCAAAAAGCCGGCGGTGGCGCCCCACAGAATACCGATTACCAATGCCACCGAGGTGGCAATAAAGCCCACCATCAGCGATACCCGCCCGCCATACATGATTCGCGTCAGCATATCGCGACCAAAGATATCCGTGCCCAGCCAGTGCTCGGAGGAGGGCGGTGCTGCCCCCAGCAACAGGTTCTGTTGCTCGTAGCCATAGGGGGCGATCCAGGGAGTCAGCAGGGAAATCAGGCACAATAAAACCAACAGGCCGAGGCCAAATAGCGCCAGATAATTCTTGCGCAGGCGCAGCCAGGCATCATTCCACAGTGAACTGCCGGATTCTGGAATTTGCGTGTTCTGGCGATCGTTCACTAGGCCTTTCCTCGCACTTGGTGACGCAACTTGGGGTTGAGCCACAGCGCCAGCAGATCAGAGAGCAGGTTAAACAACACAATTAACGTGGCAAAAAAGATAGTCATGCCCAGTATCATGGTGTAATCGCGATTAAATGCCGAGGTCACATAGAAGCGCCCCAAGCCGGGGATTTGGAAGATAGTCTCCACCACAAATGAGCCTCCCAACAGACCGGCAAAGGCCGGACCCAAAAACGCCACCACGGGAATCAACCCACCGCGCAACGCGTGTTTGCCAACAATCACCCACTGGGACAACCCCTTGGCGCGGGCGGTGCGGATATAGTCCTGAGCCAGCACCTCCAGCATACCGCCGCGGGTCAGTCGGGCAATATAGGCGGCATAGCCCGTACCCAGAGTGATAGCCGGCAGGATTTTATCCCCGGGAATATCCCCCCAGCCGGAGATTGGCACCCAGTCCAGATGGATGCCAAATACCAATACCAGTATGGGGCCGAGCAAAAATGAGGGCATGCAGATACCCAACATAGCGGCCGACATAGGAATATAGTCCTGCAATGTATTGGGTCTCATGGCCGCTATGACGCCAGCACTAATGCCGATAAATAGGGCTACTAACATGGCATACAGCGCCAGTTCGGCGGTAACCGGAAATCCCGCGGCGATCAATTCATTGACGGTTCGCCCCGAATATTTAAACGAGGGGCCCAGATCCCCCTGCAATACATCCCCCAGATAGCTAATATATTGCTGCCACAGCGGCTGATCCAGTTGGTACTGGGCCTCCAATGCCCGCGCCACCTCTGGCGGCACCGCTTTATCCGCTGAGAAGGGCCCGCCAGGTGCGCTATGCACTAATAAAAAGGTCACAGAGATAACTACCAGCAACACCGGTATAGCCTGTAGTAATCGACTCAGGGCAAATCTCAGCATAATTATTGCGCTCTCAAGCTTTGCACTGGTTTGGGTTCTGGTTTGGGTTCTGGTTTGGGTTCTGGTTTGGGTTCTGGTTTGGGGGCGGATTCTGTTTCAGGTTGCAGATAAATCTCCCGATAGTTGGCCTGATTGAGAATGTTATTGGTGAAATTTTTGACCGAGGGGTGCACCAGATTATTGGAGGTGTAGATGTAAATAGGTATAACCGGCATGGCCTCCATCAGCATATTCTCTGCCCGCTTAAAAATAGCCAGTCGCTCTTCGTGGGATTTAGCTCTGGGTGCTTCTTCTAGAATAAGTTGATCATATTCGCTGTTACACCAGTTGGTGCGGTTATTGCCGCCATCGCAGATAAACATATCGAGGAAGTTATTGGGGTCCACATAGTCGCCGATCCAACCGGCGCGGGCAATTTGATAATTTTTGCCGCTTACTGTATCCAAGTAGACCTTCCACTCCTGATTAAGCAGGGTGACATCTATATTGAGATGCGCCTTCCACATCTGCTGGATAGCTACCGCGATTTTTCGATGCCCCTCACTGGTATTGTAGAGAATTTCCGTGGTTGGGAACCCCTTGCCATCGGGATAACCAGCTTCTGAGAGCAGCCGTTTCGCGGTCTCGGGATCAAATCGTAGCTGGCTCTCGGGATAGTAGCCCATGGTACCCGGCGGGGTAATGCTATAGGCGGCAATCTGTCCGCCCTTGGTAATCTGGGATATCAGCAACTCCCGATCTATGGTCATGCCCAATGCCTGACGAACGCGCTTATCCTTTAAATAGGGCGTGTTGACATTAAGTCGGTAAAAGTAGGTACCCAGATAGGGCTGTATGCGCAAGGCAGGGTCCTCGGCCGCCTTATAAACTGCAATCTTATCCGAGGGAATACCGCTGTAGTGGAGCTGTCCGGCGCGAAACATACGCTCCTCGGTGGTGACATTTTCTGTGGGATAGAAAACTACCTGATTTAACCCCACATTTTCGGCATTCCAATAATAGGGATTGCGCTCCACAGTAATCCGCCGGTTAATTTTCCACTCCTTTAATTGAAAGGCGCCATTGCCGACGATATTGCCCTCATAGGTCCAGCGGGTACCGCGCTGATCGGCGCTGCCAAATTTCTCCACTGTAGCGCGATGCACTGGGAAAGTGCTGTAATGATCCAATAGTTGCAGAAAATAGGGGGTGGGGTTGGCCAGTCGAACTTCCAGGGTAAAATCGTCTAGGGCTTTAACCCCCACCTGGGCAAAGTCACTGATCTCACCTTCATAATAGGCTCTGGCATTCTCGATCGGGAAATACATATAGGCGTAGAGATTGCCCAGAGCCGGTTGCAGTGCCCGCCACCAGGACCAGACATAGTCATGGGCATTGTGGGGGTCGCCATTGGACCAGCGGGCATTTTCCCGCAGATAAAATGTGTAGACCCGCCCGTCCTCGCTGATTTCCCAGGATTTTGCTACACCGGGTCTTGGCTCTAGAGTCTCTTTATCCTTAAATACCAGGCCTTCCATTAATGCCGAAATAATATGGTGCTCGGGAACGCCAGTGGCAATATGGGGGTCGAGGCTTTGGGGTTCAGTACCGTTGCCCCAGTGCAGCGTGCCGGTCTGATTGCCGGTAGTGACATTGTTCTGGTGATCACTGCAACTGGCTAGAATTAACAGCAGCATAGCACTCGCTGTAATAGATAACCGTTTTAAATGGTGCTGTGACATCCCGTTGTTCCTTAGTTTTGCGCTATTATATTAGCGCATTGGCAGAACGCTAGCTTCATCTATCAGTGAATGAAGAATAAGTGACTCGTTACCTAGATTATCCGGTTGGCAGCTTCGGACTGAAGCCGTTCCACTAACCAAACTTTGATAATTGATTGACGTGTGACGCCCATACGTGCCGCTTCTCGATCTAGAGAATCTATTACCCAAGTGGGGAAATCTACATTAATACGTTTTGGCTCCTGATTAAGGCGCCGCATACTGGATAGATCCAGATCATCAATAATATCGTCAGCATTTTGATCAAATTTGTAGTCAAGCTCTTTAGCTTTCATAAAGCAGTACCTCTTGTTTCCGGGAACGCCGTACCGAGATTAATCGAATGGAATCATTTCTATAAGTTATAATCGCGGACCAGTGTTTATCTTCTATAAGACCAATAACAATAAAGCGTTCCTCATCATCAGATTTTGCCTTAACCTCTAAAGCCTCTGGATCATTCCAGAGTTGTTGGGCAACAAGGAAATCAATACCCTGTTTTGCAAGGTTCGCTAGGCTTTTGGATTGGTCATACTCGAACTTTTGCATGAGTTAAAAATATACCTTTTTTACTCATTTGTCAAGGGTAAGTTCACACTCAGGTCGAGTTTCTAAGTAGTGGGACATATAAATTGTGATCTCACCTATTTCGCAAAAACAGGGGAGAGGGTCTCTATGAGTAACCACAGGGCAACCACAAGCAGAGAAGCCGCAAAAAAGTAATTGACGTAACTGGCTAATTTGGGATCGGATATTGAGCTGCTGATAGCAGCACCACCTGCCACCCAGATCATATGAGTCGAGATATTTAATATCGCTAGCATGATTACTAGAGCGGAAGCACTATAAAATGACACAATCAAAGCGGTTATTTTCGCACTTCACTGCGTTGCTCATTTTGCCCATAGCCACCACTATGCACTGCAATGAGCGCCTTGTGAATCACAAAAATTCCTCCCTTTCCTTATATGCCATTTTATAGTGCTTCCGCTCTAGATACACAACCTGCGTGGTTTGATCAAAACTGCCATCTAAAAATAATGAAAACATCAAAAACAGCATTGTCCATCCTTTGGGATTGAGCAGCTGCAACACCAAGCCATCATAGAATGTGTAGGCATTAGATTCGGTATTTGTGGATGCGTCGCTACTGGACTTGATAAATTTATAAACCAAATATAACAGGTAGAAAATACCTAATAACTTAATAAAAACAATTAGTTGTGGATATGTATTTAGAAATTCTCCCAGTCCAAAGCCAATAATCAACGAGTAGACAATAAATACAATATCGATCCCGGCAAGCAAGGGTATAGATTTTTTAAAGCCCTGCTTAATACCAGATAGGGCAAAGACAATATTTGCCGGTCCAGGACTAAAAACTAGGGGGAACATAACGGCAAACCATGCCAGAAAATATTCAATACTCATAGGTTGTGCTCCTTTCCATGGATTTAATAATTCCTATAGCTTACATTTTTAGTTGGCTGGGGGTTTCCTCGCCTGATACCAAGTGACTGGATTTTGACACTCTATGGCGATAAAACACAGAGCTTTATTACCTCTCTATTGTAATGGTCTAACCACAGTGGATTATTGCTAAGTCTAAGTTTCGCTTGCTTGATGCTTAACCCAATAGCTCATGTACATGACAGGTGTATCAAGGGCAGCCACTATGACCTTCACAATATACCCAGTAACAATAATATTGATCAATACGGCAAATGGTACTGTTCCATAAAACGCTAATGAAAAGAATATGATGCTATCTAAAGCCTGTGAGGCTAATGTACTTCCATTGTTTCTTAACCAAAGATTTTTTTTCCTACC
>JACLAD010004532.1_pt1 | contig 15054 bp, 11 predicted proteins | sample 8027901 | NCBI WGS metagenome assembly JACLAD01 (sample SAMN15725071, study PRJNA655200) | protist metagenome | isolation source: fluorescence activated cell sorting (FACS) single amplified genomes of... | place: Spain: Blaines Bay Microbial Observatory, Mediterranean Sea | collected 2016-07-05 | reverse complement strand
CACGCTACCTGCGCACCCGTAATTAGAGTACCTATGTCTCAGAGGTACTTCTTATTCTGAAACTTTTGTTTATGCAGAAACATTTGGTGGCTTATTCATCGCGTGGAGAGGCCTAGTATCTATGAGGCAGTACAGTGACAGTACCAGAAGAAGAGATGAGGAGATAGGAGTAGGTAAGAGGTAAGGTGGTGAAAGAGAGTATTATATTATAACTACTACTACTACTACTACTACCACCACAGCTAAGAGTAGTACCTCTATGTAATAACTACTACTACTAAGTACCTCTCTACCTAGCTATAGCTATTCTAGATTCTAGGTACCTACTTCTAGTACTAGTACTCAGACTCAGAGACGATAGGGAACAATGAACAACAAATTGTATTGTTGCTTGCAATATATTGCGATGTATTGAGGGTATGAGTATGAAGGGGCGTGTTGAGGGTAATGCAATCATATGGAGGGGAGCAATAGCTACAATATTATTATTATCATTATTATTATTATTATTATTATTATTATTATTGCAATATATTGCAATACACAATTAGCTACAATACATACATGTATTGTTATTGTATTGCCTAGTGTACACGTGTACACCTAGTAATAGCTATAAGTCGACGTACTGGCTCACTAATTGAGTAGGAATACAAAACTAAATATCTTGACATCGAGATCAGTCTTGCCAGCGCAACCGCTTGCAATGCCCTCTAATGACGTGTTGCAAGCAGTTGTATCAAATTTTCCTTTTTCCAACTGGTTAATTAGAGTGCTCAGAAGCGTTGCTTTAATTGCAACACAATATATTGCAATATATTGCAATATGATTGGTGGAAACCTTGTTGGAATATTGCAATAATATAGAGGGGAGTAATAGCTACAATAGTATTGCAATATTGTTCCCTATCTCTGCTTCTACTTCAGTAGCTGCCATTACCATCGTACAGAATTGAAATGATACTTTTTGCAAAATATATGCAAATTTTTGTTGATATTGATAGCAAAAAAACTGTTTCGGCGATGCAGCATTCTTTCGGATATCATACCACTTCTGTAAGGAGCATTGCATGCACATCACCTGTTCCCAGCAGTGTCGATGATTCAACAGCAGCAGCAGGTCGACCACAGCCATCGCGCCTATATCGTTACAATCTCAGTACCAGTAGTCAAAGGTTGATTTCCTCTTCCTGTATTATTTTCAGCTTGTTGTTCAGATTTGCTCACTAAGTGTCTCTCCACTCGGGTTACAACGAATTTAGTTTTCAGCTAGCCTCATATTGTTATCCGATTCCAAATCGATAGGGGAAAGATACCATGTCATATACATTTGAACACGTCTTAGATGAGTGTGTAGCGGAGAAGGCATCTAACACCGCTCCAGAGGCGAAACGTTCCATGTATGAAGAGGCTTTTCAAGCATTGAATGTATGGATAGAATCGAGACTGTCAAAACGAAAAGGTGCAGAGATTGGTAGCTTCGGCACCTTTACATGGGAAATGAAAACCACTGAAGATGGCGAAGACCAAATGAGACCAATTTTTCTGATTGCTGACAGTTTTGTCAAGGATCATCGCGTGAAGCAGCAACGAATACACTATTACCCGAAAACGGCCACCAATGAAGAAATCAATCATTCAAAACTTGCGATAAAATTCACTGTTAATCTCACCAAAGACATGGTCTTTTGTTCATTACGCGATGTAATAAGAAAGATAGGTGATTTTGTCGCTAGAGGGTATGAATTTACTGTGCCATTCAGTTTTGGTACATTTATGGCAAAGGAAAGAAGGGTCAAGTTTGAGTTTTCGTTTTCGAGGTTCGCTAATATTTTACCAGCAGGAGTCATGTCTTCTAATAATGCTACAGACTCAGAGGAGCTAATACCATCATCCAATCATGAAACAGATAGTAATGGTAGCACCAACACAATGAATGCAGCATCGATAACTGCTAGTGGTAACTTACTGGATGTGTTGGACAAGACCTTGGAGAGGTCCACTGCCTCTGCGGCTGAGAAGAAGACACCCACAGTAGAACTATCTATTCCACCATCATCATCTTCATGCAACAATGTTTCTGCTGATAATATAGGCATTGATGATGCTACAGCATTTCTGGATGAATTTGAAGATGAAATGGGATCACCGGAGACCAATCCATCAGCACCTTCCTCTACCCAAAATCGCCCTGCAGATGTGCCAAAACTTGAATTGACTGGTTCGTCAGCTGTGCCCGATTTAAGAGAAGATGTGTATAGTGAGCATGGTACCAAAAATTTTGGGCTACGAGAACCCCCTTCGCCCCGTATGCTAGAGCTGCTGATTCCGAAACAACCTCGCACTGATATGGATAGAAAAATTCACACCATAAACGCGAGACAATCTGTAGTGGATGAAGCATATAACAGAATGCTGACTGAAATAGAGAGAGACACTCTGAATGATGAATACACAAAACGTAAGATGGCAGAAAGTGAGCACTCACACGAGCAAACTGAAGTATTAAAGAGACAGGAGCAAGAGAAGCTGAAGTTTGAACTGCAAAAAGTGTTGGATAAACAGGTGGTGGAATTTGAGGAGCGACGGCATCGAGAAAGAGAGGATTCAAAGAATGCAAAGATTACTTCTATTATTGAAGAAAATGCAGATAAGAAAATGATAAAAGTTGATAAAGGTGAGTTGTGTGATATGCTTCTCACCCAAATGAGCTCTAAAGAACAGAGTAAGCGTGATGAAAAGGAACGCAAGCTACAAGAAGAAAGAGAGTATCTCGACCATGTTGCAATAGAATTAGATATGCAGAATGCCGCTGTTCAAGCTGACCATCTAAGCAAACAGAGCGTATTGTTAGAGGCTTGGGAGAGAGAGGGGCATGTAAGGAATTTGAAGAAGCTACAAAATAGTGGGATAAATGCTGTCCATGGGTACATTCGCACAAACTTAATGGATGGAACTCCTGATGTTATGGCAAAATCTTATAGCGCTAGATCGCTAACATCTGGTAGAGTAGGTATGAGCGTAGGCTATGACACGAGAAAAGGGGGCAAAAGTTGATCAGAGGGAATGAAAAAGATCTAGTAGACCGTTGAGATGGAGAGTGGAGGGGTCATAGTGTGAATGTTATGCATTCTTGGAAAAACGAGATGATACTTTAAATATACAATAATGCAAATAATATGCATAAAATATTGTTATTGACTTGACGCCATGACAACCACCTATTTGGTATGTTTTCATGTTGTGTGACATCAAGTATTGCATGTGCTGTTGCTATTGTGGAAGTATAAGTACTCCAAGGAAGTAGAATGCAAGTCGTCACAATAAGACAATAAAACAATAAACAATTAAGCAGTGACAATCACAGTGATGATAACTGTTGTGAAAATGACATGTTGATATGCGTTCGATTCTTGTCGCACTTGCAGACAAGAAACTTGATATACAAGAATAGTAGTCTAACGATCAATGATTTCCATAGAATGAAATGAATGGTAGTTAAATAGATCTTAAAATTAATTTCCCCAGATCACAAGTATGTAATTTCAATTGTCACGCACATGGTAGCGAAATGGGGGGGGAGAGAATAGAGACTATTTGCCATGGACATGGCCTTGTACATCGTATGTCAGCACGGCGGGTTGGGTTCTATACAACTCTCATGCCGTGGAGGAAAGTAACTGGATCACCAAAATATTGGCAGTTGGCAGTGGCAGCAGTTCCTGAACTCATTTCTTTGTGATTTTTCCTACAAATGTATTTGGTAGTGGTTATGTAGTTATTACTTAGAGCTTAGAGAGAATATTATTGATATTAATAGTAATAATTTATCGTTTCATACTTCTAGTAGTTAAATACTTTTAATTAATAGCTAGAGAGTAATACCAGTAGGAAGTAGCAGGCTTGTCGACAATATATTTCTATTGCAATATATAATATATTGCAATATTGCACTAAATATATTTATTATTGCACTATTTTCAATATTGCAATATATTATTGCAGCAAAAAAGTTGCAATAATAATAATATTGCAATATATTGCAAAAATATGTAAGTACGTATATACATATAATAATAATAAGTACATATATAGTATATAGTATATAATATATAATATATAATATTAATGTAGCGTAGACATATATATAGATACAGGAGGTATACGTAGCCTTGCTACACGCATACTATAAAATAACATAAAGCTATCTAGATTATCATAGAGTTATCGATGATTATGACTATATAGCACACTGTATACAGACGACGCTGGATACTGATAATCTCGTTATTAGTTATTAGTTATTAGAAGACTAATATTGTTGCAATTATTGTAATATATTGCAATAATTGCAATAATTTATTATTGCTCCTTTTTCATTATTGCAATATATTATTGCAGCAAAAAAGTTGCAATATTATTGCAATATATTGTCGACAAGCCTGGGAAGTAGTAATATACATATACCAGGTGGTAGTATATGACCAATCCTGCGACTACGACACTAGTCAATCACAACCTCTACAGCCAAGCCAAGCCGATGGCAGTAGGCAGTAGTAGCCACGTCTTTCATTTAACAAAATGTTTGCTGGTGAAGAGATGCTTCCATATTCCTCTATGCTTTTGTGTGTCTTCGCCCCATCCCAATACGATCACCTCTACTGTGACATTAGCTAATGGATTGTCTTCCGGGTCATCTTGGCTGCAACTTCTGCTCAGGCTCATTTGGGGCCCTGTAAATACTGGCATGTCATCTACAATGCCATGATCATTGTTGTTGTGCTCATTACTCCTACTGATGCGGCGTTGATAATTTGCATCGAAATTGATCTCAACACCACCTAGTTGACTTATTAATGGATTGATATCCAGCCCTTCGAAGCATCTATCTTTTACGTTTAGAATACTATTACGATGGATGACTTTACATAAACCATCTTTACCGGTGAACTTGCTACTATACATATAAATCAGGTCTTCGTCGAGTACTGTCCATATTCTAGCTGCATCAATGATTCCGAAAACTGTATTAGATAGCTCAAAGAACCATCCACACTGAGATTGTAATGGAGACTTTACCTGTAAAGAAGCACTCAAATATCCAATCTTCTTACTCGATAAACCGGATTTTGATTTTGTCTTGTGTGTCTTTCTGCCATAAATATTAAATAATGGAGATTTGGCATTGGTGGAAACTTGAATATCTACTTCGACACCGTCTTCAATGCTTCTATGAGTGCTGCTAGATCTCCCCGAGCCACTATCGGAAGTACCTTGGTCATATTTGATTCGTATGTGAGCAGTATCAATAACTCCTTGTCCGAGAAAATACTTTTCTACACTATAGTATGCGCCTGAGTTACTACCACTATTGCTTCGATCACCTGCCGAACCATTGTCACTTACATTGGCATTCATCACATTCATGGTTATGAGACCGTCCATTGTATCTAAACTTAGTAAGAAGCGCTCATTGAACTCCACCACAGAATGTTGAGATGAGCAATCGAATACTTCTGACCTGCATAAACCTAAACATTTATTTGGGCGATCTGCAGATGTACTGGAAACAACTACATATACAGGCAGCTCTTGTTCATAGATATTACCCCTCCGCAGGTCTACAATGCAAACATGAGAAAGAGAGTTCATACGAGCATGATACAGTATTCTGGCTAAAAAACCCCTGATTATACGTTGAAGATAAATTGCAGCACGAATAACGGTCGTATTACATTGAGCTAATGCTTCATCGTCTGAAGATATCGCTCGCGATAACAATGCTGGTGACGAGGCCACAATATGAGGGTATAATTGGCCTATTACAGTCAATGCTTCATCGAAGGTATACCCTTCGCAGAGTAATCTATCTAGATGAGCACCACTCTGTCGACGAATATTTCTATCTTTTTCCTCAGAACATAATCGATTCACCTCTTTTTCAAAATTGCGACTCGATATTTTCCACCTTTCAAACTCTCTTCTGCTTCTCTCTGATTCAGAAACAATTTTATCTTCGATTAGTTTTCCATTTTTTAATAATTGGCATTCGATTGATTCTGTTTCCACATCCTCGTCATCATCATCATCATCATCGTCATCATCATCATCATAATCATAATCATTTTTGTTACAATCATTAGTGCTCTCAGGCGATAGAGCCAATAAGAGTTCTTGATCAGCTAATGCATCAAATCGTTCCAAATGTACCGAAAATGCATATGTCAATATATTCGATGACTTCAGAGCCATTGACTTAGTTCGAAAACAGGCTGATATTTCACCACCGTTGCATAGTAAAGTGTAGCGCTCAAGATGTGCTAAAATGGCAATGCCTATTCTAATGAAGGTGTCAGTTACACCGAGCAATAACATATCCATCACACAAAGAGACAACTCTCCAGGAGTGGATTCCAAGAAACACGATCGAAACCATCTAATTATAAGATCAATTGATGAGTAATGAATCGCCCGGAAGTGATCATATGTACGGGGTAGATGATAACGCAAGTGCTTCTCGAACTCTCTATGATATCGTACGATGCAGGTAGGATTAGCCAAAAACAAGACACGTAAATTTCGCTCTTCCATAAGTAGACAAAAGAGGGAAAATGCTTGCCTCTCTGGATGTCGGAGGATTAAATTTGCTCCAAACGAGACCATACCTGGTGAGTAGTCGTACAATGTAGAAACAAGTACAACAAGCCGATGAAGGGATTTGTAAATACCATCATCCTCACTTCTACTCATCATAAACTTCACAAGTTGAGAATCACATGCCAATCTGGCAAAAGTGTTTTTTACTTCTCGTTCCATCTTTTCGTACGGTGGAATACTTTTAGCAGCCGTTTTTTTGGGGATCCCAAGAATGTTGTCATAGATCATCTGCGTAGGAGAGTTGGAGGAAGAGGATCGAAATATTTCAGAAGTGCCATCATAGTGCATATCTTCATTCGAATCACCATCAACCTTATTAACATTCATATTGTTGTCAAGTTGACTTTCTTTCTGCTGCACTACACGAAGACACTCATCATATAGTAGAGCATACCTTCGTCCTAGATTTTCAGGAATTTGATCTTGCCAGCGAACCCTGTCCGCTAGAAGAGATAGTCTAGAGAACAAATTAATATCACAAACCACTCTACCATCAACGGTGCCCACAGCAGTGGGATCCATCCTATCATGATTAGTATATTAATTACGAGAGTATAGACATACTACATCAACAAAAATATAGGCAGACATGCTCATGTGCACATGAATCTATACCTCTCACGCACATACTGCCATGTTCGGACTCTCGCTACCTCCTCGGCCAAGAGCAACCTCCTCTGCTCTTCCTGTTCAACCTGCTTAACCATCATCACTTCTTCTGATAAACGCTTTTGCTTCAAATCAGCAGCACTTCGACTGTCAAGAGGTGAAAAGTACATGGAGACTAACATATCTTCGAGCCTTCTGATCTTTGCGTTCTCTCTTTCTTTAATTAGCCGCATCCTCTCAATATCCTTTCGATACGCACCATCAAATTCCACATCTCCCATCAATTCGTCAGCCTCAAAAGCTTTCTTCTCTAAATATTCCATTTCTAATTGGAAATCGCACTCTAATTGTTGTAAGTGCTTTTCTATACCATTTACATTCTTCCTATACTGCTCTTGTAGCCTTCTATCCTTGTCTTCAAGCTTGCTTCTCTGATCATTAATGAGCGAATGGCGAAAATGTGCCCATTTCCAGAAATCATCTGGATATATACATGCAACTTTGGTGGTTGAAAGAGCCTTAGCTGTATATTGTCGCCTCTCGGACCCAACTTTATTGAATAGAAACCTCTCGTGCCCAAAAACTTGATCCTCATAGATCAGCAGCTTTACTCTATTGTTGGCACTGTTCCCATTATCATTACAAGTATTTACATTTCTATGTTCATCCCCCAGGTACATCTGTGTTTCATCGATTTTTACTGCAGCATCATCAGACAAATTTGATGGTATAATTTCCACCTTTGGCTGTTCCTGTCTAGGACCGTTGCTACTACTGCTACTGCTATTACTGCTACTACTACTACTATTACTACTACTGCTACCACTGTCAGTATTCGTGCTGGATCCAAGTACTATGAAAAACTCACTAGAAAGTTCATTGATATCATATATTATTTCGCCTGGCTGGACAACTTTGATCACAATTGACTCCATAAGCTCTACCTGCTTTTCAACCCCTAGCAACGCAAATTGCAAATGTTCAACTTCTATGAGTGAGATAAATAGGTTCTGAACAGTCTCCTCTTCGAAGTAGCTGTCGTCAGGAATCATCATATGATAAATAGATCTCATATCATCATACTGTCTTGTAATTCCTCTACCAACTCTACATCTATCTCCATCGCTATCGTCATGCAGTGGAGCCAATGCAGCACTATCATCATAATCGTGATCACCCGTCTCACTTTCATAGGTCTCAAACACATCAATATTGATGTCGCCGTGCTTCTGAACTGCAGGATGCATCCCATCATCAAAAACTTGGCCATGACAGGATCTAAGTATCTCGAATCTGGGCATTTGTTCTTGGGGCCTTCTATTCTTGCTGTCTTGTGTACGCACTGGAGTGCCAATCTCGTCCTTCAGCACATGATGCACATTCTACTGAGCGTGAGGTCAACCATGGAGTGCTCGCTAAGAATTTTGAGAGGATAGGCTCAAAAGGCAGAGACGAATATATGACAAGCATTCACCCTGTTCATCAGGTGGCTAAGGATGTGATGATGATCTAGACAGACACAATCTTCATACGCACAGCAGCAGCGCACGTGCACACACACATTTTCAACAAACTTTCACTACACATCACACCAAAGTACCCTTTGTAAGTGGGTCACCCAAGAAGCCGATTCATTCATCTCATCGCATATAAAATGGAAACTCCACACACACACATTCTCTCTCTCCCTCTCTTCCCCTCTCACTCTCACTCTCGACAGCAGCTCCAAGCTGCTGTGCCTCTTTTTCCGCACACACATACATACTACTACTACATACACTCACACATACGACAAGATATTGGATATATACAGTAATATATTGTGAGTGGTCCATCATTATCATTGCATTTATTATGGAAAGACATACATCACATGTACATAGTAATAGTAGTCTATTCAACCCGACCGTTTGAAATGAAGTGCGGGTAAGAGAGGCCGGGGGGAGGTAGCTACAATACTACAATACTATTGCAATATATTGTTCCCTATCTCTGAGTAGAAGTACTAGTGGTAGTAGTAGTAGTAGTAGTAGTAGTAGTAGTAGCTAGTACTAGTACTAGTACTAGTACTAGTACTACTACTACTAGTCTAGAAGTAGCACTAGTACTAGTACTAGTACTAGTAGCTACTTCCTCCATGTAAAATTAGATGACGGTGGCCTTTTTTTCGCAAAAAAATAGATACATATATTCTTGATAGCAAATTCGAATTCCTCACACACGAATGTGGGGGGGGTAGAGCGACACAATCCCTAGTACCCCTACCCCTGTACGTGTACGTGTACGTTGGATGGTTGGGGGTCCGGGAGATGCGTTCGATATCCGTAGTCTAGTGCTAGTAGTCTAGTAGTCTAGGGTCTAGGGAAATACTTGTAGTAAATAGGAGTAGTACTTCTAGTAGTAGTGGTAGATTCAATATTCATGTGAATTCATGTGAATTCATGTGAATTCATGTGTTCATGATGGATCTAGCCCAATAGCTTTCCTCCAAAGAACATTCTCGTAAGTCTCCTTCCTGTGTAAAACCAGGGTCTAGCTCTATCTTACCATACTTGACGCGATGGAGGGCAATCACAGAATGACCCGCATTATGTAAAAGACGCCTCACCATTCGATATTTGCCCTCACACACAGATAATCTTACTTGTGAGCACTCTACCCACTTTGATTTTGCTTCCTTTGCATCTGTGTTATCCTCACTAGTACTACCACCTTCCAAACTATTCTCTTCTCGCCTCTTCCCTTTTGCAAAGTCAGCAGTAACTTCCCTCTTCTTATCTAACACCTTGGCCTCTATTAGTTGTGCAGGAAATGTTCCATCGGTAGTTTGTACACCTTTTGCAAGCACGTCTCTCAACAAGTTCTCATCAACAACTCCCTCAACTACTGCGATGTACTCGCGTGGTATTAAGGAGTTTGGATTGAGAAGAATCTGTGTAAGATCACCATTACTAGAGAACAGCAGCAAGCCAGAGGTATCAGCATCAAGTCGACCTACTGGATGCATGCCCTTCAAAATAGTGTGAGTTTCGACCACATCTTGAAGATTAGGTCGCTTCCATACAGGATCCCTCATGGAGCTTAGTATTCCCACCGGCTTGTGGTAGATAACGAGAAGAGGTGGAGGCTTGATTTCCCCATCGATGCCTTCTACTATTATTGAGGCGGTCGATTGACTGAACTTTTTAGCGCCACTTCGCACGACCTGTCCGTTGACTGCCACTTTACCCTGATTAATCATCCGCGTTACCTCTGTTCGTGTACCTACTCCCCTGTGTAAGTGTAGAGGGGGACATGTTGAAGATCGTAGTGGCAGAACAAAAAGAGGTAGATGGAGATAAAGAACAAATTGCTTCCTACGTAATTAATTGCAATTGCTCACCTATTCGCTAATAGCTTGTCTATACGCTGTTGATCCTGCTGTTTCCCTGAAGACGATGACGCGAATAGACGTGTTTGTAGCAGCGGGACATCATGATGCCTGTATGTGCAACGTGCGGACCCAGAGGAACAAGTGAAAAAGAATGCCCTCGTTGTGGACGGTATTCCGCAAGTATAAAGAAAAAAGGTCAATCTCAGCAATTTCCTCAGTTGTGCTATCCTGCAAGTGGCCATTTCGACAAGTAGCACCTCCTTGACAACTATCCTACAGTCCAGTAGTGCGTATCTACGTTGTATGTTATGTTGTGACTGGAAACAGATGCCGCGCCCACCATACCATACATACCATTACCGCATGCCATCACATCACATTTCAATGCATGCACTACACGACATGACAATCCAAAAAGTAAAAAAGTATCTTTTTATCGGTGCGGTCCTTTAACATGATGGAAAGCAGAAAAATCCAAATTGTACATTTTGTATTTCTCATTTGTATGATACATATATACTATATAGAATCTCAGGCCCCATTTTCCATTTTATATTGTTTCAATTGTTGTGTGGATATTTTTCCGATTCCAAATTCTGGAATTTCTATACTCGATTTTCCAATTTGGACTATAATATACACTGCTGACTCATCAGCATATTGGGTATATGAACCAAAATGAAGATTTTCATGGATTTCTAAAAAATATGATAGTGAAAACAAGATCCGGCCAAGGAAATTGTCACGAGGCGAGATAAAGGAACTGGACACGTTCGATATTCGGGAAAGAACGAGGAAAGATCATTAATTCATAGAGACAATGAAGAACTTCTTAGGCTTGTGCGTTGTCTTCATTGCATCGTCATTAGCGGACGCGTTTACCTTCCACAGGGTGGCATCATCACCTAGGATTGTGAAAGGCTGCTGTAGGTCTAGAGGTAAGATGATACAGAGGATGATGGCTGACACCATGGAGTCATCGTATGAGGTGGAGGAAAAGGCGAACGACAAACGGATGCTGTTATCATCAAGGTTTGACGAATCTGATCGGGGAGAGGTCAATTCTTATATCCTGCAGCTGGAGAAATCAATGCCGATCGTCTCGAACGTACTCACTTCAGAGCACTTGTATGGAAAGTGGAACCTACTTTATTCTGGATCACTGACAGACCCAGGGCTCTTGTTATACCAAATTGCCAAGTCACTACCCTTCAGTCAAATCAGCTTTGGCGACGTCTCGATAGATATAACTAGAGATGGTACGGCTATCTCTACGTGCTCATCTCAGATTGGTAGCGGAGAGGGCAGCAGCAATGTTGATATTATGATAAACACGGATCTGAAGGCCTCAGATGGTGAACAAATATTGACGACTCATTATCGCTTTTCTCATTTCTTTTAGCTCACTTTATGTATCTCCCTTTCCTTTCTCATCTATTTGCCCTTATCCCTCTCCACAATTCCCAACACAATCGCAGACAAAGGTATGCGTTTTAAGGAGATGTACACATCAGGAAAAGTAGGAACTTTTGATATTCCATTCCCATCTGAGATTTTCGCATCACTTTCTCGCGAGCTTATTGTAACGTATTTAGATAATGATTTGATGATAGTTAGGGACAGTTTTGGATGCCCAGATGTATTGAAGAAGATTGCCGTTGCTCCCCTTTTAACCGAGCCAGTTGTCGATTCGAAGCAATTGGAGGATGACGTCATTGTCGTCGACAATGAAACAGGGGAGGAAACGCCCGGGGATGTTGAAGTATAGTGACTTTCCTCCATTCTCATTAGCTAGAATTTGAGTGCCCGTACCGACAAAAAATCTCCATCAGATATGCATAAATTTCATCTATGTAGTCTACTCACACAGCAGGGTATTGATTTCGAGATGTGTATTATCATCTTGCACATACAATCCATTTCCATGTTATGTTAGTACATATTATCATTACAAATTCATTATTCTATGATATATGATATATTGGAAGTTACTGCTACTACTACTACTACTACTACTACTAAAATTATTATAATTGTAATTATAATTATTATTGTATTATTTCATGTATTATTGCAATATTTCAATATCTTTTTCTCGAACCCGGGCAACTCCACTTAATCCAGCTTCGCCACTGTCCCCAAGCTTCTGTTGCAACCCATTTTGTTCTAGTGGAGTGTGCGCGCCATCAGTAGGCGATTAAACCTCACAAAATCCGACTGCCAGGAACTATGGCATCATTTGAAGAGGAGCAGTTTTCTGGTCTTGTTGGGAAGATTCGAGTATCTACAGCCAGCGAGCAGTATGATCTGAATAACTACGACGAAGTCAGAACTAAGAACACGTTGACCAGCGCGTTCAAAACACCTCTCACAGGTACAAACTTCATCTTCCACAGTGCATGCATATTATGATTCTCCTTGGACATGTAGCTTCTTATGCACGCACATGCGGTTATACTTTACACTTCATGTGCACTCACACCTGTCACACATCAAATTCACCCTCATTGTTTCTACATCAGCACCGAGAGAAATGGTTCGCTTTCAATTTATTGTCGGTGGGGGAAAGCTAGTCAGAGGTCGATACGATGATGCATTGTCAAAGTGGTAAGCATTCACTGAAAAATGGGTGTCCATTTTCTCCTTTCTTTGAACTGTGGGACTGCAGGACATTATGGCCCATTTCACCACTTCGTCTACCTTTTCTTGCTATCTAGGTGCTCTGGAGCTATGAGAGAAATTGGTTACGTTGAGGACTCTTCCGCTTCTTGCCTTCCAGATTGTCAAGGTACATTCAAGCTTCAACACGATACTTCCCAGAACTTGAAGTATTTCTATGTGTTCCCGAAGGTTGCAAACATAAAGAGTAATAGTGATAGTGCTACTTCCTCGTCTTCTTCCGCTGAACCAGTGCCATCATTAGATACAAAATCTAAAGATTATTTAGTAGTGGCAGCTGACATGTCGACCTTCCAGGAAATGGTCCAGAGAAAAGTCATAAGTTGGCACCAAAAGAAAAAGTTACAGGAACTACTCAAGGAAAAATCTGATGAGTTCAAACTTTTGGAGGAAAAGTTAATGCGAGGAGAATTATTGCTACCCATTGAAAATGAAATATACGAAGCTAATAGTGGATGTGATGTCGATAAGATTGCTTGGTTGCAGGGAGAGATTAAGGCTATGGTGGAGAAGGGCGAGCTTACTGCGGATGAGAAAAAGGAAGCACTGAGGTACTTAGACAAGTCTCGTGTTTAGTCCATTTACTATGTGCGATTACACTAACCATTGATACTGTCGCAAATCTAGTGATTCATCCTACCATGATTGATAATGATATAAACTCTTACCCTACTATATGCTGCTCAACTCTAATCGTAGTAACCTGGAGAGTAACTTGGAAATTCTAAGAAAGGAAACAGAGATGGCAAAGTCTGAGGGTAAGACAAAAAAAGTCGAGAATTTGGCGACAAAAGAGCAGAACCTATTATCAAGGAAGCAAATGATTGACAGTATCACTCCAATTTCTCGTCGATTGGTACATGGCGATATGATTCAAAAATGTTGGACACGTTTGTTTCCTCTCCAAGCCCTTGAAGACAAAGGGAGAAGTATCTCTCTGACATTGAATGATCTCAAGACTCTAGAAGAAAAAGATGTCATAGTAGATCAAATATCCCAGATGCAAAATGCAAGTAGAGGCTGGTTTGAGGAGGATAGTGTATTTGAGCTAATGTGCGAATATGAGGAGAAAGAAGCAATGAAGAAATATAAAGCGAAAAAGGATGCTACCAAATCTAAGAATGTCAACAGAAAAAGTGGTATTGGTAGCAGTAGTAGTAGTCGATCAGCTAGCGGATCTAATAGTTGGAACACGATTGGTAAGAGTACAGGCTCTAGAGCAGCCACGTCATCCAGTGCTCCCGCGAAGAAAAGTGGTTTCGCAGCTGCGTTTGCTGATGATGATAGTAGTGACGAGGATTAAGAGGATCCTGGATACTGCTCGCGTTATGATTGTTACTTCTACTTCTATATAGAAATTGATGCATAATGTAGATTGGTGTAAATACAGTAGGTATCATGGATCATGGTACAGTACTTCTAGGTACCTCAACTACAGTACTTCTGTGCAGTGTTTCACGCCAATATGAAAAAGTTTTCATATTTCATATTGGCGAAAAAAACCCGAAATAGTTACGTTTTGTGTCCGCTGAATTTTTATATTTTCATATTCTATATTTCATATTTTTGCTCACGCTCGTCAGCTCATATTTCATATTTCATATCATATTTTGTTTGCTCACGCTCAAAATAACTCATACTCATACTCATACTCATAGAAGTATTTCATTTTCATAGAAATAGAAGTATTTCATTAGCTAATCAATAGAAGTAATAATGATAATATTCTAGCTATC
>JACLAD010010282.1_pt1 | contig 15057 bp, 10 predicted proteins | sample 8027901 | NCBI WGS metagenome assembly JACLAD01 (sample SAMN15725071, study PRJNA655200) | protist metagenome | isolation source: fluorescence activated cell sorting (FACS) single amplified genomes of... | place: Spain: Blaines Bay Microbial Observatory, Mediterranean Sea | collected 2016-07-05 | reverse complement strand
TACGGCGTTGATGTTGCCGTCCCGTGTTGCGCGGATGTGCGTGATTTGTAATGCCTTCGCACGACCGATGAAGCGCTCTTGGCCTTTCTTGACATAGCCAAACAAATTGCCACGTGCCGTCCGTGCAACCAACCGTTTATCGCGCAACTCCAAAGACAACACTTGATCCACGAACTGCGGCGCAACCTGCACTAGACGCCGCTTGGCTGCAATTGAATCATGCTTCGATACTTCGCTCATCTGTCGTAGCTGTGGCTGCTGCGCTTTGAGCAGATTAAACCATGTTCCCGATAATGCGAGTGGTACAGCATTGGGCTTTTCGGCAGAAACCACCTCCATCAGCGACGTACTCCCGTCTAACCAAACGGGCAATGACAGCACACCAAACTGCCGCATCGCATCGATAAACCGTTGCGCGATGTCAAGGCTATCCGCGTCACGCTGATTTGTCTGCCACAGAATGTTGTCGCTTTTCGGCGTCAGCAAACCACCCATATAAATGAGCGAAACTAACCCCGCAAACAACTCTGCTTCATGCGAAGACCACTGTGCCAACGTTTGCTCGGTCGCACCATACGCCGTGTAATAAGTCGCAGCGTCCACCTGCTGTTTGCCAACTGCTTTGCCGATTGTCTTGGAATACGCGGCATGAACTCTCACAGCCTGCTCCTGCCAATTCGCACCCACATCAAACAACTTGAGTGGTGGCATACAGCGTAACGACAATTCGTCGACATCCTGTTGCAACTCATTGAGATGAGCTTGAGCATCAGCCAACAGCTTGTCTAGCCAATGATCGGTTGCGACAGTCAGTTCTCGTTCTGTCAAATGTGAGATGCGTCCAATTAAGGCGGCTGGAATCGGGTACTTACCCTTTGCCAATTGGTTAGCGACTTTCTCGCACCAGTGTTTGACGGGCGATAAGTCGCGACCATCTTTAACAACGTCGATCACTTGCTCTAGCGGGGCAGGTAGGCGGCGTGGAATTCGGCCGAAAACCGCCTGACACACCATCTGACAATTGACAAATGTGCCAAGTACACCGCGATTCTCAACTGCCCGCTCAATTGCAGGCGTCATTTTGTGAACGGCATACGCTATCTGTCTTTCAACAAGCGCGTCAATCAATTGCTGTTTCCGCAGTTTGCTGATGCCTTTGAGCTTTAGTTGCTTTGCCCGTTGCTTCAACTGTGGAACGGTCAACGGCTGTAATTCGGCCGAAATATCAACCAGTTCTGGCAGCACCAACGATCCAATCTCAATATCGTCAACCGTATCAATCCGTGGCGACAACTTTGAGCTATCCATCAGCAGCCACTCGTCACCAATCGTGTCACTCTCAACCGTTGGTTTCAACGTCACCCATTCGCCAGGCATGTTCGGCGACCGCCAGATCAGAAGTTTGCGCGAGTTGGTTACCTCGGCCGAAATTGGGTCAATTTCATCCACCTTATCTTGAAACGGCACAACCCACACTGCGTCATCCCCATCACAGCCACCAAGCACATCAACGATGAACTCAAGCCAATCTTCATTGCTCACAAATGCTGTCGCACATGCCTTTTTCAGGGTCACGTGACCACGCGGCACGTCCATATCGCCCACAGCTGCGGGCATGATGTAATAGCGACCGCCCAAAATTGGGAAGCGATGCTTCTTGCCCGTCTGGATGCCGAGCAGCCGTGTTCGCTGCCGACCGAGCGCCTGCACAATGCCAGCAAACCACATCGCTTTGCCGCCTGAGATGAAGTAATCGCCGAGCCACCACGAGCGCAGATTGGCAAGCTGTTCGGCCGAATCGCAGTTCAGCAGGCGAGACATCAGTGCATCAGTGTTGCCAGATTCGATGTTGTTGAGAAATTCGGCCGAATCTTGCTTCAACGATTCCAGCAACCGTGCATTACCAAAGAAAGCATGATGGTTAATCAACGACTGCACATCCAAACGCATGTGATGCTTTGCATGACGGATCGCCTTAAACCCTACAAATACACCTTTCGTATAGCGCACTTCGCGTTTCGTGCTGCCTTCTGGAAACAAGAAATCTGCCGTTTCAGCAAACTCAGGCATCCGATCCACGATCAGGCAATCACCCTTTTCTTGGCCGCCAGTGTGCATCAACGTAATCTCAACCCGCTGCGCCGACTCTAGCTGCCGCCGATACGCTTCATGCTGTTTTTCAGGCACATTGACCAACATATGCGGAATACAACGTTTGAGATAGTCACGACTCATTAAGCCGCAGCCATCCCACAACTTGCCGTTCAGCTTGTCGCTATGCACGATATTGACCTCGTTTTGGCGATAGAACGTCCAGAAGCGATACGGTGAAAACAGCCGTGCCAATCGCTTGCTCGCTACTTCTGCACCCTTATGCAATAAAACCTGCAAGTCAACCTTTTTTAAGAACTGCTCCGTGGGCATGCCAAACATAAACACCTCACCATGCAGGCCGGGCAGGTCGCCCAATCGCTTGACGCGTTCCTCCGTTGGAATGCAAACGTCGGTGATTTTACTCTCGCGCACCAAACGTAAGCTCGGATAGAGGTCGCTTTCTGCGTCTAATTCAGGCGTATCGACCGACCGTGCGCGGATTTCCCACTCATTAAACCCAAGCAGAAATGGATACGCTTGCCCGCCCCCGTCCTGCACTTTACCGTTGTCGAACGTTTTGAAGCGACCGTCCGCGCCACCAACGATGCGGATAATGGATGTTGAACTCTGACGATTGTTTACTTGCTCTCGAACATTTGTTATAGTGGACATGAATTTATTTTCCTTTGCCCGAAAGAGTTCTGATACAACTCAATCGGGCATTTGTTTTTCTACTGCCTGTTCACAAAAACGAACATCTGAATAGATGCTAGAAGGGCAAATCCAATGCAATTGCCGATCGATGCGCGTCAGGCAGCACAACCTTGAGCGCATCGAATCGCTCTAGCATCTCGCCGCGCGACAAGCCATCAAAGGACGAATCTTTGCTCTCAACGGGAATGGCCTCGTCGGTCGCATAAATCTGGTAGAAGTAGCCAGCAACGTGATCAAAGCCATATGCTAGCGTTGCCTCGACAACGGTGCTGTCATGTTCAAACTGCGGAATGGGTAAGTGGTATCTCGACATAGCGTGTGCTCCTGAAAACAAAAAAGCCTGACGGAATCGCTTCCATCAGGCATGAAAAAGACCTATCCAGTAGGTCAATGTGTCAACTCTGAGTTTGTAGCCACCGCCATGCAGCAGCGACAATGTGTCCATGGCAAGGGCCGGGTTGTGAGCAGTGACAGATGAGGGTGGTTTCGGCCGAAAACGACTGTAACTCAGCCAATACCGTCTCATCACCCACTTTCATCTTCTGCCACAACCAACACCGATAGCGTCCCAGCGTGCAACCACGCTTGCCACCGTTGCGATGAAAAGGATTCGCAAGCGGACTTTCAGCAAAGCTGTTTGGATAGAAGCCGTAGCCACGCCCGATGTACGCCCAATCTTTACCGTAGCAAAACTCTATGACTTTGCGTCGGCTACATTCCGGATCTTCCCAGCGATGCCAAGTTGCATCGACGGCCTGCATACTCACAATCTGCATTATTCGCCTCCAAAGTGATAGGGTTGCAAAATGAATAAACCGACCATTTCGGCCGATTTATTCTCACAACGCCTATCGCCGTAGGCGATCTACCTCTGGTGGCAAAACAATGCTGCTCGATTGGGATGCACTGTTTCTAGAGGGTGCTTCCTGAAGCCAAATCGATTTGAGAGTACGGACGTTAGCATGGCATCAAGACTCACGCTCATCAGAGATGCTTTGCTGAATTAAGTCATAGGATGACACGTTGCGACGATAGCGTAGATGTAGACAGCCCCAAATTTTGAACGGATATTTCGTGTTTTACAACGCAGAACAAACGCTCTAAAATGCGGTTGTCCCACCACGTAGGAGGCACCGTTTATGAGTTCACGCCGCAAGCCGTTTCGTTTGACACCACGCCCCCATCTTGCCGAATCGGAGCTGCACGCGATGTTGTTGGCAAAGCAGGCCGAGGCGAATGCCGCGTCTGATGATTTCCTCTTCATTGAGCTAACGATTACATATGATGGCCTGTTTCAAATCCGACTCAGCAACTTTGAGGATGATCATGGGACAGGTGATGGATTTGATTTAGATGAAGCGTTTCAGACCGCCCTAGATATGCTTGTCGGCATGCGTGAAGCACGCCTTATCTATGCAAGCGAAGCAGGTGGTGATACAGACAACACCGAAGCATGGGTCATAAGAAGGTTTACAATTGACCCTTGACGCTGCACGATGCCTGTAACTGCAAGCAGACGTTCATGTTGAAACAGTCGTCGATACTTTGGCATTAGGTATGGGCGTACGATCACGTTCATCAGAGAATCGGCGTCTTCCAGCGTGAGGAAAGTGAACCCTTTTGCGGTTTGCGGGCTTTGTCGAATGACCAGCAACCCGGCAATGGTGACACGCTGCCCGACGCGGCAGCGATTGAGATCGCTGCTGCTGAGGATGCCGCGAGCCTGTAATGTCGGCCGAAGTCGCGCCATCACGTGCGCGCCAGTTGTCAATCCAGTGACCTGCATTTCAAACGCTTGCTTTTGCACAGAATCTAACTCTTTCAGGGGAATCGCTGCCCCGTCATCCGCAAACGGCAATTCGCGCTCCCGATAACGCAGCTTGGCGAGCTGCCAAAGCAGTTGCCGACGGTCGCCCCATCTGTCGAGCGCGCCAGCGGTGATTAACGCCTCAATCAAGCGGCGGGATAGCTGGGTTCGTTGACAGAGGTCGGACAGATTGGCGAAAGACGTTTCATTGCGCTGTTGCACGACTCGCTCCGCCGTTTCTGTGCTGAACCCTTTGACATAATCAAAGCCAAGCCGAATGTTGCGACCTTCCAAGGCGCATTCGGCCGAACTCAACGCAATATCGACCGGCAACGTCTGAATCCCTCTTCTTCTTGCATCGCCAACTAGCACAGACGGCGACCAAAACCCCATCGGCTGATGGTGCAGTAGCCCACAATAGAAGGCGGATGGATGGTAACAACGCAGCCACGCGCTGCGATAGACGAGCACAGCGAAACTGGCCGCATGCGCTTTGGCAAAGGAGTAGCTGCCGAACGCTTCTAGCTGCTGAAAGATGGACTCAGCGATTTCGGCCGAAATGCCATTTCCCACTGCCCCATCAATAAATCGTGTGCGAAACGTGCCAATCGCCGCCGTCGCATTTTTCTTGCCCAACGCCCGTCGCAACAGTTCCCCTTCACCAGCCGAAAACGATGCTATATCACGCGCCACCTTGAGAACTTGCTCTTGGAAAAGCAAAACGCCGTGCGTTTCCTCAAGCGCGGGCTGCAACAGCGGATGCAGATAGGTGACCGCTTCTGTGCCTTCACGACGGCGGATATAGGGATGCACCGCGTTGGCTTGGATCGGGCCAGGGCGGATGAGTGAGATAGTGACGACAAGATCGTTAAACGAATTCGGCCGAATTCGCGGCAATACCTGTGCCTGTGCCCGACTCTCCACCTGAAAGACGCCCATCGTGTCCGCTGCCAAAATCATATTGAAGACGTTGGGATCGTCGTATGTCAGCGTATCGAGATCGACACGCTTGCCTGTTTGCTCTTCAACTAAATCAACCGTCGTTTGCACCGCCGACAGCATCCGCAAGCCCAACACGTCGAGCTTGATGATATCGGCCGAATCCAGCCCGTCCTTATCCCACTGCACAACCGTCCTGTCAGCCATCGTCGCTGGCTCAATCGGCACACGCGTTGCCAACGGCGCGTGGGAGATGATGACGCCGCCGTTGTGCAGACCAAGATGGCGCGGGATGCCGATTAGCTGCTGACAAATCCCAACCAGCTGCCGAAGTGGGCGGGACAAACTTTCCAGCGGCGGCGGTTTTTCCTGATGCAGCCAGCCAAGGGCGTGTGCCGCGTCATCGGCCGTCAACCCTAGCACCTTGGCTGCATCCCGCGCCGCGCCACGCGAGCGGAACGTTGAGAAGGTGCAGGCCATCGCGACATGTTCGGCTCCATACCGTTTGTAGATGTATTGAATGACCTCTTCACGCCGCACCGAGCAAAAATCGATGTCGATGTCGGGCATGTTGGCACGTTCGGCCGAAAGAAAGCGTTCAAATACCAGACCATGCTGCATCGGATTGACGGGCGAGATGTGGAGTAGATACGCAACAAGCGAGTTAGCGGCCGAACCGCGCCCCTGATACGGGATGCGCTCCTCACGTGCAAAGCGGCACACGTCCCAAACGAGCAAAAAGTAGTTTGCCAGTCCCGCTCGTTCGATAATGCCCAACTCATGCGCCAACAGCGATTGCCAGCCGTCACCCGATTGCAAAAATGCAACGCGCTCCGACCATTCGCATAGCTGTTTCAGAAAACCAGTAGCAGTTGTCGATTCAGGAACGGGGTAGGGGGGCAAAGTTTGCAAACCAGACAGCAGATTGAATTGGCAGCGGTCGGCGACGCGGCGCGTATTGCGAATGGCCTGTGGGAAATGCTGGAATAGTGGCTGCATTTGCGCGGCTGACTTCAAATAGAATTCAGCATTGGGCAGCCGCAGCAACTCAGACGCATCCAGCGTCGTCAGATGACGAATGCAGGTCAGCACATCGTGTAGATGCGCCTCTGTTTGCGTTGCGTAATGTGGTGCATTTGTAGCCACAATGCCAACCCCCAAAGAATCGGCAAGCTGTTCAAGCGCCAGATTGAGCCACTTTTCGTGGGCAAGATGATGTCGATTGAGTTCGAGAAAGAAGCTGTTTCGGCCGAAAACATCCCGCAACCGCCGCCCAATCGCCTCCGCTTTTGCCTGTTCACCTGCTAACAATGCATGTGAAATCGCTCCCCGACGACCACCAGACAGGGCAATCAATCCCTCCGCATGTTCAGCCAACTTCCCCTTGGGCAGTCGCGCCTCTCCTTTTGGCGCATTGTGTTGGGCGGCCGTGATGAGTTGGCACAGGTTTGACCAGCCTGTTTCATTCTCAACGAGTAATGTGAGTGGTGACTCGTCTGCCAGCGTTAGTTCTGTGCCGAGAATCGGCCGAATCCCAGCCGCCTTTGCCGCCGAAACAAACTCAACCGCCCCATAAACGGCATCCCGATCGGTCAACGCTAACGCATCCATCCCTAATGCAGCCGCTCGCTCAACGAGATCCGCTGGGGAGGATGTGCCGTCAAGCAAGCTGTAGTAGCTGCGGGCATGTAGTTCAACAAATCCAGCCATCACAAATACAGACGCTGCACAAACCATTGCGCGTCCTGAAAATCGTAAAAGATGACGAGTAGCCAGCCCGAATCGACGCGCACCTTGAAGTAGTCGCGTTCAACGGGCGCTTGCCACCAATCGGCCGTGACGCGCTGGTGCTGGACGATTTCCTGTACGCGGTGCATTTGTCCCTGCCAGTAAATGCGGCTCGGCGTGTCCCAAACGGTGCAGTGGACTTTGACAGGAATGCCGTCAGGCCAGAAGTTCGCCATATTCCTCCCAACCGTAGCGGCGTTCAAAGAGGCGCGAATTCGGCCGAATCGGCTTCGCCTTCACAAAGGTCTTGCGTCCATAGCGCTCTGCCAACTGCTCCAACGTCCCATCTAGTTTTTCCGCCGTCAAAATATGATCGTCAAACAACGACAGCTGACGCGGCTGAATCGGCGCAATCGTATTGAGCTTAATCGTCAAACTATCCACACCATCAACCGGCGTCATCCGATCCAACGCCGCCGTTAGAAAAAACAGGATGTGCCGCGCCGCCCGCACAGGCTCACTAAACGATTCTTGTTGCACCAATGTTTGATGGCTTTCCGTTTCGACCGTCAACTGCAAGCCACGCGCATTCGATAACGATGCGCGCAGCTGCTCTGCAAATTTGCCTGCCGCCTGCTGCATAACACGGCGCAAAATCTGCCGATTCACGACTGGCTCGACAAATTGATGTGACCAATCTAAATGCTCTGGTCGCTTTGGCGTCACCACAGGACGCGGATCGTCGCCGTGTGCCAGCCGATAGAGCGTCATTCCCGCCGAACCAAACTGCTGTGCAATGTCGGCTGCTGGCAACGCGGCATATTCACCCAGCGTCCCAATACCGAACAGATTGAGTCGCGCGGTCAGTTTTTGGGGCAGCGTCAATGTGCGCAAGGGATGTTGCTGTAAAAAGCCAAGTCGCCCATGATGATCCAACGGCAGCACATGCCCGACTCGTGCCGATTTGGCGGCAAGCATCGCCGAGAATTTACCCTCGGCCAGACCGATACTGGGGGACAAGCCGCTTTCGTGCTGTATCGTTCGGCCGATTTCCCGCGCCAGCAATGTCGCTTGCGGCAACTTGTCGCGCTCAAAGTCTGCATAGTATAAGATTGCAGGTTGCGCAGACGTTGGCTCAATGCGCTCCGTCCAATCCTGCATCCGCTCCAATAGCTGCCCCGATACATCGTTGTAATGTTTGGGAAAGGGGGGATTGAATGCCGCGTCGGGCGACAATAATTGGGCACGCCGCAGCGACAATCCCAAGCGCACGCCGTCCAACGCTGCACCCTGCGACATCGAGTAGACGCTTGCTCGCTGCCACGCCTGCCCCCCCAGAACCAACGGTTGCCGTTTCAATGTAGGATCGTCGCGCTCTTCAATCGAAGCGGGAAAAAACGGAAAGCGAACGCAAGCGATCATCACCAGCGCTCCTCTGGAAACCAAAATTGCAGCGACAAGCCACCCCCGCTGCGGCCAAACTTGTTGCGCTCGACCGTAACCCGCGACTGCACGCCCGCAATATCGCCACGTCGCCGCAGCCAGCGTTGCCGATCTAGCCGCAGATGCACGGCTGACGCAAAGGGCAACACGCCCGCAGGGCTAACCGTACTCAAAAAAAGTGCTGTCGTTCGTGATTTATGGAGGGTGGCCTGCAAACGACGTAGGCTGTGTTCAAAGGTAAGCGGATCGCATTCTTGGTGCAGCAGTTCGGCCGAATCGATCACCACCACACTCACATTCCCATAACCTGCCAGTGTCGCCGCAATCGACAGTGCGGCCGATGCAACGGTTGGCCGCACAATCGTCAACTTCTCCAATGCTACATCGCACCCCGCCGCAAAATCTGCATCGAAGCACAGCCCGTAATCGATGTAGGCAACCGCCTCATGTCGCCGCTGTGCATCTGCTACCAGCATCCATGCCAGCGACATGACACCCGACGTCGGCGCAGCGCTAAACTCAATCACCTCACCACGCGGTAAGCCGCCGATCTCTAGCAGGCGATCTAATTCTGGAATAGACGTGGTGACCTTACGCTCATGCGGTTTGGTAATGTCACGCAGGCGGCGCAAAATGCGCGTGTCGTACTCGTCACGCAGTGAACGCACGATGTCATTGAAGCGAAGAAAAACGTCTGTGTCCAACGGCAAGCTCCCGAAATGCTGCTGGGAAAGATTTCGATACAAGATGGTCTATCGAAACAGATGTTCTGCGAAAGCCGAACGTTTGTCCGCAAAAAAAGTGTGAAAATGTCAAGAATGAGCAAGGCGTATTGAAAAAATGCTGCCCCATTTCACAGGAGGCGGGTATTTTCGGCCGAAAAAAGCGCGGCGACTGCACACACAACCGCCACGCTAGCTCGACTCAACGTGAGTCAAAAAGGAGGAGAAGACGTTAATCAGCAGTTATTAGTTGATGGGGAAGTCTGCTAAAAGGTGCGGTAATTCGGGACTTAACCCGATTGGATCACAGTCAAGCGTGGTTAGCATTGGTCGCACGTCGGGTGGGTCGGCCGTTTCCCCGAAAGGGCGCGGCCTTCCCCCCTAAGAACCGTGCGTGATAGTTTCCCATCACACGGCTCAAGCCTTACAATCCTGCGCCAGACAAGATTGCCTTTACTTCATCAGAATAATCGCGTCGTGAGTCTACTTTTCTCAGTGGCGAGTACTTGTCCAAGTAGTAGCGAATTTTCTGACTTTTCAAGCTAACTACCGTATTTTGTTCATGGTAAGAGAAGTGGCACGCTTCATGGATGTACCACAAGTTGTAGACCGACTCACGACCACCCCATTTCTTAGGCCAGTTGTGATGAATCTCGTACCGATGATTAGGGTCATAAATAGGCTGGTTGCAGACAGGACAGACACCTTTTTGAGCATTGTAGACTTTCTTGAATCTGCTTTGCATCAAGATCGCCCCACGCTTTATGAGTGCCGCCTCGATCTCATCACGATGTTCAAAAGCGTTATATGAAAGACGCAACTGTCGCCAGTTACGAATTTTGAAGTTCGCAAATTGCAGCAGTCTTGCTGTTTCAACACCTTTTTCAACTGCGATGAACCGCCATTCTCTTCCGTCGCGTTTGTGCCAATAGCGAGCTTGAACCCAATTTTTACCTTTCTCGCGATGTCTGCGTTTCGCCCAATGCCAAAGAGATTCCCAGATGTAGTGGTCACAATCTCCAAACACTCGTTTCGCATTGCTGTATCGGTAGTAGTATGCCCATCCCCTAATAATAGGGTTGAGTCGCTGGATTAAAGTTGCTTGGCTAGCGCCGTAGTAGTCACGAACAATCTGCCGAATTTTGTTGAGGAAGTGTTTGACCTTTTTCTTGCTCGGTGTCACCAGCAGCTTGTATCGCTTGTGACGATAGTAGCGGCGAATGTTGAAGCCAAGAAAGTCGAACCCCTCATCAATATGAACAATCTTCGTCTTGGACTCAGAAAGCTCAACCCCACGTTCTGCGAGAAATGTCTTGACTACTTCCAATATCTCGTCACATTTATCTCTGTCGTTGCAGGTAACAATGAAGTCATCAGCGTAACGCACCATGTTCACTTTGAACTTGTTGTTGCGTAAATCGACAACGCCATTTGGAGTCCTGCGCCAATAGGTGTTCTGTAGAACCTTTTCAAGTCCGTCAAGCACCATATTGGCAATGGTTGGTGAGATAACACCACCTTGAGGGGTTCCTCGTTCGGTGGATTGCCACTGTCCCATTTCGATAAAGCCAGCCTTGAGAAATTTCCGCAGGATGGTTTTATCCATTGGAATCTTTTCCAAGAGCCAGTCGTGCGAGATATTGTCGAAGAACCCTTTGATGTCTGCGTCTATTGCCCAAACTGCGCCATTGGTATAATGCTTGTTGTAGATGACCCTGAGGTTCGTTATAGCATCATGCGCGCATCTGTACCGGCGGAAGCCGTAGCTTCTTCCATCTGCGCTGGCCTCAGCAATGGGTTCGAGCGTGAATAGATAGAGTGCTTGCATCGCTCTATCGTGCAAGGTTGGGATACCAAGTGGTCGGGTTGACCCGTCTCCTCTGCCTTTGTCGATGTAGACTCGTTTCAGAGGAGCCGCTTTGTATCCACGCTTTTTCAGAGTGAAGACTGCATCCATCTTAGCGTTTGGAGTTGACCACAACACGCCGTCAACACCTGCGGTGCGCTTGCCACGATTTGAGGTGACACGCTTCACCGCAAGGCATTTTGCATCGAATGAATTCGCAATCATTCGTTGTGTGGAAATGATCTTGCTCCAATCGCCGTTACGGTAGTGTTTGACAAGCTGTACTTGCATTTGATACAAGTGATCTTCAGCACGACGCCAGTCGATGTCGTGCCAGTCCACTGCGGACGGTACTGTACTTGCGTTTAACATCTCTCCCATCCTTATTCAGTTGCAAATCTCGGCTTGCTAGAAAACCAGAGAGATTGGGCGTATTTCGTCCATTACAGACGAACATTGGCTTATTCTCTCGTCCCTGACCCTGAGACAGAACCCATCACAGGGTCTCGCCCAGTTCTCCATATCCACCCACACACGCAACTTAGGTTCCAGCTCTCCCCCGACGGGAGTTGAGTCCATACGCCTGTAGACCCCATTCACGGCTACAGACCACCCGTTTACCTTTTGGTACTGTGTAACACCCTGTTTCACAGCTACGACATAACGAGGTTTATCGCTGGTTCACTATCGTTAACCATATTGCGCTAGGCTAGGGAGTAACCCGCCTCAGGGTGGCAGGTGTTCTCCCGTATACCAGAGCTTCGCACCCCAGAGTTACCTCTGACGCACGTCTGTTTTGCCTCAAACTGTATGGAAAGTTTGGCAGATTTCTGACCTGGCGGTCTGTTCTGCAAGATGGATATGAGCTTATGTTGGATTTAGAAGACGGGGAATTCCTCACGGTCTTGGCGACTCTGAACACCATTCCCGATTGGGTTTGCTTCTTCTTCAATCCAAGCTGGTCGCGCGAACGGGATGTCATCTTCCTCAATAACACCGCCGCCACCACCAGAGTTGCCGCCGCTACGGTTGTTGCCACCTAAAGCTTCGTTTTCAGACTTGCTGCTCAAGAAAGTTACATTTGTGGCAGATAGCTCAAAGCTGCTGGCGACTGAACCATCTTGCCGATTCCACGTGCGCGGATTGCCATTGTCGTCGGCACGAATGCGGCCTTCGATTAGCACTTTGCTGCCTTTGGCGAGGAATTCGTTTACAGTTTCCGCTTGTTTGCGCCATGCGCTGACGCGGAACCAGATCGTTTTCTTGTTGTCACCCCAGCCGTCGTTGACTGCGACACTAAAGTTGCTGACTGGTGTGCCGTCGGGAAGGTAGCGCATTTCTGGATCGCGTCCGAGATGGCCTGCAATGGTGCATTTGTGAAACATGATTTTCTCCGTAAGGTGATGTGAGGGACACAGCCAGAAGCTGCATCGCATTTTTATTCACCCACGATGGCGCAATCGCGCCCAGATTTTGGGAGAAGGATGAATTAGGAAGGATAAAGGATGAAATCAAGTCGCTACAGGCTGTATCAACGATTCCCGCACAGCCTCAATCGCCAACTTGTGCGCCTCCACACGCTCATGCTCCTTGCGAAGCTCACCAAACTGCTGTTCATACTGTTGCAAAGCCTCAAACAGCCGCTCTGCACCGAGTTCGTCAAATCGGCCGATGCGTTTGCGAACAGTGCAGACAAATTTAGGTGCGTTCCAATGCGGAAAAGTATTGAGAAAACATTGGTCGAAGATTGAAGGCTTGGTAGCGCGTAGCGTTGCTGCTTTCCAGTAGGCGTGGTTGTATTCAGCGACTTGGGCTTGTGCTTTTGCGGTGTCTATTTTCGGCCGAAAACCCCCTCCTTCCTGCTCAATTTCGATCAGCTTCCCCAATTGCTCTGCCGCACCCAACAAATGTTGCTGCAATGCTTGCAAAATCTCCTCACGCTCAGTTGACATGCCCACCTCCTACCCTTTGAACAGCTTGAGCATGTGTAACAAATTGCTGGGCTTGGCATCTGGTGGAAGGGTGACTGTTTGCTGTGTAGTTGGCTCAGATTTAACAACCAATTCACTCGGCACGACGGTTGAAATGCCGTTTTGTTGGATGTCGTACCCATTGATGAAGCCAACATTGGTTGCGACCTGTTGGTTTGCATCAGCAAAAGCTTGCTGCAACGAGTTGATGTCGGCGAGCGCATCCTTGTTTTGGATCGCTTTCGATAAGTATGCAATCACATCAGACTGGGCGAGCGTGTCCATTTCGGCGAGTGAATCGGCCGCAATGTCATTGCCATCAATCCTGTCGGTCATCGCCAACTTCGCAGCCAGCCAGTGGAGCAAGTACGATTGAAGCGTCTTTTCGTAATACCAGAAATGCACTTCCACATTCTGCGTCTGAATCAATCGGTATGGTCGACGATTGACCTGCTTGGTTGTGTAAACGCTCCAAGATTGGTCAATCCAAATCACAACCGTGTGGTGAAGCAGATCGAGACCCGTTTCGATTCTTTTGGGATGCGAAATGATGACCTGCACACCCTTTTCAACCTGCCGCTGTAGCCACGCTTCCCGTTTGTCTGGCGCAATCTTCAAGATGGCTGCACGAATGTGATGTTGCTTGAGCAAATCTGCCCATTGGCGAGTAATGTCCAACGTATCGGTTTGTGTGGTCAGCAGCAACACGTGTTTGCCACGTCGGATGCTGGCTTGAATCTGTGCCAAAATCGCAGCTTCTTTGGGCGCTTTGCCAACAGGCCAGTGCGGCAGCCCTGGAATCTCAGCAACAACCGAGCCTGTGCGTTTATGAATCACCCGTTTGCCGCGCCACGGTGAATCAGGCCATTTGAGCAACGCCATCAGATAGGCCGCCAATAGTGACCGATCCCCGACCGCCAACATCTGCCCAATCGCCTCTTTCAACGTGCGCTCAAGGTAGTCATATTGAACCTGCATCGCGGGAGCCATCTGAACAGGGTGTGCGATTTCTTTGTATGACGGGAGCGCGTATCCCATGTCGTCAAGCATGAGGAATGTGGTGCGATCCAGCAACCAACGCACAAGGTGAGGCGCTGCGCCAGGTAGCTCTTTGACGGTTGAGTTGCGCTTACTTTTGCCTGTCCCGCTGTCTTCATCAATCGTCTCAGAAATCGTTTCTTGCAGGATGCCATACTCGTCCACCCAGCGGGATTCATCGTGAAAGTTGTAATGCTGGCGGATATCGGCCGAAGACCTATACAGTAACAAGAACAACGTCGAAGCTTTGCCTCCGAATAGCGTCCCGGTCAATGCAATGTGTTTCTTGCACGCTGCAATCATCAAGCCATGACAGCGACCGCGTTCAGAACGTCCTTTTTGTCTCTGAACTTCATCGCTGACGTAAGCATCCGCGTGGCCTTTGTAGCGGCGCGTGATGTATTCGGCCAGCGGCCAGCGTGCCCGTTCGGGGCGTCCAGGTGAGACAGAAGCATATGGGCTTCTGCCTGCACGAATGTCACGCTGGATGGCGTCCAGACGCTGCAACCCAGCTTGAATGTTGCCAGCAGGCCAACTGCCATGCCGCTGGTTGAGGCGCACAAAAGTGGCACACGGTTCTGTCGCATTGCCCCACCAGATGCGCTTCTGGAAATCTTTTGGCATCGCATACCCTTCAAGCGTCATCAATCGCCGCCCTGTAATAGCGCAGCGCGGGGTACGCATTTCCAACAAGTACTTGGCGAGTTTGGCAAACGAAATCGAGATCGTGACCTTGCCAGCCGCTCGCTGTCCAGA
>JACLAD010012855.1_pt1 | contig 15060 bp, 14 predicted proteins | sample 8027901 | NCBI WGS metagenome assembly JACLAD01 (sample SAMN15725071, study PRJNA655200) | protist metagenome | isolation source: fluorescence activated cell sorting (FACS) single amplified genomes of... | place: Spain: Blaines Bay Microbial Observatory, Mediterranean Sea | collected 2016-07-05 | reverse complement strand
CACTCCGCGAAGAATGCCTGCCAACGCGGAACGCCTGTCTGTTCGGTTCAACAGGCACGTCTTCGGGTCAACCGGCGGACTGCTAGTTCCTTGCATTTCAATATGGCCGTCACGTTCCGCCCCTGCCCATCGCAGTCGCCCATCCCGTGTCCGATAATCTTCCTTTATCGGACATGAGCGTGATACGCCCGTCACCATGCCGGACACGCCCGAAATCCCCGCCCCGATCGCCCTGCCCGACCATGTCGCCGGCTCTGGCAGCCTCGACCGGCTCGTCGAGACTGCCCGTGGCTACGCGCAGCAGGCTGTCTCCGAAAACACCCGCATCGCCTACGGGCGTGACTGGGCCGCTTTTGCGCGCTGGTGCCGGCTGCGCGGCGCCGATCCCCTGCCCCCGTCGCCGGAGCTGATCGGGCTCTACATCACCGATCTTGCCGCGCCTTCGAAGGCGCGTGCGCTCTCGGTGGCCTCGATCGAGCGCCGGCTGGCCGGACTATGCTGGGGCTACGCGCAGCGGGGGCTGCGGTTTGAGCGCCGCGATCGGCACATTGTCAGCGTTCTCGCCGGTATCCGTCGTCGTCACGCGCGGCCGCCGATGCAGAAGGAAGCGATCGGGCCCGAGGACTTGCGCGCCATGCTCGCGACGCTGCCGCACGATCTGCGGGGGCTACGTGACCGGGCGATGCTGCTCATCGGCTTTGCCGGGGCGTTGCGGCGTTCGGAGATTGTCGGGCTCGACCATGGCCAGGACGACACCATCGATGGCAGCGGCTGGGTCGAGCTTCTCGGGGCCGGCGTTCTTGTCACGCTGCGCGGCAAGACCGGCTGGCGCGCAGTCGAGATCGCCCGCGGCTCCAGCGCCGCCACCTGCCCGGTGCAGGCATTGGAGCGCTGGCTGCATTTCGCGAAGATCGATTTCGGCCCGATCTTCACTGGTGTCAGCCGCAACGGCCAACGTGCGCTGGAGCGCCGCCTGAACGACCGTCATGTGGCGCGGTTGGTGCAGCGCACCGCGCTCGCGGCCGGGCTGCGACCAGAGCTGCCCGAGGCCGAGCGCCGGGCGCTGTTCGCCGGGCATTCGCTGCGCGCCGGACTGGCGTCGTCGGCCGAGATCGACGAACGCTACGTTCAGAAGCAGCTCGGCCATGCCTCGGCAGAGATGACCCGCCGCTACCAGCGCCGCCGCGACCGGTTCCGGGTAAACCTCACCAAGGCTGCGGGGTTGTAGAATCCAGAGGCATTTGAGCGCCCTGTCTCCAAAAACCTTCAACAGCTTCCACAGTTCTGAATGGGGTTAGTGGAAGGCGCTGCTCCTGCCGACCTTCAAGCAATGCCACTACTCCACAAACGGCCGTTTTTGCGCTCTTGCTGCACGTCTTCAGGCGCGCAGGCCGTCGATCACCGGCTGACGCAGCGCCGCGGCGGCAGGTAGCAGCGCAGCGAGGCTGGCGAGGCTGATGAAGGCGGCAACAAGATGGATCTCGCTCCAGCCTATTGAGGCCACGACGGAGGTGTTGGTCTGGGCGGTAATGAGGCGCGACAGCCCCGCAGCCGCGCCGTAGCCGACGCCGAGTCCCAGCGCGGCGCCCGCCAACAATAGCGTCGTGCCGTAGCACCAGACCACGGCGAAGATGAAGCGCATTGGCGCTCCCAATGCTCTCAGCACCGCCATCTGCCGCCGGATCAGCCGCGACAGGATGAACAGCCCCAGGAGCACACTGGCGGCAACCAGTGCCTGCGATACCAGCGCCAAGATCGACATGGCCTGACGCACATCGCCCATGATCGCGTAGAGCTGTGCCAGAACGGTCCCCGGGAAAAAGGCCATCATGCCCGGATCAGCGTTGAATTCGCTGCGAAGCCCATAGGTTGCCGCAAGGCTTTCGGCGCGAACCATGATTGCCGGAGTGCCGGGGAAGTAGTCGAGATCGAAGGGGGGTCCGAGCCGATCGGCGTTCGCGGTCGAATGGCCGTCGGCCAAGCCATGCACGCCCCAGACCGTCTCGACCGGCACGAGGATGGCGTGGTCCCAAGGCGTGCCGGAGCGCGGCAGGCGGCCAACTACCTCGAAGTGCTCTTCGCCATGCGCGCCTTCCTCGGCCTCCGCACCGACACCATGTGCGGGTTCGAGTTCCGCGCCGATCGCGATTCCGGTTGCGGCTCCAACCAGAGCCTCACCACGCGCTTGCCACAGCCGACCCTCGATGTGACCGTCGCTCAAGTGGTTGGCGAAATCGGCTGTGGTCCCAATGACCGGCGCATCGCCGACGCTGTCGCCGAAGGCGATGGGCGCGGCGAAATCAACGCCGGGGTGCGAGGCCACCGCGTGAAACCGCGCGCCGTCGAGCAGGCTTACGTCGCTTGGTTCGAGGAACACACTGGCCAGCAACATGGTGATCTCGTTGCCCGGCGCCGCGACCACGAGGTCGAACTTGTCGGCGGCGCGCGCTGAGCCCTGTCGTAGGGCGCGCTCCTGTGCAACGAGGCCGATCCCCGTGCCGACCGAGACAGCAATCAGCAGGCCGAACAGCAGCGATGTGCCACGAAAGCGCCAGAGCATCGCGCGCACCAATGGCAACGGGGCAAATCCGCGCAAGATGACGAACGCGAGAACGGCAATTGGCAGCAGCAGCGCAAGAAACATCAAGCTGTCCTGCGCCATGGCAGGCAGCCCATTCCAGAGGTCGTTCATCAGATCAGATCTCCGTCAACTGGCCATCGCTTAGCGTGATGACCCGGTCCATCCGCTCCAGCAGGGCGGGATCATGGCTCACTGTGACAAGGGTGCGGCCCGCCGTATCGGCATGGGCGACCAGATCGTCGGCCAGTCCGTCGGCGGCCTCACGGTGCAGGTTTGCGGTCGGTTCGTCGGCGAGCAGGATCTGCGCACCCCCTGCCAGCGCGCGTGCCACCGCAACTCGCTGGCGCTCGCCACCTGACAGGCTCGAAGTAGCGCGGTCACCCGCGTTGATGCCGAGGCGCGCGAGCAGAGCATTGCCCTCGTCGCGGATTGCCGATCGTTCCGCCTTGGGTCGAAACAGCGCGATGACGGATGCGTTGGCCGCCGCGTCGAGCTCGTCGAACAGTAGAAAGTCCTGGAATACGATACCCATGCTGCGGTTTCGAAACCGTGCACGCTCGCGAGAATTGAGCGTCGACAAATCGACCCCGGTCCAGGTAACCTGGCCCTCGATCCGATCAACCAGCCCTGCCATGGCAAAAAGCAGCGTCGATTTGCCGGCACCCGAAGGGCCCGTGATCCCGATTTTTGCGCCTGGCGCGATCTCCAAGTGCGGCACCGACAAAAGGAGGCGACCGCGGTTGCCCCGCACCATGAGCTTGCGGATCGCCAGCCCAAAGCCGGCACATGAGCCATCAGCCATAAGTGGCGTCCATCAGGCGGACTCGACTGAAGAAACCGGTCTCGGGGTCCTTGTAGTCACCGAGTTGGAGCACACCGCGTGTCTCAATTCCGACATTGAACGGGATCACGTCGACGATACGCTTGGTGTAGACCGCGAGGATGTCGTCGGGCCAGTCGGCCGAGCTCTCGCAGAATGGACAGGTGGCCATCGGACGCTTGGTTAGAACGAAGAACTTCGCTTCGGCCTTGAGTGGCGGCGCCATGAACCCCTCGAAACTGGCGCGCTTGCCCTCGAGCGACAGGGCCAGATCGGTCATCGACTGATCCTTGTTGTAAAGATCACGCAGCTTGATCGGCGCGGTCTGGGCGCGCAGCAGCCCGGGTGCGGCGAGCGTACCGAGGCCGGTCAGGAGAATGGTACGGCGATTGAGGCGCATGGGGTCTTCCCGTTGTTCAAACCGGTCATGCCAGTGCATTTCACCGGGACATGACGCGAATGGCAAGGGCCGCGGCATCGCCGCGGCCCCTCGTTAACGCCTGCGAGATCACTCGGCGGTGACGGCGTGGTTCATCACGTGAAAGATCACGTTCTGCTCGATGGTGCCGTCGAAGAGATGCGCGAACGGGCCCTTGGCGTAGACCGCGACATCCTCACCCGAGTGAGTCTCGGAGCTCATGGGGATCAGCGCCTGCTGAAGATAGTCCATGTCGGTGGCTTCCTCGTTGGTCAACTCGGGGCGCGAACCACTGTAGTCGTTGGATCCGTCCTGCTTCTTGAGGACCGAACCGGCGCCGTTGAGGTAGCCGATCACGGTATAAGGCTTGCCGTCATCTGCGAGGTTTGGCTCGTCGGAGTGCTTCACACCCTCATTGTCGATGTCGTAGCAGACGCCGAGGATGGGGTTGCCGCGGCCACAATAGCCGTTGAAGGCGATGGCATGCTCGTGGTCGGCCGTGACGATGATCAGCGTGTCCTCGTCATCGGTCATCTCGTCCGCCATGGCCACGGCCTCGGCAAAAGCGACGCCGTCGACCATTGTGCGATAGGCGTTGCCGTCATGATTGGCATGGTCGATCCGGCCGGCTTCGATTTCGAGGTAGAAGCCGTTTTCGTTGTTCTGAAGAGACTCGATCGCGAGCTTGGTCATTTCGGCCAAGCTCGGCTCGTCGGTCTCGGCGCGATCGGCCTCGTATTTCATGTGGCTGTCCTCGAACAGCGCCAGGATCGGTGCTGAGCCGTCAAGGGACAGGCCCTGCGCGGTTTCGGTGTTCCAAGCATACTGGGCGCCGAGGCCCTGCGCACGCTCCACCAGATTGGTGCCGTCGACACGGGCGCCGGTGCCGCCTTCCTCTGTGGCCACGGCTTCGGGCAAGAAGTGCCGCCGACCACCGCCCATGGCAACGTCGATGATGCCGGATTCCATGGCGTCGATCAGTTGGGTGGCAATGTCGCGCGAGCCTTCGCAGCCCTCGGGCACGGCGTCCTCCCAGTTGCGATAGGCGGTCTTGGCGTAGACGCCAGCCGGGGTGGCGTGGGTCAGCCGGGCGGTGGACACGATACCGACCGACTTGTCCATTTCGGTTACGATTTCGGCGAACGTGGTCAGCTCGTTGCCGGCCTCGGTGGTGCAGTCCTCGGTGACCGCGTTCTCGCTGAGGTTGATAAGGTTGAAGCGCTGCTTCACGCCCGTGTTCATCGCGCCCGCGGTCGGGGCAGAGTCGGGGGTCTGGGCGTTGATGTTGTAGGTCTTGACCAGCGCGAGGTTCGGGAAGGCTTCGTAGGGCAGGACATTCTCTTCGCCCAGTAGGCCTTTTTGCTGACCATCAAACAGGCGGGTGGCATAGTTGGTACCGACGCCGTTGCCGTCAGCGACGAGCAGAATGACGTTCTTGGCGCGCTTGACGATCGGCTGCTGGGCCAGTTTTTCCTCGATGGTCGCCTGGCCGTCGGTGAACCACTGGCTCTCGGCCTGCGGAAGATCCTGGGCCGAAACGGCGCCGGCGGTCATCAGCGCGATCATCGAAATGGAGAGGGTCGATTTTATCATTCTGTCCCGTTCACTTTTGAGGGCGCTCATGGCCCATATTCTGCTGAACCGCGAAGTATAGGGATTCCGTGACAGGTGAATGACAGCAGAGGCTGCTCGCTTGGTGCCCCCAAGCTCTTCGTTTCAACACTGGTCGAGCCCAATCGCGCAGGTATGGAGGTTACCGCGCGTGCTGTATGGGTCGCTGGTTTGGAACCGCGGAAAGCAACTCGCTGACCATCAGTACCCTATCAAGGCCACCGAAGTTTTGAGCTACCAAGCTGAGGATGGGCGGTCCAGTTTGGCGATCTTCGACACCAATACGCCGCCGTTCTTCAACCCGCTGGAGCGCGATGATTTTCACGACGGCAGGCACTTGCAGCACCGTATCTTATGATCGAGCACGAAGGGCTCCATCATCGCGTGTGGCCGCCTTGAAGTGCAGATCCATGCGAATTCGGCCGGCCTCGTCTGGGGCATGGTAAGGCGCGACTTCCACAGCATTGGCGTCGGCCGGTTGCTTAGGCTCAGAAAGGCACAGGAACTCCCCGAGGTTGTATAAGAGGTCGTCGACACCAGCCATCACACGAAGAGCTTCTATGAGAAACTGGGTTCACGACAGTGAACATCACAGCTGACGGCTATGAACCCGGCCTCGACCGCTATGACATGATGTTGCGAAGATTAAATTGGCCAGCCACCGGCTGGGAGCCGTTTAGACGCGCCCCGCTTTGTATGGTGGATAATGAGGTTGTATTTCACTCAAGGGACCACATTGCTCCAACTTGATGGGGCCAAATCAAACGCCGTGGTAGTGAGTGCATCGACCCATTCCACTCACCGCCCTTGACTGAGCTGCTGCACGCCCCTGCCCGCTCCGAGCCGCGCTGCGGCCAGCGCGCTCAGGCCGACCATCGCGGCTGCCGTGCCGAGACAGGCCGGCAGCCCGCCGAGCTGGTAAGTCAGCCCCGACAAAAGCGTGCCGAGCAGCCGGCCGGCAGCGTTCGACATGTAGTAGAAACCGACATCCATGGTCACCCGCTCAGAGGTTGAGAATGCAAGGATCAGATAGGAGTGCAGTGAGGAGTTCACCGCAAAGATCGCGCCGAACAGCAACAGCCCCGCGACCACGCTCAGTGTGAGCCAGCCCGCCGGCGCCCCGGCGATCCAGACCAGCCCGGCCAGCGCGGCGGGCACGACGAACAGCGCCAGCGCCCAACGGCGCGCCTCGCCCACCAGCTCCGGCTCGGGCCGCTCCGCGGCGCGCAGGAGCCGTGGGGCCCAAGCCTGCACCGCGCCGTAGAGGATGGTCCAGATGGCCATGAAACTACCGATCATGAAGAAGGCCATGCGGTTGCTCGCCTCCGAGCCATCGGAAAGCACCGCGTAGAAATAGATCGGAATGCCGACCACGAACCAGACGTCGCGCGCACCGAACAGGAACAGCCGCGCCACCGAAAGCCAGTTGATGTTACGGTCCTTGGAGAAGACCTCCCGGAACTTCGCGCCCTTGCGGCCTTGCGGCAAACCCCGCGGCATGCGCAGCAGGATGACGACAAGGATCACCGCGAGGGCTGCGGCCATCGCCAGCACCGATGGTACGAAGCCCACGAGCCCCAAGAGCGCTGCGCCGAGCAGGAAGCCCAGCCCCTTCACCGCGTTCTTCGAGCCGGTCAGCACCGCGACCCAGCGAAACAAGCCGCCCTGCCCCTTTGGCGCGAGGATCTTGACCGCGCTCTTGGCGCTCATCTTCGAGAGGTCCTTGGCGACGCCGGACGCCCCTTGCACCGCCATCACGTAGGCGACCGAGGCCCAAAGCCCCCAGCTGGGGTCGAGCGCCGCAAGCGCCAGAAGCGCCGCGACCTGAAGGCCGAGCCCGGCATAAAGCGTCGACGTCAGCCCGAAGCGCGCCGCGATCCAGCCGGCCGAGAGGTTGGTAACCACGCCCGCGATCTCGTAGAGCAGGAACAGGTAGGCCAGCTGCACCGGCGAGAAGCCGATCGTGTGGAAATGTAGCAGTACCAGCATCCTGAGCGCGCCGTCGGTGAGCATAAAGGCCCAGTAGGCGGCGGTGACCGCGATGTAGGCGGAGAGCCCCTCTGGCCGGGCGGTCACAGCCGCCCCCCAATCATGCGGGCTACGTCGACAAGGCGATGCGCGTAACCCATCTCGTTGTCATACCAGGCGTAGATCTTCACTTGCGTGCCGTTCACCACCATGGTCGAGGGCGCGTCGATGATCGATGAGCGCGTGTCGTTGACATAGTCGGCCGAGACGAGTGGGCGCGTCTCATAGCCGAGGATGTCCTTCAGCGGTCCCTCGGAGGCCGCGCGCAGCAGGTCGTTCACTTCCTCCACGCTGGTCTTGCGCTCGACCTCGAACACGCAATCGGTAAGCGAGGCGTTCAGAAGCGGTACCCGGACGGCATGACCGTTCAACCGACCCTTCAACTCAGGATAGATCAGCGTAATCGCGGTGGCCGAGCCGGTGGTGGTGGGGATCAGCGAGTTCAGCGCCGAGCGGGCGCGGCGCAGGTCCTTGGCGGGCCGGTCGACGATGGTCTGGGTGTTGGTGACGTCGTGGATCGTGGTGATCGAACCATGGCGGATGCCCAGGCCTTCATGGATCACCTTGACCACTGGGGCGAGGCAGTTGGTGGTGCAGCTCGCCGCCGTGACGATGTCGTGCGCCTGAGGGTCGTAGGTCGCGTCGTTGACGCCATAGACGATATTGGCAGTACGCCCATCCTTGACCGGTGCGCTGACCACGACCTTCTTCACGCCCGCGGCAAAATAGGGCGCGAGCTTCGCCTCGGTCTTGAAGACGCCGGTGCAGTCGATCACTACGTCAACACCGTCGAGCGGCAGATCTTCAATGCGCCGCTCCGCATGGACCGGAAGGCGAGTGTCGTCGATGGTGATGTCGGTCTCGTCGGCAGAGAATGCGGCGGGCCAGCGGCCATGCACACTGTCGAACTCGAGGAGGTGCGCATGCATCGCCGGATCGCCCACCGCGTCGTTGATCCAGGCGATGTCGGCGCCGCTTTCGAGGAGGGGGCGCAGGGCGAGCTTTCCGATCCGGCCGAGGCCGTTCAGCGCGTAGGTGGTCATTGCGGGTCCTCTTGTGTCGAGAGATCGTCGACGGCGCGCTGGATTGCGAGCCGGTCGAGCGTTGTGAAATCGAATGTGGTGAAGAGTTCGATGCGGCGGCGCAGCGCACCGTAGACTTGGTGATAGACAAGCCGCCGCTCGGGCTCGGTCCCGGTCGCCTTGACCGGGTCGGGCTGGCCCCAATGCCCCGAGATCGGTTGGCCCGGCCAAGCCGGGCAATCCTCGTTGGCAGCGCGGTCGCAGACGGTGAAGATGAAATCGAGCGCGGGTGCCCCGGGCGCGCGAAACTCGTCGACGTTCTTGGCGCGCAGGCAGGAGGTATCGTGACCATTCGCTTCCAGCACTTGCAGTGCCAGAGGGTTCAGCAACGACTGCGGCTTGGTGCCCGCCGAGAAGGCGCGGAACCGATCGCCGCCGATGTCGCGCAGAATCGCCTCTGCGAAGATCGAACGGGCGGAATTGCCCGTGCAGACGAACAGTACGTTGTACGGTCTATGGGTCATGAAGGGGCCTCCTGCGGTGGACGAGCCATGAGGAGAAGAAGTGGGGCACAGCGCCGGGCGGCTGCGGCAGCAATCCTCGATCAGGTAGCCGAGCAGTCCGCCCGCCTGCTCCATGTCCGCGCGGTAGAGCAACGAGCGGCCCTGCCGGATCTGCGCGATCAGCCCGGCTTGCCTCAAATCCGACAGATACGAGGACAGCGTGTTGGCACGAGCCCCCAGCACCGCCGCGATCTCGCCCGCGGGCACCGCATCAGGGTAGCGGCGCATGAGCATCCGGAATACCGCGAGGCGTTGCGGGTGGCCTAAGGCGGATAAGCGGTCGACATGCGTTGATTCCATATTTCGAGAATATTAGAACTATAAGCGGGTGAGAAGCGGAAATTGGTCTCTTACGTTCGTTGATCGAACATTCAATTCCCGCTCCTATGAAGCGTTGTGCCGATGCTGCCATGCTCATACGAGGCCCCGAAAGACGTGGAGCGGAACCGGGCATTCGGCGCGCTTTGTGGACTGTCCTCATCGATTACCACGCAAGGGAGGGCTTCAGCTCTGTCACCGCACCGACATGCGGCGTTGATACAAGCTGGCCTCAGCTGTCGCAGCGGGCGAGATGGAGATCAGCAGTGCGTCGCAGTCATATCGCAAGAGACATCAGCTACGCGGGTAGCGCGCAGGGCCGTGCGGGTCGCTTGGCAATCCGCACGCTGGAGCTTGCCGGCGGCCGCAATAAGTTGCTCCGCCGTGCGCATGGATACGACGCCGACTTGGCACCGGGCCGGGATATCTGGAGCGTCATGATGGCGCGTTTCGGTCTGAGCCTCGACGTGACCCAAGGCGCACTCGCAACGATCCCGGCCACCGGCCCCCTGCTTGTTGTGGCGAACCACCCTTACGGCATTCTCGACGGGTTGATCATGGGTCACCTGCTATCCAGCCGACGGGGAGCGGACTTCAGGATTCTGGCGCATCGCGTGTTCGGTGGCGCCCCCGAGATTGCCGAGGCGGTGCTGCCGGTCGATTTCGATGGGACCCGGGCGGCAGCCCAGCAAAACATCTCTACCCGTGCGAAAGCGCTGATGCAGTTGGCCGAAGGCGGTGCAATCGGCATTTTTCCAGGCGGCACCGTATCGACCTCGGCCAAGCCATTCTCGACGCCACTCGACCCCAGATGGCGAAACTTCACCGCCAAGATGGCGGCACGGCCTGATGTCACCGTCGTCCCTCTGTACTTTGAGGGTACGAACTCTCGCCTGTTCCAGCTTGCAAGCCATGTGAACTACACGCTGCGCATGGGCCTGATGCTGCGGGAATTTCGCGCTCGCACGAACAGCGTGGTTCGCGTCGCAATCGGCGATCCCATTTCCCGTGCGACACTGGATGCCCATCGCCATGATGCCACATCGCTGATGGCGGTTCTGCGACAGTCGACCTATGCGCTTTCGAACCGCTCTGTGGCTGATTACGGGCACGAGTTCGAACGGCGATACAGCTCCGATAGGTTGGTGCGGTTGGACGACGTTCAGCCCTCTGTGCCGCAGATCGGCGTCGCATGACTCCACCTCGCGCCCTGAGGGGCCTTCGATGCGGGCGAGAAACGCCCCCGGCGATCTGAACGTCCCGAGATGTGATCATGTGGGCTTACGCTGGAGCGACCAGACGTTTGATCAGGGGCGGCCCGTTGCCCGCACTTGGCTGATGTTGCCAGCAAGGAACGGCAGGCTTCGAATGCCGGCCTTCCTTTACCGTGGTCACCCCAAGGCGTACCCGGCCCCGCGCACGGTCCGCAACGGATCGTCGCCGCCATGAGCACGAAGCGCCTTGCGCAACCGCCCGATATGGACATCCACGGTGCGGGTGTCGACATAAACGTCGCGCCCCCAGACCCGGTCGAGCAGCTGCTCGCGACTCCAGACCCGCCCTGGCCTCTCGAGAAACGTCGCCAGAAGCCGAAACTCGGTCGGGCCGAGCTTCACGTTGTAGCCGTCGCGCCGTACTCGATGTGTCTCGGAATCGAGCGCGATCCCCTCGAAACTGAGCATCTGGCCGAGGCTGGCCGGGCGCGTGCGGCGCAGTTGCCCCTTCACACGGGCCATCAGCTCGGTAATGGAGTACGGCTTGACCACGTAATCGTCTGCCCCGATCTCCAGGCCACGTACCCGGTCGACTTCCTCGGACCGTGCCGAAAGCATGATCACCGGCACGTCGCGGGTCTCGGGCCGGCTTTTGATCTGCCGGCAGACCTCGATCCCCGACACGCCCGGCAACATCCAGTCGAGCACCACGAGGTCTGGCGCCTCCTCGGCCACCAACAGCAGCGCCATGTCCCCGTCCTCAGCCTCGGAGATGCGGAAGCCCTCGGACTCGAGGTTGTAGGCCAGCACCGCGCGCTGCGACGGCTCGTCTTCAACGATCAGGATATGGGGCTGCAACTCGGGCATTTTCTTACTCCAGTTTGGAAAGATATGCGGTGGTGTCGCCCTTCGGGCGGTCCTTGTCGGGCATCTGCCCGGTGACGAGGTAGATCACCTGCTCGGCCATGTCGGTCACCAGATCGCCCATCCGCTCGATGTTCTTGGCGATGAAATGCAGATGCAGGCAGGCTGTGATGGCGCGCGGGTCTTCCATCATGTGGGTCAGGAATTCGCGGAACAGCGCGTTGTACATCTGGTCCACGTCCCGGTCGCGCAGCAGCACCTCCTGCGCCAAACCGTCGTCGTGGGTGACGAAGGCATCGAGCGTGTCGCGCAGCATGTTTTGGACCTCGCGGGCCATGCGCCTGAGTGCAGCGTCCGAGCCTTCGATCGGGCTCAACTCAGCCAGCATGCTGGTCCGCTTGGCCATGTTCTTCGCGTAGTCGCCGATGCGCTCGAGGCTTGTCGAAATCCTCAGGACCGCCAGCACCAGGCGCAGATCGCCCTCGCAGGGGGCGCAGAGCCTCACAATCCGCGGCAGGTCGCACTGGATGTGACGGCCGAGCGCGTCGATCGCCCTGTCGCCCTCCCGAACCACCGCTGCGGCTTCGAGATCCCGGGTCACAAGGCATTGAAGGCCGTCATAGATCGCGGCTTCGACCAGACCGCCCATCTTCAGGATCGACGCCTGGATCTGCTCCAGCTCGCTCTCGCGAGACTGGCAGCCATCTTGCATGAACCGCATCATTGAGTGCTCGACAGTGTTCGTCGCGACGGCAGGGGCCGCCGGCAAGCTGCAAGGAAACGTGTGTCGGGTGCTCCCTGTGTCGTGGCGGATCGGACCGGATGGACCAGTCCGCCTCGTTTCGCTTGCGACTGGAGGTGGTCTGATGTCGGGGGCGGCACCAGACCGCCCCCGACAAGTCGATTACATCGCGCTCATGGTCGTGCCGTTGGCGACTTTCTCTTGGGTCGCGGCGAGCTCGGGATCAGCGACGAGGCCGTAGGCCGACAGCGGGCCATCGGGGCCGGCGATTTCGTCGGAGACGAAGAACTCAGCATATTCCTGGAGACCCGGGATCACGCCGAGATGCGCCTTCTTGATGTAGAAGTAGAGCGGGCGCGACACGGGGTACTCGCCCGACGAAATGGTCTCGGTCGAAGGCTCGACGCCCGACATTGTCGCGACCTGAAGACTGTCCGTGTTGTTCTCGTAGAAGGACAGGCCGAACACGCCGATGCCCTTCGGGTTGGCCTCGATCCGCGCCAGCGTCTCGGTGTAGTCGCCGTCGATGTCGACCGACACGCCGTCGGTACGAGTGGCCATGCAGGCGCTCTCGGCGGCGTCCTCGTCCATGCCGGCATCCATCATCGCCTGCATTGCGCCGGTCTCCTCGCAGCCCGCGAGCAGCACCTTTTCCTCGAACACTTCGCGGGTGCCGTGCTTGGTGCCGGGGATAAAGGCCAGGATTTCCTGGTCGGGCAGATCGGCGTTGACGTCCGACCAGCTGGTGTTGGGGTTGGCGGTCATCTCGCCATCGACGGGGATCTCGGCGGCCAGCGCCTGGTACCAGTCGGCGGGGGTGAAGGCGAAGCTCTCGCCATCGATGTCGGAGGCGAAGACGATGCCGTCATAGCCGATCCGGACCTCGATGATCTCGTTCACGCCATTGGCGGCGCAGGCCTCGATCTCACCCTCGCGGATCGCGCGGGAGGCATTGGCGATGTCGATGCTGTTCTCGCCCACGCCCTCGCAGAAGCGCGCGAGACCAGCCGAGGAGCCGCCCGATTCCACGACCGGGGTCGGAAAGTCGAAGTTCTCGCCGAAGGCTTCGGCGACGATGGAGGCATAGGGCAGCACGGTCGACGAACCGGCGACCTGGACGTTGTCGCGGCTTTGGGCCGTGGCGAAGCCCGCGGTGGCGGCGAGAATAGCCGCGGTCGAGGCGGTCATTTTGACGAAGGACATGGATCGCTCCTGTTGTTCATTCCCCCGAAGGTCCGGTTTGCGGGCCTTCGTTGCCGCCCGGATAGGCGGACCGGTCTGCATCTTCGTGACAGTCAGACGAAGCTTTCGTGACACCGCTCCGGCCCGTGGCGATTTGCTGGGCGGTTGATGCGACTGGCGATCCGCGCGCCCGCTCGATAGGGCGCGAGCTGTCCGGGTAGGCGCGTCGGTGCGGTGATCTCGCGTGCGGGAGCCTTTTCCTCGTGAAGGATCGACCGGAGGCGCGACCAGTCCAGCTCCCCAGACATAAGGGCGTGGTAGAAGCGGAACAGGCCGGGACGAAGGTAGGCAGCCCAATGGCAGATACGCCTTGCCGGCGGAGCTACCGTGTAGCCGGCGGCTTGCAGTGCCGCGAGGCTCGGGGCGTGATCGATCCGCAGCGTCACACCGGTCTCGCCGTCGAGCCCACGGTGGCCGATCATTCGGGTGCCGTGACCGGTTGGTCCGATCCCCAGCATAGGATCAGGTCGAAGACGTCGTTCTCTCGCGTGGTGACGGTCAGGCAGCGTGAGGTCCGCCCGGCCGGGCTGTCGAGCGCCCGCTCCGCCGCTGCCGCGAACTCGGCTGGGGCGAGAAGCAGCGCAAGATCAAGCGCACCGGGTCTGGATTTTGACAGCCCGTCAAGGATCACTCGCGCGCCCAGCGAATGCCCGATGGCATGGACAGGGCGTCCCGGCGCGATCCGCCGGATCTGGGCCAGCAGATCCGCGAGAGCGCTACCGGCGCGGGCGGCTTCGGCATAGGCCGACCAAATAGTGCCGCGCGCAGACCAACCGAAAGAGATCGCCAAACCCTGATCCCGTGCGCCGCGGCCGAATCCGAGGTGACGGGGCCAGCTCACCATTCGGGGATAGAGATCGCGATGCCGCGGCGAGAGCGAGAACAGGGTCTCGTGCGGGCAATGCAGCGAATGGCCTGGCTGGTACTTGTAGCCATGCACCATCACCACCACGGCCCCCCTGCCCACGTCTGGGGCGAGTAGAGCGCGCGCGAGCACCGAGGACAGCGATGGTGACTTGGTATCGGCTGGGACCGGGATCTCGCCCCGGGCATCGATCCGCAGCAGGGACATGGGCAAGCTCCGACTGTTCACGATCCCGCAGTTACGGCAACGCCGTAATGGTTTGACGACCAAACCATTACGGCGCGATGAAACTCGTGAACTGCGCCTGAGGCCTATCGGCGGTCGATCAACAGGATCTTTTTGTGATCCATCTCGGGGTGTGGGGAAGCGCGTTGAACGATCTACGAACACGAATGGGCTTCCATATCAGCATCGCCGAAGGGCCGGACGCCCTGACACTGCTTGTCGAGGCAACTGATCGACGGAAGGCGTCCTGACCGCGCCGACGAAAAGCACAGACCGCGCCCGCTTGTCGGGACACGGCCCTTTATCCGCCGCGATCTGACGGCGAGGAGTGAACGTCCAAACAGGTTCAGCCAGGGTCAGTGCGAGGCAACTCGCTCCACCTGAGCCCGTCCAGTTCGTTTGCTGGGTGCGGCCCTCTGAGGTGCTCCCCGATCCTTGGACAGGATCTGGCGTTTTCTAAGCTACTCTCGGCTCCTGCTGATCGGGTTGCGTAAGTGGGTTTCTCTGCCAGTAGACCACCGCCGGCGGTTGACCGCCATGGGCAGAA
>JACLAD010004330.1_pt1 | contig 15068 bp, 8 predicted proteins | sample 8027901 | NCBI WGS metagenome assembly JACLAD01 (sample SAMN15725071, study PRJNA655200) | protist metagenome | isolation source: fluorescence activated cell sorting (FACS) single amplified genomes of... | place: Spain: Blaines Bay Microbial Observatory, Mediterranean Sea | collected 2016-07-05 | reverse complement strand
CAACTTCCCTCCCAATGAGGCGGAGATTAATAATACCGTCTCGCGCATGTTCTCTGATCTAAAACTAGTGCCTGGAGAGGACCGTGAATGTGATAGACTTACACCTTTTGAGATGCGACAAGTACTCAAGATGATCTCTGGTAAATCCGAACTGTTGGCAAAATTATTAGGCATTAGTGATTCTAACAATGCTCCTGGCCATCATATGACAGTTTTCCAGCGCAACAAGATAAGTTGTATTGCGGCTTTATTGAGAGGTTTGACATCACCGAGTGATGCACGGTATCGTATGCACTACGAAACAGTCAAGTATTGGTCGAATCTAGAACCAAAAGGCAAGCAGATTTTACATGATTGTGCCATGAGTATGGGCGAAGAAGATCCTTTACAACCAGACTATAGCCGATTCATGGACAAGGAAAAAGTTAAATACAGCGCCACTATTCCTCCTTTAAAGCATGGTCAGTTCCACTACAAGCCGTACGAAGAGCTACGAATACAAACTACTTATGCTACAAAGATCTTGGCCATGGTGCGAGCCAATCATGACAGAAAAGTAGCTGATCTCTTTGCAAAAAGACAAGCCTTTTTAGATGCCAAAGATGTTGCCTTGAAAGAAGTGAAGAAGAAAATTTTAGCTGAATTCAAGAAGAGAGAAGCATACAGTGGAATTGCAAAGATCAAATGGGATGCCCAGATTCGAATGAAACAGGCCAAGCTCAAGACTGCAGGAGGTAATGCTGATCGTGGAAATACCATCATGATCATGATGGATGAGCTCATAAGCAAAGGTCAACAAGATATTCAAGGCAGATTTGATATATTGATGAAGGACGAAGACTTTAATGACGTCAACCTCGATGGTTTTGTCGACAAGAGAGAAAAGATCATACGACTAGACAAGTTTTATCTGAGACATTTTGATGTAAAAGGACAGAAAAAGACAGTAAACTTAGGTGTAATTGATGATAGTACGGTTGGTACGGACTTTATGTCTCATGATGACGAGATTATCCTTGAAGAGGAGGCGAAGGAAGAGGTGGAGGATTTGAACAATTTGGATGTCGAATCGGACGAAGAAGACAAGAAAGGTGACGATATTATTGAATATGAAGCCGATTACAATCGTCTGACGTCGATTGTTCGTGCAATTGATGACTTGGATGGCACTGGTAGAGGTTTCACTCGACTTGAAGAAGAAATGCAGTTGCACATGATGAATCCTGACCCAGAGAAGCACCAATTGTTTATGCGTTTACGAGCAATGGATAGCACAATGACCATCTTCAAAGTGGATGGACTATTGGCCGAAATCCCTTCAAAGCGGTTATTAATAAGATATGCCGAGGAGAATACAGTAGAAACGTTAGCTGTGGATTTGAAGACTCATTTCCGCTTCACCAGAGATCAAATGATCTTAGCGAAAATGTTCAAACGCCTGGTGAGGACTGATTTTGAGAGAGGTCTATTGTATGCTCAATTGACACAAATGCAGGAAACATACGAATTCATTATTAGAGATGGGGAAGGCAGTGGATCAGTTGTCAACCATGATGGATCGCAAGCTGATTTCTAATGAGCAGTTGAGTGAAAAAGAAGCATTGGACTTTGAGATTGAGAGAGCGGAGAAGTTCTGGCTCAAATTCCACGAAGAGGCAACATTACACATCAACACCATAGAGAAGCAACGCGAAGAACTGCATAGGTCCTTATTGAGTGTCAAAGAGACGAAGAAGAAAGTGCTGACGGCTCGTCTATTGAGAAATAGAAAGAATGGTGATTTGAGTGAAGAGGTGGATCCTGCCATCGATGCACATGTACGTCAAAGCTGGATGAAACGTCTTAAAAATGCGCTTGGTGCTCCAGAAGTCAATCGCAGAGAGATCAATGTCAAATATTCCGAAATACGTGGTGTTTGTCAAGAGTTTTTGGATACAGCTACATCAGATGCTATGCTTTTAATTGCCGAATATTACAGGGAGAAGTACACTCAAACACTACATGTAGTCAAAGAAATGGATGTAGATGGCCGTGGGGAGATTATGGGTAGAGGCAAGAAAGGCAAATACTACCTCTATCAGATGCACGATATTGAGTATACAGTTTGTGACGACTATAATGGTGTCTTTGATGGATCGGAAGAGATTTCCATGAAGGCAGGAGGTAAAGAACGATTGGGTGCTTTGGAATATCTGAAAACACATATCCATGGCCTTAATGTTGCTCTCACCGCCACCATTGATTATGCTGGATTTAGAGTAGTTGCTTCTTCCACGGTGCCCACCAAGCATATCACTTTCAATGATGAGGGTGAAATTCGAAAGATAAGTGAAGAGCGTGTGCACGGATTGACTCCTGATGGTAATTACTTCACGAATAAGAATAAAAGAGCCGACAATTTGCTTATGCAAGTGAGTAATAAGCTAAACCTGACTAGTAGCTTTGTGAAGGGTCTTCGCGATCCATTGGGGGTGGAGACGAGTGCTTCATCTGAAATCCAAGTATACAAAGGCACTGACAATGAATTCTATGCGAGCAACTTCTGGAAAGCCTTTCCTTCTGAATGTCCTGAATTCACACCTCACTTATGGCGCAGTCCTCGCGATCAGACGGTCTTCTGGCGACAATTCCGCCCCGAATTCTGTAGACAATATGATCACGGAGACTTGAGTCCAAACGCTCTACTCTGGTGCACACACAGAACCCAAGACTCTGACAAACAAGATGATGAAGCACGGGAGGCTACCAAATATCTCGTAGATGATCTCATTCCACAACTAGCCGAGAATTTTGCAGGTAGAGACTTTGTCTTACCCATTGCAGACGGCTTTGGTTTGAATGTTACGGAGGAATTACATTGCAGAGGTGTCAACATTCGTCACTTAGGATTACTGCGATCACTCTTTTGGAGAGATTTGCCAGGACACGTCGACATGTTTTTTGGCGAAAAAAGACTCAAGACCGAAGAAGATTTAGGGCGAGAAGTCTTTGACGGAGACCACGTTGAGGTGTTTGACGTGAAGACAGATTTCGTCGTGAAGGAGACGGAAAAGCGTAAAATCAAGCCTACATCTATACCTTTATCTGAGCCCATCATGGAAAGATCTTTGCCTCGCCTTACAGCAAGAGTAGGTCGTCTCAAGAACCAAAACAATTCGGAAGACATGAGGGCTGTACTCTTGGGGGAAATGATGGCCCGAACGGTCAAAAACCTAATAAGAAACAAGTTAAGGAGCTATGCTCGTAAGAGTGGAACTGTGTCCCGTCAGATGATGAAAGGAATGGTGACAGAGTACTTGAATGTCATTACAGGCTCCCACCCAGAGTCGCAAACCAAGATGGAGATTGTACTCTATGAATCTATACGGCATCGTTTTGGACCCAAGTCTGTATTTCCCAGCGAAAAGTCGCACATGGCCAATATGATTCATCCCGTTTTGATCTATATAGTCAAGAGAATATTGACCATGGTGGGCACTCAGTTGAACCCCATGTGCTTTACACACTTTATGGAGAACCCTCTAGCCTTCAACTTTTGTGATATTGACTTCATTGAAGTGCATCCAGTGGTGAGGCACAACATGCCACAGATGATCATGGCAGAAGCGATGTTGACCTCAGCAAAGGCTGACGAGTTGGCAGAGAATTCTTTCAAAACTATGGTTATGAACGATGAACCAGTGCTATACTATGAAATGAATGAGAGGAAAGGGTCTAGAGCGTGTACAAATAGAGGTTCTCTTGGCAAAGACTTCGATGGCATGTTTAGTCGTGGCTTGGAACTATGGTGCCCTGGTCCCATTTTACCGGACCCCTTTTCGCGATCCGCATACTTTACCCCAGAGAATGGTGGCTTCTTAGACATCAAATTTCACGAACAATTGGTACAGAAGTCTTTCCATGATCATTGGACCATGGAGGTATTCGTATATCTAACGGGAGGTCCAGATACCAATCGTATCATCTGGGAGTGTGGGCGACACTCTTTGACAGTTGCAAAAGATGGCGACTTAACTTTCATCTTCTATGATGGATTATGTTCCATTGCTTTGAAACTTACTCCTTGTCTGAATGACGAGTGGATGCATTTGATGTTCACTTACGACGGACAGGTGTTATCGACTTACTCCAATGGGGCACTGGTATCTTCCGTTGAAGTCGAACCATTGATGCATGAGCAACGAGAAGTACATGATGGTGAAGTGCGTGAAAAGAAACTTAAATTGACGGCCAAAGAGGACAAAGACAAGGAGAAAGTGAAGGAAAAGACCAAAGCTCAGGCAGATAAGTACTTTATGAGCAAATCAGGAGTGGCATTCCTTAAGTCAGAAACACAAGATATCATGGAGACCATTGAGTTCCAGAATTTGGGCATTGGTGATGACATGGAAAATGAAAAAGAAGCCATCAAGGCCAGGAGAGCAGCTGCTTTAAAACAAGCCAAAGCCAACTATATTGGAGAGTTGTATGTCAAAAATGTCAAAGATATCAAAGATCGTTTTGCTCAATCCAGACAAGAGCTAGAAGATCGCAACGAGAAGAGGAACGAAGAGGGTCGAATTAAGATGCAACGTCCTCTAAGGATTGGTGCGGCACACACGGATGGCAATAGTTCTCAACCTGACCATTGCTTTTATGGCAGGATTAGTAATCTAGCCATCTACTCGCGATGTCTCAACCATGATCGTGTGCGATTACATTATTTGTTTTCCAAGACAGACTCTCTGCACGATGCACAGAGAATGTATGGTATGGCTTCTTTGAAGTATGAAGAAGCTCTTCGTGTGGCTCCCAACGATACTTTCATCTTGGAAGGTTTCGCTAGAAGTATGGTTGAATATTTGAAGAATGAGACCAAGAGCACATTCAATGAAGGTGTGAGCAAAGGGAAACTGAAAGTGATGGAAATTATTGAGAGATTTGAATCAATTGGTGTACCAGAAGGTATTGCTGCCATCTTGAAAGCATTACCAATGGAAGCACAATATGGTGACTTGATTGTCAAGGGCTTTCCAGCTATCAAGAGATTGGATCGATACTTCTTCTCGCGGCATTCCACAATGAATAGAGAAGATCTCGTACATGTTCCTCATGGCTTCGCTCTGGATTATCCTGGCAATCCTAGCGATTATATTGCTGTGGCTGCTCAGATATACAGTGAAGTAATTCGTGACTCGAATTTGACATTTGCTTATGGTGAGACAGATTTGGGGTGGTTATCAGACATCGAATCTCCAGAATTGGTGGTAGCTGTAGTGCGGCAAGCAAGGGAAGATCGAAATTTGAAGATCGTGCGAGTAGGAGATCTGTTTAAGAGTGTGGGCAGAAGTATACTCAACGTCACAGATCACGATGTGGCTATAATTACGACTTATGCCTCTCTATCTATCGGGTTCGACTTTGGAGGTTGTCATTTGCTGACTAACGCCTCATTGACATCTCTAGGAAGATCGAGTAAGATCCGAGTAATCAATATGGAGAATTGTCCTTTGATAGACGACTCGGGCATACAGTACTTGTTGGATGTGGCAGAGACACTCGAGTCTGTGAACTTCGGTGGAGCCGTGCACTTGACTGACGAAGGTCTTTCTCCTCTATTCCAAGCATGTCAACGACTAACCTATGTCAATCTCAACAAATGTGTGCATGTTACTTTTGAACTTATCCACGTATTGGCACTCAACAATAGAAAGCTCAGTGCTCTGAACATTAGTGGGTGCCACATCACAGATGCAGGAATGTCTCTCATCTGTAGTGCTGTGTCTGATAAAACTATGTCCCACTTGGATATCTCGTTTTGTAGAGACATCAGTGACTATGGAGCCGGGTCCATCGCAGAAAGTATGAAGAATCTGAAATTCATCAACATGTGCGGCTTGAGCAGAGTGTCTGATAAAGGAGCTCGTGCGGTTGTAGCTAAATGTTGGTATTTGGAACATATCAACTTGGAAGATGTATTCTTATTAAGTGATGATGCACTCAATTATGATCGAGATTACGATGGTAGACCTTTGGCGGACGAACACATGCTCACTCACATTCAATCTCTGAACATGAGAGATTGTGTGAATCTCACAGATGCAGGCATTCGAGGACTATCTGAGAGATGTCGTACCTTGGAAGAATTGATTTTGAGAGGATGCGATAAACTGACGGATAGATCCTTAGAGTTGATGGCCAACCCTTTCGAGTACAATTTCCCCTTGTTGGATTCCATTCGAGTGCTGGACATCTCGTTCAGTACAGGATTTACGACAGAGGCAGTCTTAGAAGCATTGTCTCATTGCGGCGTTATTGAGGACCTGAGAGTTTCAGGACTTTACAGTGTAGATGACGCCTTTTTACAAATGATGTGTCTCAAGGCCAACACCATCCAGAAACTGAGTTTGGCCAAATGCGGCCAAATCACTGATGCGGGACTATGTTCACTGGCAGATTATTTATGGGTTGAGAAACTAGATATTACCGGATGTCGCAAAGTGACCGACGAAGGCATAGAATTGATTGCAGTAATTTGCAATGGTATCATCGATTTGAATGTGAATGGATGCTCCAAGGTTACTGCCAGATCTATCAATGCGATCCGAAGAAACTGCATCAACCTGCAAGTGTTAGACATCAGAGGATGCAATTTGATCAAGGAGCAATCCATTCTAGATCTGAAGAAGGGAATGCAACATCTGGATCTTAAGACTGAATTTGACTAATCATTATAGAATGGAGAGACATAAAAGACAAATTCATAATTCTTACACATTTGATAATCTAATGTAACATCATGTAAAAAATAGAGTCTGTTTGTCATCACACCTTACTGACTACTGACTGAGAGCTGCCCTCTTTTTGTACGCACTGGGACTCTCAAGGTTCTTCACACTCCACATGCCTTTCTTTTGCTTCTGCGCCTGCCCTTCCAGTGCTTCGTAGTATTTCTTCTGGCCATCATATTGTGCACCTCCTTGACGATACACCACCGCTAAGCCTTTCTTCAATAACTCTGCAGAAAGGTCCTTCTCACCAAACAGACCACCCGGATATTTGACCGTTGCTAGTAGACGGCCGTACCTGTCTCGCTGAATGAGCTTCAATTTAACTTTCTTATGTAGAATCTCATTTGTTGTGAATTGTTTTGCTGCATCTGCAAAAGGTTGTCCCTCTTTCCCTCTCTTCCCTATTTCAGGACAATCCACTGCAATGATACGTGTCATAATGGTCTCATCACTCAATTTGCCTGTGTACTTTGCACTAGAGAACATATTGGGTAAGTGCCGAACGCGTACAGTATCTCCATCCACAACTTTAACTACCTCTCCCTGTAACGCCTTCTTACCAGATATCATGCGATTTGGAATGTCGTATTGATTGTGATACGTGTTTACACTACCTAGAAAGGAAGATACAGAAATGGCAGCACCAGTAAGGCCACCAAGCAATAACTTTGGGACTTGCGAGAAGGGACTGGCATCTTTGCTAACATTACCATCACTACTATCACTAGACTCAGGTGGCAGCGGGAGACTTCGCTGTCGCTTTGTCTTTTTCAGCAACGAACGGATCTCCGCATCTTCGCGAGAATAATAGCGACGAGACTTGAGGGGGCGACTTTGCACCACAAAGCACAGAGATGGAGCCAACAGGCAAAAAAAGAGCAAATCGATAAGTTTCATTACCCGTCAAAATGAGTTTTGAAGCACAATTCGAGATGTGAAGTACACAAGTGCGTCGTAAACTTTCGAATGACTCTTTGCCGCCGACCCGATGCAGTCACTTCCACTAAGCTCAATTTTGTTGCAAGGTGTGAAGAATGTCGAGTTTCACTGCACCTTATGCCTTCGCTGCGCCTCAGCGCGTGATTATGGAGCCCTCTGATCTTGATTCGTTCAAGGAGAGTTCCGTATGCAACGAGATCATGCAGTTCTGCAAACTTTGTGCTGAGAGCATTGTCTGTGTCAAGAACAGTGATGTCAACGATACGGAAAGCGTAGTGGTGGACAAGATTGTGGCCTTTATGTCTATTCTTCAGGAGAATGTGGTGAAGATTCCTCCCACTACTCAAGCGAGTCGTTTCGGCAACAAATCATTCCGTACTTGGCACACGGCCCTTATTTCTACCACAAGCACCTTTTTAGATGATTTATTGGGAGAAGAGATGAAAGCACTAGGTGCTTGTACAGAGTTGGCTCCTTATTTGCATCAATCTTTTGGAAACGAGATTCGTATCGATTACGGCACTGGACACGAATTGAACTTTGTGTTGTTCCTCTTATGTCTCTACAAATTGGAGCTGATAACAGCAGCAGATCTACCAGTGGTCATTTGTAGAGGGTTTGTGGCATATATCAAAACAATGAGAGATCTGCAATTTACATACATGTTAGAGCCGGCAGGATCGCACGGCGTTTGGGGTCTCGATGACTACCATTGCTTAACATTCCTCTTTGGAGCCGCTCAATTGTGCACTTCCACGGACAACAACAAAGAGAGGAAAGCTACTGCCGAAGACGAAGATAATACTACCACTTCTTCACAAGCAGAAAGCAACTCGGATGGAGTTGAAACAGAAATCACGGCAGAGATAATTAAAAAAGTCACGCCTGGTAGTGTTCACAATACCGAGATATTGGAGGAATACAAGGACGAATTCATCTACTTGGAAGGGATTCACGCCATCAAGAATATGAAGAAAGGAGCGCCTTTTTCTGAAATAGCCCCCATGCTGTATGATATCAGCCAGATGCAGGGCTGGGAGAAGATCTTGTTGGGATTGATGAGGTTGTTCCAGGGGGAGGTCTTGTTTAAATACCCAGTCATCCAACACATGCTCTTTGGAAGCATACTATCTGTAACACCTACAGCAATTAAGACGAGTGATAGTAAGGAGGACAGTAAATAACAAAGGTGGCAACAAGTCTGGAAAATATGTCCATATATAAGAATTTGTCTTTTCATTGTAATCAGGAAGTGCTTCATCATTATTCACAAAGGCTACAACAACAACAATTAACACTTCAAAAACGAAATAACAATACTTTTATAGCTTTGCGACTCTCTCATCCAGCTTGTCGAAGGTCCGTTCTGCTTCATAGTCTACTATGAAGCGAGAAGCGCTCTTGATATCATTGATCAAGTCCTGGTAAGCGCTTTTCTTGATGGACTTACCGATCTTAGCAGTGTTCTTCTCCAAATCAGCCTCTACTTCCGCGACCACTCTCTTTAAGCCCGCGATAGACATCAAGTCGTTCTGCACCGCTTTGACAGATGCACCAACATAGGTTTTGAAATACAAGAATTTCACATTATTCACTTTTCGATCCTTGGGAAATCTAGAGAAGTCGTATACAGGCTTAGAGCTCACTACATGCAAGAAGACGGCTTTCAATGCGTTAGGATACTTGGCTGCCATGTATTCGCCCGCTACTTCATCCATCTCCCCCGTATCGCCTATGAAGATGTACTCATCCTTCATATTTTCCGAAATATGATCTTTGCGCATCAATTCAAAGTTTTCGAATTTGCGTAGACCTTTCCATTGCTGTACAATCCATTCTTGGACACTACCATAATAGACAGATCCAATGCCCCACTTTTTGTTCCCATTCGCCAGTCCAGTCTTCTTGAACCTGGTGGAGATCTTATCTCCTTCTTTGATCTCCAATGCAAACTTTAATTCCTTTGCTCGAGCAGTCAATACATGCACATTACGAGTCGTCGTATACTCTCTGTCCTTGTACATACCATCCAAGTGAGACTTCCTGTTGCCCAACTCATAGAAGAATTGAAATACACCAGGATAGAACTCTCCACGCTTGAATTGCTTGTCAATACCACCCAATGAGATACCTAGAATCTTCTTGCCGCCACTGCTCTTAACTGTGTCGTCGATGTCCGTGATCACACTGATGGAACGAGCCACGGAGGAACCACGAGAAGAGACAGAGTCACTTGATCCTGTGTCATTTGCCGTGTAAAGCACACGAGAAGGCTTATATTGGAGAAATCGAGTCCGTAAGGGTACAGGACTGAATCCTTGTGCGCTACATAAGAGGATGAACACGATTACAGAGATAAACAATGAAGTCATCGCGTCCTTGCGATCAATGCGTCTTCCTGCACCAAATCCCTCAGATACCCACTTTTCCACTACCCCAGCTGCCAGATACAGGACCAAGATGCCCTGACAAGGGGAGCGATACGGTGCTGATGGATAGGACGATGGCACAATCCACGCCCCAGTGTTGGCGATGGGCCACCGTGCCAATGCCGGGTCGGAGGGCTAGTCTGGGAGGAAGGGAAAGGGACGGGAGGCATTCGCCACAGAGAGCAGTGAGAGGTGTGGAAATTGACTCCATCATCATTGGAGACGGCTAAAATAAAATCTCCAAAAAGGTTCAAATTGATCTCAATTCAAGATTTTTTTGCTGGAAATTGTTCAATCATCTTTTGCAAAATCTAAGTCGAATCAGTGCGGGATGATGACGCCGAGAACAATTATGGCATCTGCAGTGATATTATTATTCATCATGAACGTCGCGTTTTCATTTTCATTGCCCTATCGTTACGTGAAACCACGCTCTCTGTCTATGTCGCTCCTGGATCTTGGCGATTTGGATTTGTCCACGATAAATGCACCCTCTGTTGATTTTATCTCCATGGCGGAAGCCACGGAGTTCTATGACGAGTCTTTGCACAATTATGCTGTTTTCGTTGACGTGGGTGCAAGACATGTCTCTGATTTGGAAGAGTTTCGTTTACCCTTTTGGTCATCGTTTCTCAAGAAGATGCAGAAGCACAAGAAGACGATTGAGATGGACAAATTTTTGTATTCCTATGATATCGGAGTAGAAGATGAATGCGAAGTGGCGATGGCTAGATTGCCTGAACATATGTACCAGAAACTGGATTTAGCACGCAAAGTATTAGAAACATGTAGTCCCTCAGACAACAAATCTCTAGTTGTTTCCATTGTGGGTTCATTTGGAGAACCACAGATCGATTTGGCCATGTATGATGCACTGTATTCTTCCATACAAGCCATACAATTCACTATGCCAACTTTTAAGAAAGATAAAGGAGCAGCAGAGGGAGCTACCGATAACAAGAACAAGAAGAAGAAAAGTGAAAGTAATGGAAAACAAAAGGTAATCTTTGTTGTGCCAGATTCTTTATTGGCTCGTGACTCATCTTCTTGTAGCACCAAACAACAGCCGCAGCAATTCAGCGATTTCTATGATAATGTTGAAGATCGAGTAGATGCGGAAGTGAATTCAGCTGTCGACAACTGGCATTACTTCTCCAATGCCACTACCAATGAGCAAGTTGAGAAGAAGGAGAAGATCAAGACACTGGCGCAGACCTTAGAGGCAAATATGAAGAAGAATAGGGAGGCAGTGGAAGGCAATTCTCGTATGATTGAGCAAGATGAAGCGGAAAAGAAGGCAGCTTCCCAGAAATGCCAAGAGAGTGTGTTTTCTGGTGATATTACGAGCACAGGCATCACGTTGGATCAATTGAGACGCCGAATCGAGAGAATCGGCTATACTAATCATGGTACGAATATAGCCCGCGCATTAGGAAGTCTACCTCCTAACATTTTGCATCCTAAAAGCTATAGTGAACTTTTGAAAAAGATCAGTGATGACATGGGTTGGAAGTTCGATCAATGGAATACTGAGGAAATGAAGGAGTTGGGATGTGGAGCGTTCTGTGCAGTCAGTCAAGGTAATATCGCCTTATCGGGAGATGAGACAGAACTCCCTCCTGATTGTCTCATTCGCATCACTTACACACCTAACACAAAATTGAATGGCAAAGAAGAAGCCTCTAATACGAGTGATAGTAAGGAGAGTCTCGATTCAGCACCAGCGAATCCTTTGCGAAGTTCCAGTGCGTTCACTTTGGGTGATATGTTCAAACAAGATGACTCGAAGATTCACAAGGCTTTGCTAAACGAAGGAGATGAAGCGAGCAAACAAAAGGGCTCCCCCATTGTCCTTGTCGGCAAAGGAATCACTTTTGATACAGGTGGTGTCAATGTAAAAACAGCAAATAGTATGAAGACTATGAAAGGAGATATGATGGGTTCTAGTGCCGCTTTGGGTACTCTGTTCGCATTGTCAAAAATGGAAGTAGATTATCCAGTAGAGTGTTGGTTGGCCATTTTGGAAAACAACTTGGGTCCAAACGCCATGCGACCTGATGATATCATCGAAAGTGTGACGGGTGAGACAATAGAAATCGTGCATACAGATGCGGAGGGAAGACTCATATTGGCAGATACACTGGCATTGGCTTCGAGGAAGGTCAGATTGAACAAAGTGCACGGCTTCCAGGACACATTGTCTCCCAAATGTGTTGTAGATTACGCCACATTGACAGGCACCATGATCTCTAGCTTGTCTAATCGCTACATTGGAGTCATGACTAACAAGGAGAATGTGTTTCCTTCTATTATCAATGCGGGTACTTCATGTGGAGAGAGACTGTGGCCCTTCCCTATTGATGAGGACTATGGGGAAGATCTGAAAAGTGACATTGCAGACTTGTTACAATGTAGACAACCTACAGAAGCAGATCATATCTATGCAGCATACTTCTTGAAGAACTTTGTCAACCCAGCCACACCATGGTTCCATTTCGATCTAGCCTCTTCACACAGACCAGGAGGACTAGGACATATCCCATCAGACTTTACAGGCACAGGCGTGCGGGCATCCATTGCCTTATTGGAAGAATTCATATAACCGTCGAGATGGAGAGATGTTAGAAGAGAGGAGAGGTCAATCAGAGATAGAAAGTGTTGAAGCTGTTCATTTTGTACAGAATATATAACAAAGTGTTTGCTAACATATAGCCGACCGCGCATCCGGTTTTATCATTGATTTTATCATGTATTATCAGCGGATTTATTGACCATATATGATTGCTCGTCTTAATTTACAAATGACTCTTTCTATATAATAGCTATAATAATGATAATAACATATTCTCAGTAGAGTTATTCACACCCGCATCCTTTCCATTGATAACCCTTGCTGCTGGGAAAGGCTCTATTGAGATAGAGTAGAGAAGGCCACAGAGGAATGGCGCGATCTCGACAGTGCAATGAAGCGATAAAGCATTATCTGAATCGCGGTGGCTTATTGCCACTACTCATGCCTGAACCAGTCCACATATTAGTCCAATGAGTCACATTGGCGACATTCCATTGCTCTAGAGGCTGGTTGAAGGAAGATGCACCACGGAACATACACTCCATATTAGTCACATTCGCCACATTCCATTGCCCTACAGGTTGGTTGAAGGCAGAGGCACCTTGGAACATAGTCCACATATTAGTCACATTGCCTACATTCCATTGCTCTAGAGGTTGATTGAAGACAGAGGCTGAAGCGAACATACTCGTCATATTAGTCACGTTGGCTACATTCCATTGCTCTAGAGGTTGATTGAAGACAAAGGCATCACGGAACATCCTGTGCATATTAGTCACATCGTGTACATTCCAATCCCCCAAAGGCTGGTTGAAGGAGGATGCTCCCCAAAACATAGCATACATATTAGTCACATTGGATACATTCCATTGACTGATATCATCGTTGAATGACCTTTGGTCCTTAAATAGCTCCGACATATCAGTCACTGCACTAGTATCCCACTGGGAGATATGGCCATACTTGCTTTCAGCAGCTCTTCTATCAGTACACCAAAGCTTCACTGCTGAACGAATATCATCGTCACTACGCACATGTTTCGTTTTTGCTGCTTCTTTTTGCTCTTCTGCTTCTGCTGCGTGTAATTGCGCTACCCACCTTCTTGCTTCGCAAACACGCTCCGCGTAGTTTGCTTCATTTATACGATCCGCTCGTATTCTTGCTTCGACGAGTGCACACTCCGCCTCATCTGCACTTACTATCTTGGCACTCATGTCTCCTGCTCGAGACGTCGTGTCTTGTGTCCCTGGAGTAGTGGTGAATTGTCCTGCTTGTATGTTTCTTACAAAGCAACCTTTTTTTGATCCACCCCAGCGGAGGGTCGTCGTGTTTCAACTGCCTATAAGTGCGATTTCGTCGAGAAGGCCAAATGGAAGGGGCATCCGACCCCGGGACCCCAGTCCAAGTCACTCGAAACGGGAACACTTCGCAGGGGGGGATTGTGAGACTCGTTGTCTTCAATGATGGATATTTCTTGGCTGGAGGTGTAGAAGATAGATAGGGCAGATGAATAAGAGTGTTAGTGAGCCAGTACTTTCTTCAGAAACTGAGGAAGCCGAGCGTGCTCTAAATGCTCAGTTGTCCAAACTCAGTTATGTGTCTCCCTACAAGTACACTCCAAAGAAGAGTGTGGGCCACAAGAAGAAGACTGGCAAAGGTAAACTGAAACCGATCAAAGAAGTGAGCCAGAACATCGAGAAATTGATGAAAAAGATCCGCAAAAGCCAAGAGTCTACATTGAGTGTATCTGAAGGTCGATTGAATGTCCCTCCAAAAAAATCTGGAGCAAAAAAGAGAGCAAAAAAGCAAGTCAAGACGATCATTACTGAATGTGAAGGTGCTATGGCTATGAATCCAGTGAGTAATAAGAGTCAAGACAACACTCACAACAACATGAGCACCTTCATGACTGGTGACGACATGTCTGTAGGAGAACTGAGTGTAGAATCTCAAGATTCGGATAGTGCCGGCAGTTTCGGTTCCTTTGGTAGTCTTGGCAGTCATATCAGTATGGTATCTATTGCAGGTGCTGGAGGCAAGCATTTCACGAATTATGAAGTGGATGTAGCACAATCCAGCACAGGTCACTTATCAAAGCAAACCTTGAATCTACGCATGATGATTAGCGATATCGAAAGAAGAGCCAGAGATAGTCTAGTACCACCATTATATGTCGCTCCTATTGAAGACTTACCTACGAATTTCATATCTTGGCATGGTCGTAATGCTGGTGAACCTATTCCAGGTATATCTAAAAAGACACTCAAAAAATTGGAGAAAAAATTAATGAAGAATGGCCCTTCTTCAACTAGTTTATCACTAGAAAAGAAACCAAGAGTGGACTTGATGGGAATGTAT
>JACLAD010013898.1_pt1 | contig 15072 bp, 18 predicted proteins | sample 8027901 | NCBI WGS metagenome assembly JACLAD01 (sample SAMN15725071, study PRJNA655200) | protist metagenome | isolation source: fluorescence activated cell sorting (FACS) single amplified genomes of... | place: Spain: Blaines Bay Microbial Observatory, Mediterranean Sea | collected 2016-07-05 | reverse complement strand
GGAGAAGTTGGCGTCCCGCCACCCTTCTGGGCCTTCGCCTGGGCCGGGGGGCAGGCGCTGGCGCGTTACGTGCTGGAAACCCGCGATCTCGTCGCGGGCCGGCGTGTGCTCGACGTCGGGTCGGGCGGTGGGCTCGTCGCCATCGCGGCGGCCCTCTCCGGCGCCGCAGCGGTCCGGGCCAACGAGATCGACGCCTTCGCGCTGGAGGCGATCGCCCTCAACGCGGCGGAGAACGGCGTCGTCGTGGAGATCGTCGCCGGCGACCTGCTCGACGGCCCGGCCGAGGCGGATCTGGTCCTCGCGGGCGACATCTTCTACGAGCGCCCGCTGGCGGACCGGGCGCTCGCCTTCCTGCGCCGGGCCCGGGCCGACGGCGCCGTCGTCCTGATCGGCGATCCCAAGCGCACGTACCTGCCCGTCGACACCCTCACCGAGGCCGCGACCTACGAGGTGCCGGTCCCCCGCGCGCTCGAGGATTCCGACGTCAAGCGGACGCGCGTCTGGCGGCTCGCCTGACCGGCACGAACGCCCGCGCGCGGCCTGCCACCGCGGCGCCGTCCATGCTAGGCAAATGTTAGGAGGATCGCCGAATGTGGGCTCGTCTCGTCGTCTCCGGCGCGCTGGTTCTGGCCGCGGCGCCGGCCCTTTCCTGTGGCGCGGAGACGGACTGCACCGTCGCGGGCCGCACCTACCGGATCGCCCTCCCGGACGGGGAGGGACCGTTCGGAGCCATCCTCTACAGTCACGGCTACGGCGCGTCCGCCGCCGGGGTGATGGAGTTCACCGAGCTGAGGGAGGCGGCGGACCGGCTCGGCGTCGCGCTGATCGCGATCGACAGCGCCTCCAAGGGTTGGCTGATCCGCAACGCACCGGGAAGCGGACTGACCGACAGCCATATCGAGCTCGCCGCCGTCGACGCCGTGCTGGCCGACGTGGAAAAGCGCTTCGCCATCGACCCGGACCGCATCCTGGCGGCGGGCTTCTCGGGCGGCGGAATGATGACGTGGACGCTCGCGTGTCGCCGCGCCGATCGCTTCTTCGGCTTCGTCCCGGTCGCCGGCACCTTCTGGGAGCCGATGCCGACCGACTGCGACCCGGTGCCGGTCGACCTCCTCCACGTTCACGGAACGGCCGACACGGTGGTGCCGCCGAAGGGCAGGCCGATCGGCGACACGCGCCAGGGCGACGTGAACCAGGCCCTCGCCATGGCGCGCGCCTGGTCGCACGACGGGCCGGTCGCGTCCGTCGCCGGACCGGAGGGTCTCGCCTGCGAGGGCAGCCTCGGCGCCGGCGAGACGCGCATCGTCGAATGCCTGCACGACGGTGGCCACACCGTCCGGGCGGAATGGATCGAGTGGGGATGGCAGCTCTTCGCACGGGACTGAGACGGTTATGCCCGGCGTGGGCGGCCGCCTGCGCGGCGGTCCTGCTCGTGGCCTCGCCTTTGCGCGCGGACGAAGGGACTGCCGCCGATGCCGACCTCGCCAGCCGGTGGTTCGGCGCGGTGGCCGGACCGACGGCCCCGCCGGCCCGCGCCATCGGCGGCTACAGCCGCGGCTGCCTCGCCGGTGCGGTCCAGCTTCCCGAGGAGGGGCCGCACCATAGCGCGATGCGTCCCTCGCGCGGCCGGCGCTGGGGCCACCCGCTGACCATCGCCTTCGTGGAGGACCTGGCCGCGGCCGCCGCGGGAGGTGGGCTCAACGGAGTCCTCGTGGGCGATCTCGGCCAGGCCCGCGGCGGACCGCTTCCCTTCGGTCACGCCAGCCACCAGATCGGGCTCGACGTCGACATCTGGTTCGCGGCGCGGCCGGACACCCCGCTTTCGGCCGAGGAGCGGGAGGCCAAGCCCTTCGAGACGGTGCTGAACTCCGCCGGCACGGCCGTCGACCCGGAGAGGTTCACCCCGCACGTCGCGGCCCTCGTGCGCGAGGCGGCGGCCGACCCGCGCGTGGAGCGCGTCTTCGTCCACCCGCATATCAAGAAGGCGATGTGCGCGATGAGCTGGCCCCGGCGGGGATTTCTGCGGCGGATCCGGCCCTGGTACGGTCACCACGAGCATTTCCACGTGCGGCTGAAATGCCCGTCCGATTCACCCGACTGCACGCCGCAGAGCCCACCGCCCAAAGGGACGGGCTGCGGGGCCCAGCTCGGATACTGGTACACGCCCGCCCCCTGGAGGCCAGACCCGAACGCAAAGCCCAGGCCGCCGCTGACGCTGGCGCGGATGCCGGCCGCCTGCCGGCGCCTCCTCGACGAACCCGACTACGCGGCCGCGCCCGTCCCCACAGGGCAACCGACACCCGTGCCGCCGAGCCCGCAATAGCCGTTCGGCACCTTGTGAAGGTACTGCTGATGCTCCGCCTCGGCGTAGTAGAACGGCGCGGACGGTTCGATCGTGGTGGTGATCGGCCCGTAGCCCCTGGCTTTCAGGGACGCCTCATAGGCGGTCTTGATCGCCTCGGCGGCGGCGCGCTCCTCGGCCGTCTCCGCGAAGATCGCCGAGCGGTACTGGGTGCCGACGTCGTTGCCCTGGCGCATCCCCTGGGTGGGGTCGTGGCCCTCGAAGAAGGCCTTCACCAGCGTCTCGAAGGACACCTTCGCCGGGTCGTAGACCACCAGGACGCCCTCCGTGTGGCCGGTACGGCCGCTGCAGACCTCCCTGTAGGTGGGGTTGGGCGTGTGTCCGCCGACATAGCCGACGGCCGTCACCTCGACACCGTCCATCTGCCAGAAGAGCCGTTCCGCCCCCCAGAAGCAGCCCATCGCGAAGACGACGGATTTCTTGCCCGGCCGGTCGCCCTTCAGCGGCTCGCCGCTGACGGCGTGGCGCTCCGCGGTCACCAGCGGCGCGGTCCGACCCGGCAGGGCCTCATCGCGGCTCGGCAGCTCGAGCGACTTTCCGAACAGTTTCATGATGTTCATGGCGCCTCTCCTCGTTATCTGCCCCTATAGATGAGCTTGGAGACCAGAAGGCTCAAGACGGCGAGGATCGCGAGGCCGAACCAGGCCGGCGCGAGCAGGAGGGTGAGGATCACCGGATCCCAGAGTTCCGGGAGCAGATAGCGCTGCACGGCCGGCTGCGCGAGCTGCAGCGTCTCGGGGGAGAGGTCGTGCCAGAGCTCGCCGAGGCGGATCGCCGCGGCGTTCTCGTCGTGGACGACGGCCCAGACATCGCGGAACCCGACCACGAGGGCGCCGAGGAAGAACATCACGCCGAGGATCTGGAACGGGAGGGCGAGGAGCCGGCGAAGGGCCCGAAAACATCTGCGAAGCATGGCGAATGGCGTCCAGGGGCGCACGAGGCTTGTGTGTATGTCGGAACCCTCTTAACGCGGCGGAAGAGTTCTGCTAAGTGACCCCCATCCGGAGGGGTGGCCGAGTGGTCGAAGGCGCACGCCTGGAAAGTGTGTAGGCGGGAAACCGTCTCGAGGGTTCGAATCCCTCTCCCTCCGCCATCGAATGAGTTCGAACGATTCTCTCCGGTTCCATGGAGCGTCAAAAACGCCAATAGCCGCGCGCCGTCGCGCGTGAGCTGTTGACCGCGGAGGTGCCGGACATGCGCGAGTTCGTTCTCCAAACGGTTTCGTTCTCTGACGCTGTTGACTACGGACTTTTGGTCAACAGCTTCATACTATACGGAATGCCTGAAGTTTTGAGCGATTGATCCGCCGCAGTTCTGGATGCGCGATCGACAACCGTGCGGCGCCCACATCGAATTCAAGGCCGAGCTGCGGTCAAACCTGATCCAAAGCGGTCTCACAGTCACGCTGTCGTCACCGTCCGCTCTGCACCGCAAGCCAGTGGTTCTACGGCGGCGGCAAGCTACCTCAATTGCTGCAGTTCGATCTTCCACTGGGTGGCGGCGGCGGTGATGGGCTGGCAAAGGAGAGCGCGTGCTTTGGAGTTCGTGGTCGCGCGACCCGCTTCGACATAAGCGATCTGTCCCTTGCCGAGACTGCCGTTAAGGGAGCCGGCGTTCGGATTGATTAATCCCGCGTGCAGCACTTTCTGACCCTTTCAACAGCCGCCGTCCGAACCGCCTATGTCGCGTCGATGCAGCGAGATGCGATTGTCAGCGCCGAGACTGCATGAGACGAGGAGTAGTCTCTCGATCAGCCGGTTTGTGACCGTCGGCGGGCTTGCGTCAACCTACTCTATCGGCCACCACTCGCTATCAAGTGCGGCTGCTTTAGAGATCTACGGACGGGCACGGAGCGCCTGTGAGGATGAAGAGATGAGCAAGGACCGATCGGTCCATAGGCTGCAAGCGGCCGGCGGATCTGGCCAGGTCCGCTCCGTGCGCGAGACGATGACGGCTTTGATCCGTGAAGCGCATCGACAACATAATGGAGGTCCGGTCGCCAAGGGCGAGGCGGTCTTTGAAGGCACTCAGCCCATGCGCTTTTGCGGCGGAGGATCGCCGATGCTGCCCGAAGCATTGCGCGGTCTGCTGCGCGAAACTGAGCCGAATCGTCGCCTATCCGAGCTTGTGCTACCTCGCCAGACGATGATCGATATGCGCGATCTGATCGCAGAGATTCGCGACACGGCCCTTCTTCGCTCGCATTCATTGGAACCACGACACACGGTCCTGCTGGTCGGCCCTCCCGGCACGGGTAAGACCAGCATGGCAGCCGCGCTCGCCGCGGAGCTTGCGCTTCCATTCCTGACGGTCCGGTACGATGGATTGGTCGGCAGCTATCTGGGCGAGACCGCAAGCCATCTGCAGGATGTCGTGGACTACGCCTCGCGCACGCCCTGCGTGCTGTTCTTCGATGAGTTCGACAGCGTCGGCAAGGAGAGGTCCGACGCGCAGGAAACCGGCGAGATCAAGCGCGTCGTGAGTTCGCTGCTTCTCCACATGGACGCGCTGCCGAGTCACTGCGTTGTGGTCTGCGCGACTAACCACCCTGAACTGCTCGATCGCGCGGTTTGGCGGCGGTTTGAGCTTCGGCTCCAACTGCCTCCGCCGGGACCAGCCGAACTGCGTGATTGGTTCAACCGAACCGAGAAGTCCTTTGGCGATATAGGGATGACCAGCAAGGAGTTCGTCGAGCTGTTTTCGGGGGAGACTTTTTCCGAAATAGAAGCGATTACGATAGACGCTCGCCGTAAAGTTGTTCTATCCCATGGTGAACTGCTACCAAGAGATGCCTTCCGGGGGGCAGTGGAGCGGTGGGAGCGGCGTCGGAATATAGGGGATTTCGTCGCCAGTGGCCCAACGACCGATCGTCAGAATCCGCCGCGAACCCGCGCGGCAAACAAGAAAACCCGGAAGGCGGGCGTTCTTCCCCAGGGCGATCTCCTCGGGGGAGCAGGCGACACGTCAGGGTCCTAAGTTCGACGCGATCGAGAACAGCGTCGGCCGTTTGCTGGAAGGCGCCGACCTGAAGCAATCCCCGTCGGAGGTCGCACCAGACCGCGCACTCGTCTTCGAGGTCATCAACCCTCTCGCCAACATTCCGAAGTTCATTCTGGCCGCCCGCTCCGCGGGGTTCGAATGGCTTGGAGAGGACTACGACCTCTCCGACTACGAGCACGAGGAGCAGGACGAGGAGGAGGATCCCGACTCCGCGAAAAGCCCTCAGAGCATGCTCTACGTGACTATGCCCACTATCGCTGGGCTGCAGAAGATCGTGTCGCTGTGGAAGCGGTTCATCGCACGTGAGGCGAAACCGACTGGCGGAGAGGGTGAATGGTGGCCGCTATTTGGTTACCTGAATGATGTTCGCACGTGGTCCGCCAAGGATCGCGTCGATCCCACCACCGATCTCTATGTCGAGCGCATGGCGCGAGATTACCCAGATCGTCCGATTAGCCTTGAACTCGATCTCTGGTTCCGCGCCGAACCGGCGCTACGGGCCGATGCGCGCACCTACGTTACAGAGTTGCTCGTCGTCCTGGGCGGCCAGCTACTTGATTTCGCAACGATCGAGCCGATCCACTACCAGGCGGCTCTGATCGAGATCCCGGTTGCTGCGGCCAGAATGCTTCAGTCCCTCGACGGCCCGCTTGCAAACGCCGACCGGGTAATGAAGGTCCGCCCCCAGTCACTCTATCGCGCGGATGGTGGAATCGAAGGCGATGTGGTCGTTGCAGAAGCGGCTGAAGGCCCGGTTGCTCTTAGCCGCCCTGCGGTTGCGGCACTCCTCGACGGATATCCAGTCGACAATCATGTGCTGCTTACCGGCAGACTCGATATTCAAGAAGTTGACGTAGGTGCGGCAACGGTCCCGGTGGCCCGCCGGAAGCACGGCACCTCGATGGCATCTCTCATCGTCCATGGCGATCTTGGTGACGATCCTGTGCCGATCGAGCGCCCGCTGACCGTCGTCCCTGTGCTCGCCTCGCCACAGCATCTCAACGTTGAGTGCACGCCCCCTGATAAGCTTCCGATCGCCATGGTCTATCGTGCCGTCACTGCACTGATGGAGGGCATTGATGGCCTGCCGGCGCAGGGTGAGAAAGTCGTAATCATCAACCACTCGATCTGCGATCGCGAGGCGCCTTTCGCCCAGCGCCCGAGTTATTGGGCTAAGCTGCTAGACCACCTGAGTTACACCTACCGGCTGCTGTTCGTCGTGAGTGCTGGCAACTCGAACGATTCCTTCATCCTCGACGCCTACGCAGATTCCCAGGCATTCGCCGATGCTGATCCGATCGAGCGTCAAGTCGCGGTGCTTCGGTGCATTGAACGAGCGAAGGGATGCCGAATCATCCTGAGTCCGGCCGAATCGATGAACAGCCTAACAGTCGGTGCGGTCCATGGTGACGGTTCAGGTCCTTGCCCTAACGGCATGACTGAGCCTTACGATCCCGTCTCGGGAGTCACCAACATGACCTCATGTGTGGGCCTGGGCATCAATCGTGCGATCAAGCCGGACATGGTTGAAACCGGCGGCCGTCAGTTCGCTCAGTCGGATGTCGAGGACGGTTTGCTTTCAGTCTGGGCGATCGAGCACCCCGATATTGGCCAGCAAACTGCGGTGCCCGATCCCTCAGGCGTCACCAACAGCCGTCTCGGTTTCTCAACGGGCACGAGCAACGCCGCAGCACTGATCACACGCGCCGCCATTCGTCTGGCTGACGTTGCCGAAGACATCTTCGAAGAGAATGACGAGGAATGGGTCGAGAGCGCAACCCGCGCTGTAGTGCTCAAGGCACTCCTGGCGCATGGTTGCGGATGGGGTGCAACGGGCGAACTGCTGTACAGCCTCTATCCAGGCACGTGGCAGCGGCGGCGCGAGGCTGTTTCCCGCACAATCGGTTATGGAAAGCCCGATCATACTAAGGTGGTCAGCGCAGATGGCAGCCGAATCACGCTGCTTGCGGACGACGTAATCCGACATGACGCGCTCCATGAATATCGCCTTCCGGTGCCGAGGGCGATGATCAACAATCGCGAGATACGCCGCGTCACAATGACTCTCGCCTGGAGCAGCCCGATCGATCCGGTCACAAAGCGCTATCGTGGTGTGCTCGTCGAGGTGATCGATGAAGCTGGCAAACGCAAATTCTGGGAAGGCCTTGATGGAGTGAAGGGCGGGAACGGTTCAAAGAAGGTGACAGGCCCGGTATTCGACGCGACGCGCCGGGGCACGCTCCAGCATATCGTCCTCGAGGGAAAGAAGCTCATTCGAACAGCACCTACAGGCGACATCTTCGTCGGCGTACAGGCGCGTGCGGATCTCACGGCTTTCGCTAAAGTCGAGGTGCCCTATGCACTAGCGATCACGTTGGAGATCGGGCAGCCGATTCGCCAGGACCTGTTCGCCGACGTCGCCGCCCGTGTTCGTGCCAAACGTGTCGCCGTGCCGGCCCGTGTCAGAACGAGAGTGAGGAGCTGAAATGGCGTCGAGCGCAAAGGACAATTTGGGCAACAGAAATCCGTCGAAAGTCATCGAGTATCTGCGCGAGATCGATGATCATGAAGCGGCAGATGCCCTCGCACCGGCGGGCGGCACTGGACAGTCTTTGCACTTGAACTGGGGCTCGGAGGTGTGGGGGCACACCGGCGTGCTGGTTGGCTTCATTCCCCCAGACCCGAGCCATCGACTTGCTCCGATCAAAAACGCGGCGATCCTCCCTCCCGATCCTTCTCTAAAGGGATCGCGGGTCAAGATCAGCCTCGAGAAATTTTGGGTCCAGCGATATCCGGGGCGCGGGACGCACGAGATACTTTGCGAGTTCACAGGCAAGAATCAGGCCCAGGGCGAGCAGGAGGAAATGCAGTTCGCGCTGAAGACCGAAGCGAATGACGGTGCAAGTGCGGCGGTCAGCGGTTCACCGATCTTCCTCGGCGTGACGGTCGGTCAAAACGGGATCGCATTCGAAGGCAAGACGATCAATGTGCGGAGCAAAACCGACGAGGATCTCCTGTCCGCATTGAGTAGCGGCACGTTTCGGCAGGGGCTCGGTCTTCTTACGACGGTTCAACCGGCGCTCAAGCCCTTCGTAGGCCTTGCTTCGTCCGTCGTGACGGCCGTCCTCAAACGCAGCAAGAACAAGCAGATTCATTTTTTTAAGTTGGGTCTCGATTTCTCGACGAGCCAAACCTCGGTTGCGCTGCGCCACGGCTCGTTCGCCGTGATCCAGGCGGACGATGTGAGCTGGGACTGGTCCGGCATCGCCTGGAATGTCGACGCGCAGCAGATTATCAGGAAGGAAACCGGAGAAGCTGTCGGCTTCAATTATCTCGTGTTTCGCGTGTCGCCTTTCGAAGAGTATTGAAGCCAAGCGCGGCGCGCGGCACTGGAATCGCGGGTCGCGTCAATTAACGTGGGACGAAGGCAACTATTTGCGGTTCGCTATCGAAACCGGTCGGTCGGCTAAAGGCCCCTATCCGACGTTCAGAGACGAACTTGGCGAGGTTCGCTATTGGTACACTCGGGGTTCCGCGGTTAGTTCAACCCGTGCGGATCTTGAAACGGCGTGCCTGGTCCTGCCAATCCGGCGAGAAGGGGCTTGTCAAATTCCGGAGATCCAGCCTGACCGTCTTGCTGCCGTTCACAGCGGCTTCGACGAGCTCCGGTGCCAGCAGCGTCAGCTTCAAAACGCGGCTGACGTACGCGGGATCCAGCACCTCAGCCTTCGCCAGCTCCCGAAGCGTCGCGTAATCGCCGCTCTCCAGCATCCGCTGCCACCGGTACGCCCGAGCGATCGCCTTCACGAGCGCATTGTTGACCTCACCTGGCAGCTGAGATGCAGCGGGCTCCAGCTCCGTCCCGTCTGGCGCCACAATCCTCTTTCGTCCCCGCCGCCGCTTGAACGAGATCGGCACCCTCACGGTCATCGTCTCGGCACGTATTTCCCTCATGCCGCCATCGCCTCTCGCGCCGCCATCTCGTCGGCCACACCGGACAGCCCGTCGACCCGCAGCCGGACCGCGATGCCATCGACCGCGATCTCCACCCGCTCGACGAGCAGCGCCACAATCCGCGCCTGCTCGGCGGGGAACAGCTCGTCCCACAGTGGATCGAGGGCACGTAGAGCCCCTCGGACCTCGGCCTCGGTCACGTCGTCATCCTGCTCCCGAGCCTCACGGCAAGTCCCAACGATGATCTCCGGTTGCCGGAAGACAGCCCGCAGCTGATCGACAACCGCGCGCTCGACCTCACCCGCCGGCACCCGGCCAACCGGGCATGCGTCCGCCCCTCGCTTCAGCACGGACTGGCTGACATAGTACCGGTAGAGCTTCGGTCCGCGGCGGGTGTGCGTCGGCGAGAAAGCCGAGCCGTCCGGCCCGAACAGCAGGCCCCTAAGTAAGGCCGGCGTTTGCGCCCGCGTATTCGCCGCTCGCTGCCGCGGGCTCGCCTTCAGCACCTCGTGGGCCTTGTCCCAAAGCTCCTGATCGACGATCGCCTTGTGCTCGCCTGGGTGGCTCACACCCTTGTGGACGGCCTCGCCGAGGTAGATCCGGTTGTTCAGCGTCTTGTAGATGAAGCCCTTGTCGATCTCGCTGCCGCGCTTGGTCATGACGCCCTCGGCCCGCAGAGCTTTCCCGAGCACTGTGGCAGAGCCGAGCTCCACGAACCGCTCGAAGATCATCCTCACCGTCCTCGCCTCGGACGGGTTCATGACGAGCTTGCGGTCCTTCACGTCGTACCCGAGCGGCGCCCAGCCGCCCATCCACATGCCCTTCGCACGCGACGCGGCGAACTTGTCCCGGATCCGCTCGGCGGTGACCTCACGCTCGAATTGGGCAAACGACAGCAGGATGTTTAGCGTGAGTCGGCCCATCGACGTTGTCGTGTTGAACGACTGCGTGACGGAGACGAACGTGACGCCGTTCCGATCGAAAACCTCCACCAGCTTGGCGAAATCGGCGAGAGAGCGGGACAGGCGATCAATCTTGTACACGACCACGACGTCGACCAGCCCGTCCTCGATGTCGGCGATGAGAGCCTTCAGGCCGGGCCGCTCCAGCGTGCCACCCGAGAAACCGCCGTCGTCGTAGCGGCCCCGCAATAGCACCCAGCCTTCGGACTTCTGGCTCGCGACGTAGGCCTCGCAGGCCTCGCGCTGGGCGTGAAGCGAGTTGAATTCCTGCTCCAGCCCCTCCTCGGAGGACTTGCGGGTGTAAATCGCACAGCGACGCTTCAGTTTGACGTCCGGCTTCTTGACGTCCGGCTTCGTCTTCATGCCGACCGCCGCTGGTTTTTGATGCCGAAGAAGACCGGTCCATTCCAGCGAGTGCCTGTGATCGCGCGTGCGATCGCCGAGAGCGACTTGTACGGCCGTCCCTGCCACTCGTAGCCGTCGGCGGTCACGGTCACCACGTGCTCGACACCCTTCCACTCGCGGAGCAGCCGCGTCCCGGTGATAGGCTTGTCGGAGTGGTCGGCGCGTCTGCGGCTCTTCACCCGGTCGCCGCCGTCCAGCTCCTCGCCGAGGCGCTCCAGGCGCTTGACCGTCTCCGGCTTCAGGCCGCCATAGGCCAACTCCTGGATGCGGTACGCCAGCCGGCTCTCGAGGTAGCGGCGATTGAAGGCCGGCGGCTCGCTCTCAAAAAGATCACGCCACTGCTTCTTCAGCTCGGGCGTCGGTGTCGTCTTGAGCGCGGCGAGGCGCGCCGGGATGCTGTCGGTTTGGCTCATGCGTTTCTCCGGTCGGGACGGTTCGCATGCACGCTCTCGGCGGGCGAGAAGTGAAGGCCAATCTCTCCTTTGTCTGCATGTGCTTCGGCATCGCGCTGGCGGAGGCGGATGACGCCGCGCGCGAGGATCGCGCAGACTTGGCGCCGCCGCTCGCGCGGGCTGAGATGTTGCGGGTGAATGGGATTGGGCATTTGCATCCGGGCCGAGGACCAATCTGATTCGATTGGCCGAACGGACCACGCCGATGCGGGAAGCGTAAGCAAAATCAGCCGGCGATCGCAGTGCTGCGGAGAAGAAGGAAAAGATGCGAAGGCCGGCGCATGTGGATAAACGACGGCGGCAGCGTTCCGCGCACTGGGCGAGCGCCGGCATGGCCGAGTGCCGATTCGCTCGCAAATGGGGGGCGAAGCAACCCGGATCCTGACGCTGCATTCAGGAAAGATTCGCTTGTTCCGGCGACGGCTACGGACACGTCGTTGCCAACCCACTTAAGCGTGTGGATTGTTGCATAAATCAATCTTGAATGGCTGCGCTAAGCCGTTATCCCTGCGCCCCTTCGTGTCCTACGCCTTGGGAAGTGCAGATGATGTCTCTGATCGAAAAGGAATATGTCACGCTCTGCGAGCTTGAGGAGAGGTGGTCGCTCCTCCGCCGAGATCTTGCCTATCTCGCCGAAAACGCTCTCCTGCGCCTGAGTGTTCGTGTCGTCGACGTCGTGATCGAACGTCTTCACCCTAGCAAGTCCGAGGTCGGGTTGAGTGCCGGTGACCTGCCTCGTTCGTTGCATTCCGGTCTGGTCGATCTGTTCGATCGGGACATCCCGAAGCTCTTCCTCAAAGGCGCCACCAAGATCCGCGAGTTTCGGGACGACGCAGGCTTTGCACGGCTCGTCGAGCCGACCCCAGCGTTGCGGGTCGAGCTCGGCTCCATCGTCGTGCGGAGTGAGGAGCGCGATCGTTTCGAGGCTGAGCGGCGGGCCCGAGGTGCTCATCCGAGCCAATCTACGGAGCCGGCGATCGTGTTCGCGCCGGACGGCCGCAGCGTTCGCATCGGCGATGAGGTCGTCCACCTCGGCCCAGCGCAAGCCGAGGTCATCCGGCTGCTGCGCGAGGCGGCGGCGTCGGGGATGCCGTGGCGCGAGGGGAAGTCCCTTCTTCGGCACGCCGGCGCGACCACGATGCGGCTGTCGGATCTCTTCAAGCGCCGGCCCGAGTGGCGGCAGCTGATCGAATCGGATCGCCGCGGACGCTATCGCCTGATTGAGACATAACAGGGGGACGGGAGGGGGACGCTGGGGAACGCCGCGCCCGCAGCGCCAGCGTTTCTGGGATTTTTGCGTCCCCCTCCGCGTCCCCCCGCGAGCCTGACGACGTCCCCCAGCGAAGTTTCGCAGTCTCCGCTCCAGCCAATCACTGGAGACGGAGATGACACGACATCTTAGACAGAAAGACCTGGCGGAGCGCTGGCACGTCAGCCCGCGCACCCTGGAGCGGTGGCGCTGGCTCGGCCGTGGCCCACGCTTCCTCAAGGTCGGCGGCCGCGTGGTCTACCGGCTCGAGGACGTGGAGGCCTACGAGCGAGACCAGGTCCGGCACGCCGGCACTGCGGGCTCGATGGCCTTGGCCGGAGCTCGCTGATGGGCTCCGTGTTCCATCTCGACGACGTTCGGCCGGTTGCTGCCACATCCGGAAGCGGCCTGACCGACGTCGAGCTGTGCGCGTGGATGGCTCAGGCCGCTCCCGGCGACGTCCTCGAATATCACTGCGGCGCACTCTCGATCGACCGCGATAAGGCGATCACCACGCTCGGTCCCGACGAAGCACGGCGTATCGACCGGCTGGCCGACGCCGCATTCCGCGCCGCGGAGGCCGAGCTGATCGACCTCCTGCAACGACGGCTCGGGCGGGACTGCTTTTCCTATCTCGCGATCGCGCGCTCCAAGCTCCGCCAGGAGCGCGTGTCGCTGACCCAACTCACAAACGAAGAGGCTGCCTGATGACGGCTGCAACGCCAGCGTCCGCCAACGCGGACGCGCGCTCCAACCATGTCCGGCTTGCAGATCTCGACCGGATGCAGATCGGCGAGATCGCCGCGCTGCCCGTCGAGCATCTCGCGCTGCTCCAGGGCGAGGCGACGACCGCCTTCGACGCCGCCAAGCGCACGAAGGAGTGCGTCGATAGCGCGATCGCGATGCGCTTCGCCGACCGGGCCAAGTCTGCCCGTCTGGACGATGGCAAGGACACCGGCACCGTCCGCTTCGAAGACGGTGCCGTGACAATCGTCGCCGACCTGCCAAAGCGTGTCGACTGGGACCAGGACGCGCTGGCCGAGATCGTCGAGCGCATCCGGCAGGCCGGCGACGAGCCCGCCGACTACGTCGAGATGACGTTCAAGGTATCCGAGCGTCGCTATGGCGCTTGGCCGCCCTCGCTCCGCGAGACCTTCGAGCCCGCACGCACCGTGCGCACGGGCAAGCAGACCTTCCGCATTTTCCTGAACACCGAGGTGTCCCGATGACCGATCTCGCCAACCTGCGAGAGCCGATCAGCATGCTCCCAATATTCGCGATCGGGGGTCGCTGATGGCCATCTCACTCGCATCTCTGAAGCGAAGCACGTCGCTTTCTCCGCCTCGTATTTTGGTGCACGGCGTCGCCGGAGTCGGCAAGACCACCTATGCGACCGGCGCGGAGGATCCCGTCGTCATTGCGACCGAGGATGGTCTCGGTACGATCGACGTCCCCCACTTCCCGCTGGCGGCAAGCTTCGATGACGTGATGGGCGCGATCGCCGCGCTCTATTCGGAGGACCATGACTTCCGCACCGTCGTCGTCGACAGCGTCGACTGGCTCGAGCCGCTCGTCTGGAAGCGGGCGTGTGCTGACAACCGCTGGGGCTCCATCGAGGAGCCCGGCTACGGCAAGGGCTACGTCGCCGCGCTCGACCTGTGGCGGCAGTATCTCGACGGCCTGAACGCGCTCCGCGACGAGCGCGGCATGACGGTCATCCAGATCGCGCACACCGACATCAAGCGCTTCGATAGCCCCGAGCACGAGCCGTACGATCGGTACGTCATCAAGCTTCACGCCCGGGCCGCGGCGCTCCTCCAGGAGCACTCGGACGTCGTGCTTTTCGCGAACTACCGCATCAGCACGGTGAAGTCGGACGTCGGCTTCAACAAGAAGGTGACGCGCGCGCTCGGGAGCGGCGAGCGGGTGCTCTACACGGCCGAGCGCCCCGCCTTCCTCGCGAAGAACCGCTACGGGCTGCCAGATGTCCTGCCGCTCGAGTGGCAGGCCTTCGCCGACGCGATGCCGCGCGCTGCTGCTGCCGCTGCGCCCACTACCGAACAAGACTGAGGACCTGACCGATGGCCAATCTCGGCACGACCTTCGACGCCAGCACCGTCGACCCGACGTCCACCTACGTGGTGCTGCCGCCGGGCAAGTACACCGTGCAGATCGTCAATAGCGAGATGCGTCCGACCAGCAACGGGCTCGGGCAATACCTCTGGCTGGAGCTCGATGTGCTCGACGGCGAGCACGCCGGCAGAAAACTGTTCGACCGGCTGAATCTCGTGAACGCGAACACGCAGACGGTGGAGATCGCTCAGCGCGCGCTGTCCGCGATCTGCCACGCCACGGGGAAGATGCAGGTGACGGACAGCGAGCAGCTGCACCTCATCCCGCTGCAGGCGGACGTGACCGTCCAACCTCCGAAGAACGGCTACGGAGAGAGCAACAAGATCCGCTACCGGCCGCTCGATCAGGCGCCTGCGGCCCCCAAGGCAGCGGCGCCCCCGCGCCCGCAGCAGAGCGCTCCCGCGAAGCCCGCCCAGCCCGGTAGCTTCGCCAACGCGCCCTGGAAGCGCTCGTCCTGATCAGCATGGCGCCCGCTCGAGCGGGCGCCTCTCCGCCGCCTTTCGAAGGAGCCAGCATGCTCGACTTCAACTATTCCCTTGCGATCTCACAGACGAA
>JACLAD010005109.1_pt1 | contig 15078 bp, 8 predicted proteins | sample 8027901 | NCBI WGS metagenome assembly JACLAD01 (sample SAMN15725071, study PRJNA655200) | protist metagenome | isolation source: fluorescence activated cell sorting (FACS) single amplified genomes of... | place: Spain: Blaines Bay Microbial Observatory, Mediterranean Sea | collected 2016-07-05 | reverse complement strand
GATAGTACATAGTAGTAAGTGCGACAGCGCATTACCAAGTTCGGTGGACACTAGTTCAGTCAGAAGATTACCGCAATGTACTGAAACTACATATTTGAGAACCAATCATTAGGTAGTTAGCACTGACGAGTAGAATATGTACCTTGTCGAGAATAGCTTTATTAGCATTTAGAAGTGCTGCCATAGATGGGTTCCGGCGGCGATGAGGATGAAAGCACTCAGTTACTGCAGCATGAAAATGAATACTCATATCCATTGGGTGACATAACAAATATGTACATATATACAACTGATCTAAAATCAATGATCGATCATCGACCACCCTATAAAGTTTCGTTGTTCCTATTTTCGCTGATCTCTGCATGCTCGGGCTTTCTTTTCGGATGGGACCAAGGTGTAATGGGTGGAGCAATCCTGCTCTTAGTAGATGCATTTCATGTATCCAATACAGGAGAAGCTATTATTGTCAGTGCTGCTCTCTTTTCAGCTGTAGCTACCACAATGATTGCTGGGAATATGACTGATAAATTTGGTCGCAAGATGCTAATACTGATGGCATATCTCCTCTATCTTATAGGATATGTCATTACATGTTTTTCTGTGAACTTTGTAATGTTCGTTTGTGGGAGAATAGTGTTCGGTTTGGGATTAGGATCAGGTTTTATAGTTGTTCCGTTGTACATAAGTGAAGCCGCATCCTCTCAAGTGCGTGGAGGCATTGTGACTCTTTTTGGTTTAGGATTCGCAATCGGTATATTCATAGGGAATCTTGCGGCCGGGGCAGTTAGTGGAATCACTGAGGGATGGAGATGGTTATATGGATCCATGATACCTGTCGCATTACTACTTTTCTTTGGGTACATACTCTTACCGGAATCTCCTCAATGGCTATATTTTAAGGGTAGGCATGTCAAGGCATTTTTGGCGTTGAAAATGATGAGGCCGAATAGGATGGCTGCATACAGAGAAATCAAAGATTTGATAAAAGCTGACCTCACAAAAGGGTTGGATAATGTCGAAATGAAGAATTCAAACGATATTGGCGGTGAAAGTAAAAACAGTGGTAGTGACATTAATGGTGATAAACGTCAAGACGAGTGGGGTCATGCGCCTAAAGCATTATTACTTGGATGCTCTCTTTACGTCTGTAATCAGGTCATGGGAGTTAGTGTTGTGCAATATTTCATCACGGATATTTTAAGGTTCGTGGGTTTTGATCAAACATCAGCGATATGGTTAGGTGTAGCTGTCAGTGCTATGAAGCTAACAAGCACAATTTTTAGCGTATATCTTGTTGACAATTTGGGTAGAAGACCATTGCTCCTATGGAGTATCTCCGCAGCTGCCATTTCGTTGGTAGCAATGGCCGGTGCTTATGCGTATGCCATAGACTTATCGGCTCCAGTAAGAGTTCCGGCAATTTCTGATCCAATAGGCCTTTGTGACAACTATGAACAGTGTGTCAGTTGTCTGAGCAATAAAGACTGTGGAATATGTTACAATGAAAATTACATCTCTTGTGTAGAAATAGAAATGATCAGCAACACGATAACGAGCTCACAATGCCCCTCCTCTAAAATTGAAGTAGATGAATGTCCAGGAAATTCACCTAATGTTGCATCATGGCTCGTGTTTGCTACATTGTGCATGTTTTCGATAGCTGTGGCTCCAGGCATTAGTGTGTTAACGGCGACTATAAATAGTGAGATTCACCCTGTTGAATGCAGAGGAAGTAGTTCGAGTATAGCAGTGACAATCCTTTTTACGATGAATTTTGTTATGTGTTTGACCTTTCTTTTTTTGGTTAATACTATTGGCGGCCCCATATTATTTTTGATGTATTCAGCATTGGGTGCCATATTTTTTCTATTTTTTTATATGTACCTTCCAGAAACCAAGAAGAAAAGCATTGAAGACATCGAAGATGATTTCAATGATAAGTGGGGAAAAGCTAAAAACGACGATGAAATTTATATCAAAACGCCTCTGGTTATTCAAAGTTTTGTAATGATGTCTATAATTTTGGCTGTCATCATTGTTGTGATGTGGCGTATCTTTGTTCAGCCATAATGAATATAAACGATTATATTCATAGAAGCAATAAGAACTTATACTTATTTTGATGAGATTGAAAATGTAGTTTTAGTTTTAGTAGCTACAGTACGTACACGTACATATCAGATATTATAATATTATCAGCTATCAGCTACATACTTCTACTTCTACTTCTATTCTATTTCTATGTATGTATGTTTACAATGTATGTATGTATTATGTATATATGTATATCTAGCTACGTAGGTATACTACGTAGACTAGACTATACTGTACGTATACACGTATACGGTATACACTTTTATCTTTTACCTATATCTATATGTATGTACTTGTACTTCCATGGATTGCTTTTTTTTACCTTTTATCACAATCTTTTACTTTTACTTTTACTTTTACTTTTATATTTTTATATACTTCACTGAGAGATGTTTGATGTTTTGCATTCAGTTCATCTACTTATACTTCTAATTCTACCTTACTGCTCACTACTTACAGCATAGGTATAGCTACAGCTTATACTTATAGTTATAGAAGTAGTATGTGAGTATGTGTTACTTTCTTCAACTTCATGGGAATTCTTGCTTTCGTGAATACACAAATCTGGCAAAGCTCATTCTACATTCTTTACTTTGCTTGTACATGAAGGTCAATAACTGAAACTGCCTCTCCTTCTAAGAGTTTTCTCTCAATTTTTCATTCTGTTGGTAAATCCATTCTAAAATGTCCTTTCCGTTATCATCCAAGACACCTTCGTAGCCAACCAAAGTCTCTAACTTCGCATTGTAGTAAAATACAGCAGGGAAACCATTCATTCTTGTCCATGATAGCATCAATTCGATGTTTTCAGATTTGACGATGCCTAGGTACATAGGGTTGAATAATGATGAAATAATATACCCATCTAAAGACCTATCAAAGATCAATATCACAGTTATAACTTACCTTCATCAAGCAATTTATTTACCTGGGTTCCATCAATAGCCATAACTTTAACCTGCTCCTCAGGAGATGATAGTGCAGTAAATTTATCTGCAATATTTTCAAAAAAAGGCTTCAGACTCATGCACTTTTCACACCAAGATGCGAACACTTCTATAACTATGTCATTCTATGTATCATATCATATAATAGATAATATAATAATCCATACGAGATATAAGTAAAAATAGCAAACGAGTGAGTGAGTGGAGAAGGGTGGGAGCAATGTTAGCAATAGGAACAAAGTATAGTTTCTTATGGCGTTGGGAAAATCGAATTCTACCTTGGAAGAATCTAAAACTGTTGATAAGTGGTCAACTGGTCCATGTATGATTGGTTCCTTGAATTGTATCCTGATGTTGTCACTTTTTTGAGCTTCTTGAATCAAATTGTCTCTATAATTCCAGTCTACTTGGCTATATTTTTCCAATCCAGCGATGTCAGTGCTATCAAGCAAGTAAGCAAGTAAGTTAAGTAATGAGTTCGTTCATTCGGTTATTAATCATATGGATTAGAATTGAGAAAATGATTAAACGCATTCGTATTTTTGTTAGATACATTACATTAAATATTATAATATGGTAGAGATATACTCTAAGATGTTTATAATGCTCATGATATCAACGACAATAATGAAAATAAATAATAATGACATGGATCACCATGTTTTGAAGCCTCTAGCATCGACATAACATATTTCATGTTCATCAGGATCTTGTATAATGATTACTTCCTCATTATGTGGCTGTAATTTAATTGGACCGTGGAGTACACATTGTGCACCTAAGCACACACATATATATTTATACATATACATGTAAAAAGGCGACGCATATGCACATATTTTGTATATACATGAGTTGACAATATCACAGTAAAGAAATCGCAAGCAAATAACGTGGCAGTATGCATTAATCAATTAGTAATTTAGTTAGTACGTTACCTCTACTACTTGGTTTGTATTGACCCATTGCTTCAGATATTCCCATTGCTGCGTTGTCCTCTGTTTCAATTGCTAGCCTACCAAATGCTTCTCCTCGATTCAATTCTACATCTTTTGACAGCTCTACAAGTTCTATATATACACCTTGTTTTTTCTTTTGTTCTTGTACTTCATTAATACTATCAAAACTTAAAATGGCACTTCTTGCGATATGCGTATTCATTCCATCAGTATTTCTATTTCTCATAGCTCCCGAAGGGAAGTCATCACTATCCTCATGAATGATTTTAGCTTCCAGTGCAGTTGTATAGAAATCAATAGATTCCTCAAGATCATTGACATGTAATGAAATAAAGACTATAGCTGATATTGTTGAAATGTTTTCAGGTATATCTACAAGTAATATCTTATACCCATCAATAGTCTGCAAAAAACTATGTTTTCCATCTTCACTTTTCATAATCATTGATGTGTCTCCTTTAAACTTATCATGACGCATGGCAATATATCTCAAATCATTACCTTGAATATAGCTATTTATTCCATAATTATATGTTAATTCTAAACTAAAAGAGTCTTGTTCATTGTTGTTATCACCAATCATGGTTTTACTCCAAGCTCCTTCAGATACAACATGATTCGCAGTTTTGCACAGTGTATGTATGGAGATGAAGCCATAGTAGTAGAATTTTCCATACATATACAAAAATAATAAATGTAATGAGTATATTTCATATGATATGATATATTGTATATAGCATGTGTCACTTCTATCTACCTCCATATGGGCCATTGCAGGTAGCTTCACATCCTTTGTCAAATTCCTGAATACATAGAAATTGCAGTGAGATAATGAAGTACACAATAGACCGATAAAATAAACCTTCAAAATAAGAAAATAGCATTCATTATTGTATAGAATGAGCACTCACTTCATGTCGAAAGAGAGTATACCCGAATTGTTCGAAGAACTTCAAGTTGGATCTAAGATTACCAATTTTTAGAACAAAGTGAAGAGGGCGTCGATAACCCTTTTTAGTCCATACTAAAGGTTCCTCGACTTGATTTCCTCCTCCTACAGCTGCGATATGACAGTAATCATTATTGTTTCTATGATGCTTTCGCCATCTTGTCGCTAGTGGTAAAAACGTTGCATCCTCAATATGCAACCGCCTTAGACCGCAGTTGTTCAATGGTAGATAAGAGACACAGAACTTGCAAATAAATGAGAAGAGGATGGAAGTGATCAACAGTAGCCGCCTCTTGTAGAAAAAAGAAAGGCTCATATCTTCTTCCGTATGAATAATGTTTCGATATGAAGTAGTCAAGAGGTATTCAAGAAGCACGCAAATTGGATATGCATTTCATAAATAAAATGCAGAGAGCAGAGTAGAGGTAGAGGTAGCTCTTCTTCACTACTAGCTCTGTCTGCTGTCTCTGCTGTACCTATCCTATGTCCTACATCCTATGATAGATACTTATGGGTGTGTGACTGCTGTAGTCCGCGCTTTTTAGAATATCTATATATTAAAACTACGAATTAAGCTAGGCAGCAAGCCAAGCCGGCATCATGAGAAAAAATGATGGTGGCGCTCATTGCTGCTGCGCTGATGCATGATGCATTGCATGATGCATGTGGCGATGGCGTGGTGACACATTGCATCATCACTCCTTCTTTTATTATTCCTCCTCATTCATCATTCATATAGATAGGTACAACAGCAGAAGCAAGATAAGCTTAAGTACAAGATTATGATAAGGTGCGAGAGACTTCACTAACTAGTGCGATCCGAACGGAAGGTGACTGTGTAATTACTCTTGCATCCTTTTCACAATCTACACCATCTCTAGTGGTTATAAGTTGGTAGGAAGAAAGAAAGGAAGGAAGTAGTTACCTTCATCATTAGTTATCTACCACGTTAGCACTCAATCTACCACTTCTTTGTTCCTAACGATGGCGAATCCCTTTGGTGGTTCAAGAGTACAGGTCAAGCCACCTGAAAGAGGAGTATTCGCATTGGATCATGATGGGGAATGTAAAGAGGTAATGAGAGTCTATTTAGCTTGCTTAAAAGAAAATAGAAGCACACATTTCGACTGCAGAGAACTTTCAGGGAAATACCTCTCTTGCCGTATGGAAAAGGATCTAATGGCAAAAGAAGATTTAAATCATCTTGGTTTAGGTGAATTAGATTCAGGATATGTACGTAAAGTTGTTGAACCTGAGAAGAAGCGTGAAGGTTTGTTTGTTATTATGGATATCATCATTAATCTTATTACTAGCTGAGTACCTGACTCACTTCCTTACACTCATTCCCATACTTATATTCATCTTATATATAGATGAGGGATTCATTGCAGGTACTGGTGTACGCACTTCTAACAAATGGTTTGGTGGTATTTTTGAATCAAAGAAACCGTCGAAGTGAAGGATTGTACACATGCATATATGTATCTATATGTATATATATCTATATGTATATATATATATATATATATATATATGTATATATATATATATATATATATATGTTTAAATTGTCACTGTAGAACAAGAAGAGTAGTGAATGGAATCTGTGTTGCCTTGTCTTAAAAAAGCTACTTACAATTGAATCTTCTTCTGTTCCTGAAAGTACCTGGTAGTAGGAAAACCTGTCCAAAAGTGGTAGTGAATATAGAGACTTTCTTGAGTTTATATGTATGTATGTATGTAACTTCAAGATATATTCATACTCTCTGTAGCTCCAATAGTTTGTGTTGAATCCAATACCTTTATGGCAAGAGCACTTATGGTTATGAAAAATTTTAATTGTTATCAGTATGACATGTGTCACTCTCAACACTCAACTAATTTCAAAAATCGATGGAAAAAACTTGTACTAGCCCTGAGATATATAAAGAAGTGATTTCAAGTAACTCAGAAACCTTTCTGTAATTGAAACGGGTACATTGTGAGCCTTGAAATTTATGTAATTGATCTCAGTATGATTATAATTGCAAAAGGATTACAAGTTTATGTATGAAAAAGCAATCTAGTAGTCAAGTATACAAGACCAGAAGTTATAGTTCACGAGTGTTTATAGTCATGATAAAAAGTAATATAATTGAAGATCATCATTACATATATTTGTGATTTTAAAGGTGTTGGATGCACTAAATAAAACACTGAGAATTAGTTACCACTAATATAGAACACATCAATATAGGAATTATGATGGAAACGAATGATATGAGTATGATCACGATATAGTTCCGACTAAGTGGTTGAAATACATGTTGACCTTCCTCGTCGTGACGGCTTTTTCTTCTTAATGATCTTCAACTCGGTTTTGATCGCCTGGGAAATGATATTGACATATATCCTGACGATGAATAAGAAAATCGATATTATGTTCGAGGTCTTCTACATAAGGAGTGGCCGACGAGTATGATAATGAGAATGAGCTAGCTCCTACTTAAGCATCCTATTACTATTACTTCAAAGTTTGACGTTGTCCAAAGCTCATAGTAATCTATTATTAGTATTTGTAATAGAGTAATAGTGTGATAGTGATAGTAATATACTAAGCTAGCTAGTTATTATTAGTAATAGTGTTAATAATGATATGATAATTTACTGGAGGTACTTCTATCTTCTAGAAGTATTTGCTATTGACTTATTGACCCTAAACCTATTCTAACTAAGACTAAGACTAAGGCAGACTTCTAATTCTAATTCTAACTTCTAATTCTAACTGTCTAGTCTCTAGTCTACGTAAGTCTGACTGTCTAACTTCTACTTCTAATCTATCTAAGACTAAGACTTCTAAGACTAAGACTGCCTTCTACTTCTAAGACTAAGAGCTAAGAGTAAGAGCTAAGACTAAGAGTAAGAGAGTGAGAGGTAAGAGTAAGAGCGCTAAACGCTAAACTTATGGTGGTGTTCTATTCTATCTACACATCTACATCTACACTTGACTCTTGACTGTAGCTGTAGCTAGACGTCGTCATAACAATAACAACACACCTACCTACCTACCTACCTACCTACCTACCTAATGAATCAAATAAAAACCTGCCTAGTTACTGTATATGATGGTATATATGCACCTAGCATTAGCATCAGCAGCCGCCCATTTGAATTTGAGGACTTTCATAGGTCATTAGGGATATTGTATGCTCTAGGCACGTAGTGTTAATACGATCGCCTACACGTATCTACAGTCATATTATAGAGTACTTCACAATAAAATGTCAAACAAAATAATTCTTATCATTATTGACATCATTAACATAATCTCTTTTTAGAACCGTCAATCCATCGAATGGTCCTCAAACTGCTACATTGAATCTCAGTCATATCTAGTTGATGAAAGATATCTTCATCGATTCTGTTACCTGAATTGTCATTATCATTATCATTATCATTATAATTATCATCATCGTCATCATCATCATCATCTTTATCGGCAAAAGCACCACCGAAAATATTTTTCAATTGCACACAACCTTGTACATTCAAATGGGTCATGGCGCCACACCCAGAAATCTTCAGAGTATGTAAACTCCCTAACATATATAAATCTAATTTACAAATATTAGTCTTTTCTATCATTATAGATTCTAATTTATAACAATAAGTTATATTCAACTTTCTTAGTTGTGGGCAATTATTTACCATGATATGCTCTATGTTTTGACAGTACCTAGTATCTAAATGGATCAGATTAGGTAGATTTCTTACATACAACCATTTTTCAATCGTTTTATCTTGTTGTTGTTGTTGTTGTTGTTGCTGTGGGTCAACTGTATGTCTTAATTTACGGCATCTTTGAACAATCAAAGATTTAAGGCTTGTTTCTTTCATACTTTCAAGTAGTGTATGGAAGTGCTTACCATCAATAGAGGATCCTGATAAATCGATAAGCTCTGTAGATGATGGTATATTCTTTAAGCCATTTAATCGAGGACAATTAATGAATTTGATAGTTTTTATAAAACATGATGAGGAACAGGATGAGTTGACGGATGTCATTATTTGTGGTCTCCACAAATTGAACATTCTTTTCGCTTCTATTAATTCAAGTAAAGGTAATGATCTTACAAAAAATGATATATGCTCATCTATAAGTAACAATCCATCCATTTTTAATTCACGCAATCTTCCAAAAATGGGTATTATATAATCTAAGGTCTTAGAATAAACTAAGGAAGACTTCAAATGTAAAGAAGTAACCTTATTGTTTCTCAACTTACTTTCGAGTTCCCTTTCCTGTTCTGATGTCGTAGAGACTGAGTCTACTTTACCACCAGCTAGACAGGAAGAAAAAGAGATGCCTTGATCAGCAACAGATGAAGGAAATAATGAAGACATGATAGTTGTAGATGATACTGAGGATGAATCACATGAAAACGAAAGGAAGCTGTGGAATAGATGGAGTAAGATAGGTATAACAACATTAGGGGTGTAAAGATATGAAATATGATGATTTTATATGAAGTTACGTACAGATTACTGTATCTCCAGAGTTGTAAGATATATAACAATACTATGAATGACAAATACGGAAATACACCTACCTGATGTTAGGAAATCGCAGAATAGTATTCTGCAACAAACGCACACATGAAGGTACTTCAGCTGAATGATCATGACGAGATAATAGAATGTTCACTTCATACAATGCACTTCCTGATAAAACTCGATCAACAGCACGGCAAGTGTTCTTGAGGTGACATATATCATTGATGGAAAGATAAGGTGCCACGTACAAGATGGCGTCAAGTAGCTTTAGATGGTCATTTCCTGTCATCTCACTTCCTCTACTCATGCTGTACTTCAAAATCCCTTTGCTCTATCCACCAATATCCATGATCCATTGTTGACCACAGAAGAGGGTCGTAGTCTCTTGGCGGAAGTAGTATGCAGCGATACTTGTGTTTCAAGTGGCACATGTCGTTTTCGACGTATATACATTTCTGAGTTGTTGCTGATGATACATGATGGACACACACAAACGAAAGCATCGCCAAAAAATGATATCTATGATCTATGATTTTTATGCATAAAAATAAGTGTAATTTAGTTAGCTATTTAAGTATTAGTATTAGCAGGTAATTTACCGATAAGCGATAAGAAATTATATCCAATAATACATAATACAACTTTCTACAACAAGAGAAACAAAGACACACAACAAGAATACTTCTCTGAAGTATTATCCAACTCTATCAGTCTTGTGTTCCTCTCTTAAACTTGCCTGCTATCTGTCTCTGCAGTGTCTTTCAGTGATTTGTCTCTCTCTCTCTGCTGCACACGCAGCAAAACCAACAGCTACTTCACTACTCCTATATATACCTCTATAGTATTTCCCATGACAAATACTAACGCTAATGGGAATCATATCCTGTCTCACCAGCACTAGAGGTACAGTAGAACAAATAGAAGGAAGTACATTTGAAGTACACCTAGGTACCTAGTATAAGTACTAGTACTAGATAAAGTCAACAGCAGCGCCAATGGAAATATTTCATTACCACATAGGATTTTCATTTTCATCCCTATAGTTAGTTTGAAGTACAATATCCATCATCAGAATGGGGATGTATTGTGTGCGTAGTTCAATTATCTCCTTCTCCCTGTGCTGGACCTATTCCATGTTGCGATATCATTGTCGGAATCCGAGTCATCTGAGACATCTCGTTCACTTGTTTTTGGCCTTTTAGTCTCGTATTCCTCTTCTTCGTCGTCTTGTGACTCATCTTGCTCTTCAAGTGATATGAACGGAGCACTAGATCTCCCTCTGCCTCTTTTCATTACAGTTCCTCCTCTCTTGGCCTTCACAGCTGTTCCACCTCTCTGTTCCTCTTCATTATCATCGTCCTCTTCGTTTTGTTCTTCTAGAGACAGTGTTGGCACGCTAGATCTTTCTTTGGAACGCTTCAATACTGTTCCTCCTGGCTTCGCCTTCTTGACAGTACCACCTTTCTCAATGTCATAATCCGACTCACTATCATATTCTTCATAATCCCCAATGGATTCCAAATGAAGACCAACAAGACCAGCATTTTTCTTTGGTTTAGTGACACTTGTAAATGACAAACCAGGCTCTTGAGTATCATATTGAACATCATCAATAGCTTGAATCTTCCTCTGATTTCTCTTCACACCATCACTTGTAGAGATAGTAATGGTATTATCAGTTGTGGTCTGTACTTGCTTAGCAGCAGCCTTGACTCGCTTTGACCTAGCACTAATAATTTTGCCACCAATTAAAGTTGCACGATAATCTTTTAGAATTTGTGAGATATCACTCAAATCAAAGCTATCAATCTCAATAGGTTCGTCATCATCAAGATTAATATCTAAATTCATAATATGATTATCATAGTATTCAGTAATCGTTTGAAGATGAATAGGTTCTAATAGTTTGATATATGGTGTTAACACATTCAAAAATTTGATATTTGAAGATATGCCATTCGAGAATGCATATTCCATGCCTAATAAGAACAATTTACCTAAAGCTTCAAGTGATTCACCTTTGGCTTTACCAACAAACATTGAAGAGGAAAGAGTCTTGGCTAATTCCATAACCATTTGTAACTGATCATTAATATGATCTATAGCCTCTATTTCATCAAATTCATTATCATCAACCATTTCGCTATACTTATTAATAGTAATAACAACACGATCTTCAAAGAACATTTTCAAAGTAACTAGTTGTATTTCAAGCAATTTGACAACAGCCAGTCTTTTCAATTCCTTGACCCATTCTTTTACAAATTTCTTCACAACGTCATATGGAGATTGGATATGCATTAGAATAGCAGCAGCTTGTCGTCTGTTGATATTTTCTATATCGTATATCATTACTTGACTAACAGGTGCAAGCAACTTGTCCACCAGTCGAAATGCTATTTTATTCATTTTTGTAGTCAGAGCTTGTGTGTTCGATCCTGGTATTGCATCCTCTGGAGTATCTTCGAGTGATTCCTGAAGAGTCTCTAATTCCATACGAATATGCTCTTCTTCCTTTTCAAAAACTAATCGAAGATCATCTAAGAATTCCTTAGATGGCATCCACAATAAAGAATCAAGGAAACGATATTGTTGAAGTCGGGTAGCAAATATTAATCGTAAATCTCCGACAATTTCGAATGCCGTAAATTGTATAGATCTTTTATAATCAAGTTCCAAATCTAAATTTGGATTATTATCTTCTGCAGCACCAATTTTAAGCCAGGAATGAATAATATTGACGACTTTCTCTCGAAGTTCCAAAGTATCAATAATGGATGCTGGAGGATTCATGTCGTCATTGTCACGCAACTCCTCTGATGAATTAAAAACATCTCGAACACCCCATATTAAAAAGGAATGAATACATCTTGCAGTATGTTGTAATCCTTTAATACATGTTTTGAGGACAGGTCTACTCTTCAACCCTTCTAAGGATAATACATCACACTGCCCTATCAACAACTCCGATGCTGAGATCAATTTGTCAGAAATAACACTCAAACTTTTGTTCGTCAATGATCTAAAGTCGACATTAAACGCTAGACATTTCAATAAGGTAATAGAAGATGATAGACCATACAACGCATCATGAATATTGTTCTCATCAATACTATTCTTCTTACCACTAACACTGCCACTTTTGGTATTCTTGGATGTTGATGATAATGAGCTTGCAATACTAGTAATCACATCTTGAGTATTTTCTAGCTTTTCCAAGCTAAATGATAACAAGTCACGTATGGTAGATTCTACTTGACTTTGTGAGGTACCTCCTAATTTATTCCATGTTTGAAGGGCAAAACATAACTTCTCAATAAGATATTGATTATGTGTAGTAGTTAGAAGATCCATAGTAGTACTAAGAATTGACTTCAACGATTTCTGGTGTAAAGAACCTGAAGACACGTTACAACATGGTAATAAATCAGCAAGAACATTTAGATTATCTTCATCATCTCTGAATCGAATAAGTAATTTAGGTAAACTTTTTACAAGTTCTTCAGATAAGAGATCAAAATCTATTTCGTCATTAGTAGCCAAAATAGCTTTTTTTGATCTACCTTGCTTTTCCTGTGGTGTCAAATTTGTATTAATTTTATCAATACTATATTTCAGATCTTTTGCACTATATGCAAGTATTCTTAATAATACAGCACATTGAGTATCATTTAGATTATTGGATGTTAACTCATCTCCTTCTCGTAATAAAAGTAAGGTCATAGTAGACCAATCTCGTACCCATTTTTTACATTTCTCGAGGGATAAACAAGTTTGACATAAAATTTCAGAGGGAATTGTCAGATTATCTTTACCCTGATGATGTTCAACAAACTCAGCAAATGTTTCTAATTTCATGGCCATTTTGCGACGATTAGCCATGGCAGCAGCAGCAGCAGTAGTAGTAGTGGTGGATATATTAGCTGCTCCTTTCTTCTTGGAAGTTGTGGCTTTTTGTGACTCTTCTTCATTTTCTTCCTCGTCTCCATCTTGAAATCCTTGTGTATGGTCCATCATAAAGTATAGGGCTTCTTGTCTGATTTGCTGTGATGCTTCAGGATCAAACACTTTCATATCAATATGGTCAAGCTGACTCTCGGTGACAAAATCAAGAAGACCCCGGTCCTGCATTGAACGAAGGGCTACAAGCATTTGAAACGTACATTCTTCATCTTCATCACCACAAGCAATTTCTATAAACCTATTAATGAAATATTCAACAAAACTCTGTAAAGGTTCATCATCTAAGCTCTCAGTTTCTACGACTTTAATTAGAGATTCGATAGAGGCCTTACGGACTTCCTTCGATGCATCGGAGCATAACCAACCAATATATTTAAGGAATTCATCTTTACCAAAATGTTGTAAATCTGTAGCTATCCATTCTCCAAGATTTTTGGCACAATGAGCACGAATATCATCACGAGAATCCTTGTGTCTATGTATGAAAATCGAATTAAAAATAGTTTCACATAGTTCAGTAAGAGCTATAACTTGACGATCAAAAGCTGCTTTTTCCTTTTGAACAGCTACAGCCTTTTTGGAAACAACAGTTTTTTGTTGTTTTGTTGTACCTTGTTTAGATGTTTCAGCTTTTAATTGGCGTTCAGCAATTTTTACCATACTTCGTAGATCTACTAGCTTACTAGAAATCTTTCTACCTATGGTCAAGGAAGCCTCTGTTACAACATCTCTTACACTCATAACAATCATACTAGATAATGCAACCAATTGATCAGTAATCACTTGTAATGTTTCAATTGCTTTACTATCTTGACTAGTATTACCATCATCTTTTGCAATGATTTTGTTAGTTAAAGATTCCCAAAATGAAACGAATCGTTCTCGCATTTTCTTCGATTCCTTATTATGACCATCAAGGGGTGAAGATAAAGAGTTTTCATGCATAGATAGAATCATATTAGCAAGTAACTCATCTAATTCTTCAGCTTCTAATGCTTCCAAATCTACATCACGACGTATCCAATCCTTTTGAGCGCCTGCACATTGGAGTAAGAAATTGACCAGATCACACATGGCCCCAACACGGTCTGATTTAAACACTGATATCCAGTGATTAATATCTTTTTCAGTTATCTTGCCCTTTTTCAGTATACCAAATAAAGTATTTGAATTGTGTAGACCTTTACGGGGAGTAGGTGAGGAAGAAATTTTACTATCATTTGAAACTATGGAGACAGCTTTTCCTTTGGTTACTTTTTTGCCTTTCTTTAATGGCATCTTTCTTCTTGCACCTAAGCTAGCGTCGCTATCAGAATCAGAATCTTCAGCATTAGAATCTGAGTCAGACGATTCCTTATAATTGCTGAAGAGAGGAAGAAATTTTGAAAATGTCAAAGAAGTTGTGTACAACATAGGAAGGAAGGCCAATGAAAGAGGGAAAGCATATGGAAAACGATGAGTGAGGTGAAAGTATACGATAATTAGGAGGTAAACGCATCAGTTACATACCGAGCCTTTGCCTGTCTCTCATTCTCCTTAAAAGGACTAAAGAAGGTAGCTTGGATTGGTTGCCTAGCAGACCTCCTCATTGTTGGTGGCACGACGGAAGTCATTTGATCGTCTTTGAAAACGA
>JACLAD010016327.1_pt1 | contig 15086 bp, 8 predicted proteins | sample 8027901 | NCBI WGS metagenome assembly JACLAD01 (sample SAMN15725071, study PRJNA655200) | protist metagenome | isolation source: fluorescence activated cell sorting (FACS) single amplified genomes of... | place: Spain: Blaines Bay Microbial Observatory, Mediterranean Sea | collected 2016-07-05 | reverse complement strand
CGTATTAATAGTGGCACTACAGGTGCCCGTTACTACGACGGTGGTGGTAACACAATAAAAACTAGAAATACTAATAGAGGAAGAGGAGCAGGAGAAAGGAATAAAGACGGAGGACGAAGAAAAAAAGGGGTTGTCATGGCTAAAACAATTCGTAAAAATACAACACGAAAATCGAGAAAAAAAATAGTTTCATCAACAACAAAATTACGAAAAAAAGCAGCAATAAATAGTAGTAGGCAGTCCAACAAAAGTCCAAATGCAACATCACCAGGTACAGCGGATCGAATCTTTGTATCGAAACGTAGTTCGATACGCCCATCCGAATTAGATGACATACGAACATATCCGAAAAAAGAAGTACAAATTATCCGTCGTAGTCGTAAAACGAAGCCAAAAGTTGGTCCAACAGAAATATATGATCAACGCTCAAAGGTAAAAGAGGCAAGGTTTGTGAAAGATAATGTGCCACAAAATGATGATGAAAGTCGTGGATTATTACGGGATAGCGAGAAATTATTAGGATTATCAAGCATCTCACAAAAATTAACGATACTAGCAGATACAAGCAACAATTACGAAGACGGACCTTCACCACGATTTTTACGTCCACAACCTACTGCGCAATCGTTTTCACCCGATGTGTTACACCAGCAGAAGCAGCAGCAGCAACAATATAATTCACAACTGAATCCATCTGCTACCATTTTACAAGCTCAAAATTCTAGAACACAACAACCATCGCCTTCTTCACAGCCACAGATTATATATCAACAGGTACAACAGCAAGCTCATTCTCCTCCTCCTCCACAACAACCATCAATTGATCCAGAATTTGTTCGAATAACAAATGAAAAATTAGCACAAGCAGAGGAAATGGTCCGTAAATTAAGTACGCAAACCTCCTTGCTTGAAACTACGAACGCAGCGTTGAAGTCACAATTGCTTAGCCAAGAATCGCGCGTATTAGAGATAGAACGACGGGAGCGTTACGAATTGGAACGAAAGCAGAAAATTGAGCAAGAAAAGCGATTAAAGGAGGAAGAGGCAAAATTTGCAAAGGCACGCCTTGAAGATGCTGAAAAAGCAAAGGACGATGCCATTTCAATCGTTAAAACTTTAGAATCCGCAAATAAAAATTTACAAAAAGGCTGCGAAGCGTTGCAAGATCAAGTAATCGAACATCAAAAACGTGCTGATAGAGCTGATATGATATCGGTCAAATTACGTGAAGCAAGTTATCAACAACAGCAAAAGCTGATAGGGCAACAGGCTAGCGTAGTAGCAACACGCATGGCTCATGATTTAGGCGCAGTAGATAATTTCGATGATTTATGCGAAGTTTTAGTAACCGAATTGTTAATGGAAGAATTAGGACTGAAAAGTAAGAACAATAGCAATGTTGTAAATAATGATAATAATAATAACAATAATGAAGTAAAGCCAAGTGCGAAATTTGTAGCCCCGTCACAGCCACCTTATAAACGCAAAGAACATCCAATTACACAGCCTTTAGAAGAGGTTGAATCAGCTGATGAAATAGATAGCGATGCGAATACTAATGATGCCGCCGATGATAAAATGGAGGAAGATTATGATGACGATGATTTTGATGATGAGGAGGAAGAAATAACTAAATCTGCACCGCCTCCGCGTAATAATGATAATAACAATGCCGCCCCTTTCAGCAATGAAATGTTTACCACTCGTCTACATATGGAAATTAACAAATTACGAGATGATTTGGCGAAAGATGTTGAGCTCCGACAAACAATTGCTGAAGAGCGCTACCGCCGCGAAGGAATGGAGAATCGAATGAAAGTGATGGCAGAAAAAGAAGCTTTGGTAGAACGTGCAGCGAAAGCGGAAGCAGAATTGAAACAGGCAGCAGAGAGGGAGAAATATTTAGAAAAATTGCATTTGAGTATGCAACAAGAATTATCATTGCAGCAAAAATTGGAAACAGCAGAAGCAAATGCTCAATTTATGGAACGTCAAATGAAAAAGAAAGAAGAGGAAGAACGAGCACTGAAAGAAAGATTAGCATTGGAAGGGGAGAGGGCTGACTCATTTGCATTGGCAGCAACTAGAGTCGTTGCCCAACAACCATTAGTTGATACATCTGCGATTATACCACCACCAACCTCTCCAAATCAGAAACAGACAAACGTTGTGGAAGAAAAGAAAACGGATGCTAATGATAATGATGATGATATCGATTTTATAGACGAAGAGGAGGAACAACCACGTGCATATACCATCCTATATGCTCGTCCTAACGATGATGTTTTGTATACAAAGTATGGAGAATCTAGCGATTATGATTTAAATGCTACTGGAAATGATGACGATAGTCATTATAATAGCTTATTATCGGATCACTCCTATGCTAATTTGACAAATGCATCAAATTATACATCCGAGGAAAGTTCCATACTTGAAAATACGTATGGTACTGAAATGAGTGATATTTCAGGTGCTGATTCATTATTAGATGAATCAGACACGACAAATAAAATTGATGAATCAAGTGCTAGTGAAATTGATATAGATGCTCTTGCCAGTAAATTTAATTTAGTAGACCAACAAGACCATCTTAAAGTTCAACCAGTTAGTTCAACGCAAAAGATGGAAATAAATAATTTATTATCAAGAGCAGTTACAAGAAAAAACGTTGTTACTAATGTTGTCAATGGATTGTAAAAATAGGGGGGGAAACGTATTTGTTCGCATATATAGCACGACGTATATATATATATATAGATGTAAATCTAGTATTATGCGCATATGTTAATTGTATGCTCGCGAGGTGTAATATATATAAAAGTTTTAACACGTATATTCCGTTTGTAATTTTTATATATATATCATATATAAAGCATAAAAATGTTTTAATAGTAATGCGTATAACACAGTCTTATTATTACTTGAAAATGAAGTAAAATTAAGGTCTAATTTTAATCTAGATTTAAACTTTGGGTACAAATACAGAGATGGATTAATCTTGCGATATGAGATATTTTGTACACACGTGAACGTCGTACAGTAGTTAAAACGTACATGCATAGATTAGATTTTCTTTTTTCATTTGATTCTTTATAATGTGCGGTATTTAATAATACCATTTTTTTTTGTTTGTTTTTTTTAGTTTTAGTTAATAACATAAAGTTTGAAGAAACTTCATGAAATTTGAGTTGTATGTCAATGACATGGTCAACACAAGATAACTTAACCACCGAAACCGTAAAGGGTTTTTCCTTGGCGTTTCAATGCGTATACAACATCCATAGCAGTAACAGTTTTCCTGCGTGCATGCTCGGTGTATGTAACAGCATCTCTGATAACAGACTCAAGGAATACTTTAAGTACACCACGGGTCTCTTCGTAGATTAATCCGGAGATTCTTTTAACACCACCTCTTCTGGCTAAACGACGGATTGCTGGTTTGGTGATACCTTGGATATTATCACGCAAAACTTTACGGTGACGTTTTGCACCTCCTTTACCTAAACCTTTTCCTCCTTTTCCTCTTCCTGACATTTTGTTTTTTTGTTTTTGTTTTTGTTTTTTATTTTTGTTTATATATAAATATATTAAATCTTCTTCTATCTATGTTGTATGTGTGGTTACATATATATAAATATATATAATATTTTATATGTATTTGTATGTTGTAATAGTGGTATTGTTCCATATTTTGAATTTAGCATGGAAATACAGTCAAAATAGAATGGACTTCATGATTCGAGGTCAAATACCATATCAATAACATTAGATTTATACTCGATACATCTAGACGATTATATCAGTCAATTATAGAAGAATAATCAAAAGATGAGATTAGTTTAATCATATAGTAATGTTAACCAGAGAAATTGATACAACGATACACATTCGGGTTATGTATAGGTTTATTATATTTACTATTAATATAATATTAGATATTATTCACTCGATTTACTTTATTTGAATTAATAATGTTACACCATCTTAGATCTTGTTTACTATGTGAATAGCATTTCAAAGTATTGATATTGAGATCAATTCTAATTGTAAAATACGACTAGATCTATTCTAATCTATCTCATCGTTTTACAATGCAATAGGCTTAATAATTGATTTCTGATTTATTATCTTAGGTAATATTAATTGATATTTATACTAATAGTATACGAATACCACCACTTGCCCGCCAATCTAGAAATATATTTAAATCAAAACAAAGAACTGTAGTAAGAATACTACTGTATTACTACATAGTATGAACATACATAAAAAAAATATATATATATATGTACAACATATATACACTTGCAACAGAAGAAGAATTAATATATTTATATATAACAAAAAACAAAAAACAAAAAACAAAAAAAAATATGGCTCGTACAAAACAAACTGCACGTAAATCCACCGGTGGTAAAGCACCAAGAAAACAATTGGCAACCAAAGCTGCACGTAAATCTGCGCCAGCAACTGGAGGTGTTAAAAAACCACACAGATACCGCCCGGGCACAGTTGCTTTACGTGAAATCCGTAGATACCAAAAATCTACCGATTTGTTGATCCGTAAACTTCCATTCCAAAGATTGGTTCGTGAAATCGCACAAGATTTCAAAACTGACTTAAGATTCCAAGGTTCAGCAATTCTTGCATTACAAGAAGCATCCGAAGCATACTTAGTTGGTCTTTTCGAGGACACCAACTTGTGCGCAATCCATGCTAAACGTGTTACCATCATGCCAAAAGACATCCAATTGGCACGCCGTATCCGTGGTGAACGTTCATAAGTGCTTTGCTCTTATTGAATTTTCATTCAAGAATGCAACGTTAATGGTTTATTAAAATCGTTAACACAAAACAAAAAACAAAAAAAACCAAAAAGGTATTATTAAATACCGCAAACTGTAAAAGTTAAAGAATTCAAAATGTAGTTGTACAAAAAAAGACCTCCTTCCTTGCCAAAGAAACAAAACAATATGTGAAAAACATATTTTGATCGATGGTTGTAGTATACATATAATATACACACATACACACACACACACACACAGGCTCCTTCCTCTGTTTCTTCTTCTATTTTAAAAACGTTCCCTACGAATGTATGTCTGTCTATATGGTATAATACATTATATATCTGTATATATATTTTACCTCTCTTGTTATCTATCTTCTCGCCATATAATCCATGTATTATACGCTAAAGATGTATAGCTATTTTATATTTTAATATAGTAGTACACATCTGCTAATTGAAACATCTAGCCTTTTAGGCTTGCTAGTATACTAATTTTACTCCTGGTTCTCCATTAGCACATCATTATACTGTCTGTAGGCTGGTCCCACATAGGCCAGTATTATAGGCCAGCTGGGCCAGTAGGCGGTGAAAGCTGGAAAATGAAGAATGGCATTAGCATCTAGAGAGGATCCACAATGATCAATGATGATGTGCACATGTGATGATATTTTTTAAATAATAATAAATTTTAAATTGAATTGCACGCAAATATGTGCATATTGATAATCTTTTCTATCATACATACATACATATATATATATATATATGTATTGAAATAAACTACGTGTATGTGTGGGTATATACGCGCATATCCCTAGTCATTCTGTATAGATATACCGACAAATAAAAATGGCATCAATCAATAATGATGAAGTGGATATTGCACCTTTACCATCTGCTATACAACAGTCATCTTTGCCAATAAAACGTTTGTCAAAAGACGTAGTAGACCGTATTGCAGCGGGTGAAATTATACATAAACCATCCTCAGCGTTGAAAGAAATGTTAGAAAATAGCGTTGATGCTGGCTCGACGTCGGTATCTGTCTCTTGTAAAGATGGTGGTATTAAATTGCTACAAGTAACAGACAATGGCAAAGGTATACGTAAATCAGATTTAGGGATAGTATGTGAACGGCATACTACAAGTAAAATTCAAAAATTCGAAGATTTAACAACAGTAACAACATACGGTTTTCGTGGCGAAGCACTCGCTAGTATAAGCATGGTTGCTAATGTAACAATTATAACTAAAACAGAAGATGCTGATTGCGCATATAAAACAACATATGAAGATAGTAAAATAGTAAATGTACCACAACCATGTGCAGGTGTTAAAGGTACGACAATTATGGTAAAAGATTTATTTTATAACGTACCAACACGCTTAAGAACATTGAAATCTAGCAACGAGGAATACCGTACCGTTTTAGGCGTAGTTAGTAAATATGCAATACACTATGGTGACAATGGCGTTGGTTTTACATGTAAAAATTTAAATGCATCAAATAGAAATAAAATGGCAGATGTACATACAACGTCCAAAAATTCTTCATTGGACAATATACGATCTATATATGGCAGTAAAATTGCGAAGGAGTTATTAAATTTTGATATTGAAGAAACATTAGACCCATTATCAACAACGCGAGCATCTACTACTACTACTATTATGGCTAATACGGGATTTAAATTTAAAGCGAAAGGGTACATATCCAATGCAAATTGGAGCAGCAAAACTGGGAATTTTATTTTATTTATAAACCATCGCCTAGTTGAACACCCACCATTAAAAAGAGCTATTAATTCTGTTTATACAGAATATTTACCACGACATGGCAAACCATTTATCTATTTATCATTAGAGTTACCACCACATGAAGTCGATGTTAATGTACACCCAACAAAAAAAGAAGTTATATTTAGTCGTAGCGATGAAATAGTTGGCGATATTTGTATTAGTTTACGCGAAAAGTTGAAAGGTGGAAATCAATCCAGGGTTTTTCAGACCATGAATCCATCTACCATGTTTGCCCCTGTATCGACTTCGTCGTCCTCGTCCTCTTCTACTAGTAGTAAATCTAAGAATTCGACGATTGGTACTAAAAAAAATTCATCTGCATCAACAATATCAAATAGTGCATCTTTATCTACTACTAATAATATGACATCAAAGCAAGGAAATACGAAAGAAAACCACCCGAATAGCAAAATTGGATCGACTGCATCTTCTATTCGAAAAAATGACCCATCGGATGATTCTGATTTTGCGACATCATTAGAATCTTTTAAACGTAAATCTAACTTTTTAACGCGAAGCATTAGTAGTAGTAGTAGTAGTAGCAGGAGCAGCAGCAGTGACGGTAGTAGTGCTGGAAATGGCGCGTTTATTATGCCATTGTCGAAACCTAAAAAAAAACCTAAGGCTTATGATCCAAAGCGTTTAAATCGAACAGATTATTCTAATCCATCTGGTAGATTAGACAATTTTTTGACGAAGACGAAAAAAAATGTAAAAAAAATAAATGATAATAATAATAATAATACTAATGCAATACCGGGCACGAAGAACAATGATAAACGCAAACACGATGAAATAAATTCAACAATAACTACTACAACAACAACTACTACTAGGACAACGGCCACAAATGCAATGACTATGGCAAATGATCAATCTTTGCAATCACGAAATTTAAATTTTATAACAAAAACGTATCCTCATCCAAACAATATTAAACGAAAAAAACGAAGAAAGAACAATGATGTTAGTAATAACAATAGCAGCAACAATAATAGTTCCTATTCCTCCGCTGACGGTGATTCTGATGATAGCGATTCGGATGAGTTGACTTCGATTTTAAATATGAGAAAAGATATAGAATTAGAATATCATAAAGGTCTTGCCACAGTATTAAAGAAACATGTATTTGTAGGTATCGTAGATAATGATTATTCATTGATACAATATGAAACAAAATTATTTATGCTAAATCATACAGTATTAGCTGAAGAATATTTTTATCAAACCGTCATTTATAATTTTAGTCATTTTTATAAATTAAAAATACCTAGTAAACCAAATATAAAAGATTTAATATCTATCGGTTTAGATATGAATGATATGAAAGTAGTCACGATGACGCAAGAAGGAAACATTCCAAAGCATAAACGCGTTGAAACAGCAGTTTCTAAATTGATGAGCCATAATAGAAGGGCAATGTTGGAAGATTATTTTTCAATTGAAATTGATGATGAAGGTTGTTTATGTATGCTACCCGATTTATTACCAGGATATGTACCATTAGAAATGGCCTTGCCAGTATTTGTTGCAAGTCTTGGCACAAGAGTAGATTTTAATGATGAACGCACCTGTTTTGAAGATGTTGCACAATGTCTTGCTCGGTATTTTTGTTCCTTACCATTTAAAAAAGAAGCAAAAGGAAATGGCAGTGGTAGCAGTGATGGAAATGCAACAAATTCAAAACGAAATAATAATAATAATAATAATGATAATAATGATAATAATGAAGAAGATGATAACGATGATAGAAAAACATTAAAATGGTTTATTCAACATATATTATTGCCATCATGTCGTTCAAGATATTATCCACGGAGAGAATTTGCTACAGATGGTACAATTTTACAAATTGCTGCATTAGAAGATTTGTATCGCCAATTTGAACGTTGATTACATGCGAATTGGTATATCTTTTTGGGGATACATCTGCAACTATAGACTTTTGTATATATATATATACATGCTATCTCATATTCGTATTATATATTAATAATAGAAGGGACAACTGATATTATCCGGCGGCACTCAGCTATGATATGAGATATCATATCATACGATAGAGATAATATGGTATTGATATCATATGTGTGTGTAAAAATATTTTACGGACACCACATTTTAGGCACATGCATTTTGGTGTTTTTATGTGTGTGTGTGTATAGATGTAATGGTACGCATTTTATTTAAGTAGTATAAATATTATAATATATCTTACAACACACAAAGGTGTACAAACTATTTTTTTTATATACGCGTATTTTAAAACAATACATCTATACTTTGAAACCTCTTGAACGCCTTCTTCCTCTTGCTTTTTCAAATTTACGTCCTTGACTACGTACTCTTGGACGTTTGTGTGCACCTTTCTCTCCCATACCAAAGTATCTGAAATTTTTACGTGCCTTTAAGCGACCACGCAAAAGTACGGTGTTGTTTCCTTTTGGTTCTCTTAATGCGAGTTGATCAAAGGTAAGACATTCACCACCTGCTTTTAAGATGCGTGCACGTGCACCTTCAGTAAAAGTTAATGCACATACAGTCAATTTTGGTACGTTAATTAAACGTGCATCATCTGTAACTTTTCCAACTACAACAGCAATTTTACCTTTTTTAGCATCACCTCTCATGTAACGTGCTACGCGAGCAAGACCAATTGGCGGTCTGTTGTTTCCACTCATAAACATACGTTTCAATACGATTGCATTGAATTTAGAATCTGTACGTCTGGAAAGAAAACGATATAATTTAACCAATAATTTTTGGTAAACATTATCGCTAGCTGGTGCGCTACGACGTTTACCATTAACATTACGACCACCTGCAACAATATCAATACCCATCTTGTTTCTTTACTTAAAATATATAATATATATGTATTTAAAAATGTCCTGAAAACTCTTACTATATAGTATTTTATATATATATGTATAAATGTTCTGTATTACTGAAGCTGTCTACCTGTCTGTATATTATAAATATGTATATATATATCTATTTCGTGTAAATATATTAATTGCAATACTGTGTAATGTTATTTCTATTATATTAAAGATTGCTAAAATACAATTTATCAATAGTGTGTATTGTTATTTTTGAGAATTGTTTGGAAATAGTTGGATGTGGAAATCACTGGCCATGACATATTCTCCAGCCTGTGTCTATAGTATTTATTAGATCAAATTATTCCACCTGTTGTACCTTACTAATATTATAACATATAAATAGTATCGTATATGGAAATACTACTAGGCCAGCACCAAAAAGGAAAGCCACACAAGAGCCTTTGATGTGGAAAGCTGATGGAAAGCCTGTGGAAAGCCTGCTGGGCCTGTCGCATGCTATGCTGTGTGGGTGGGAACGCTGGCACGCTGGAACGCAGGAAAGCCTGTCGTGCTGTCGTCTGCTGTGTGTGTGATGATGGTGTGTTGATGGTGTGGGAAGCCAGAAAGCCTACTGTGTACAGTACTTATATACTGTAGTCTAGACGACTACCAAATACTGTACTCTGGTACTGTTAAAGCGAATAGCAGACGACTTCTTTTTTCGTTTTCTTTTTATTATTTTATTACATACGTGCATACTAATACCAGACTACCGGTATCATAATTGAATTAATAATTGTAGTAGACTCTTTTGAAAGGATAGATGAATCGAACAATCAATCAACAAATATAAATACATAGAAAGAGAAACATCCAGTATATACAAAGGTATACAACAATACATTGATAAGGTCATTGATAAATATAATATACCAAATATATACATAAAAATGATAAGAAATACGTTAAAAACAATAACAAGAAATGGTTTAATTTATAGGAAGAATAATTATCATATTTATAATCATAATAATAATAGTTGTAGAAATATAAAATTTTTGTTAAATACATCATCATCATCATTATCATATTCATATTCATCATCTCCATCGCCTTTTTCTGTAGTAGAGCATAAAATTCATGTTGAAAATTCTCAACCTGATGCACCACATTCATTTGCTGTTATAAAAATGAGTGGGACACAGTATAAGGTAACAATTGATGATGTCATTACAACACATAAAATAAAAGATGTGAAAGTAGGAGAACAAATGGAAATTAATGACGTTTTATTAATAGGTACAAAGGATCAAACAATTGTCGGCCGGCCTTTAATACCAAATGCAAAAGTCATTGCAACTGTTGAAGAGCAAACAAGAGATAAGAAATTGATTGTATTTAAAAAGAAGAAAAGGAAAGGATACAAGAAGAAGCAAGGACATAGAAGTTATATAACAGTATTGCGAATTAATGATATTGTTAATGATAATGAATAAAAACGTGGTATGATGTGATGAACACACACACACATTTTTTTCCAGATATATATTATGATGTGGAGATTGAAAGCTCAGAGAGAGAGACCCTACGGCAAAACTATGCACGCACCCCCCGACATTTTGATTTTTTAAATATATACATATATATATATATATATATCTATTATGATATGATGGTTAAAATATTAGTGTGTTTATATAAAATAGTTTTACCATATCCCGGTTTATGAATGTTGTGCTAATATTATATATTTTTATATATATATGTACTCATTGCACTTTAAACTGTGTATGCAAGAAGGATCATGATATTACTCTACCACGGTACGATGGTATCACACACCTTTGAACATTACTACGGTTTTCAATTGATGCATATAATGTGTTAATTGCATCTATTTACCTCCACCAATATTTTTATATCTTAAAAATATTGGCACACTCTGTGGATTTCAATGAACTCTATCGCAATGTTACGATTCATTGTCCATCTTTCAGTTTAGTGAGATATCATAGATTTGTCTCAGTTATTGTATTCTTTCTGGAGAGTAGGAATTATCATGAGTAAATTAAAAAATAAGTTATTGCATATATGTACTCTATCTCACGAAATATAGAGCCAAGATCCTAAAGCAGTAATGCACGTCACAATTCACTACCATTAGAAAAACCAAAATTTCTATCAAATGAAAAAAATGATTGAATTAAAAATAACATTGAAATAATTAAAATAAGACGAGTGACATAAGATTTTTCCCACATCCATATAATTATACGCACCGACATGGATGTTTTACAAACATCTATATACCTTCGCCAACAAGTTGGTAGCTTTGTTGGATCTGCTTTTTGTAATATTTCTCCATTTGTTCCAACATATGGATAGGCTTTGCCATTGGGCAAATAGGCATCGAGGTCAAAAAAAGATTGTATCTCGAGACACGATGCTTTCGTTACCATATTATTTACATCATTTATGTTCCCATATTTAAAATTCTTATCAAAAATTGCCTTCTTTAATGTAAGAGCATGTTTCTTCTTGTCTAGCCTAATATCGTTGTAATAAACTTTTAAATGTACAAATGGTATATTATATGCTTGAAAGATACGTACTAATAATTCAGCAATTGTATCGTTAGAATTTATCATAATTTTACGAAATGGTTTTTTCCTCTCAATCTCATTTTTATGAGTTACATATACAAACATATTCTCCGTTGAGGAGGATGGAATAGACGACATGCCACTAAATTTATTATACTTTTGACGTATATGTATATATTATATATTATATATATATGTATTATATTTAGATTATATATTTTTATTATTCTATTTTATATATACAATTATTTCTGGTATTTATTTAGTATATGATTTACTTTTACTCTCTCCACTTACTAGGTATTTCTGGTATTTATATTTTTTTTATTTTAAATATGTATCTCAAGATCTCAAGAAAAAAAAGAGGAGGAGGGTGCGAGCAGAGTTTAGTATATATCTATATAGACACACACACGCGTGCTAAAATATACGTGTACGACGCGAGTATAAACTGTAATATTTTTGCAAAAAGATTAAAATTTAATATATTATAAAAAACTAAATCTCTTCAGGTGCTATTTCGGATATTGGCATATTAACAACGGCAACTATCATTGGTACACTGCCTTTCATAGTTGTTAAAATAATGTGTATTTCCCCAGCACCACCATTCTCATCAATGCATTCAACATCAAATACACGATGATACAATAAACCTGGTATTAACAATGGTACTATTTGCAATGCATCATTCACTTTGTATAATCGTGTATCAAAATGCGCTACTAATGGCGCGTGCATGATGGTCTCTTTTCCAGTATTTTGTATATCAACAATTAAACGGAAATTAGGTCCTAATCCTTGTACACGAACGTTTATACGAACATTTGTTGCTGACATTGCTGTACTCATCACTGGTCCATCATTATCAGCCATACCACTTGATGCTCCTTCTGCCCCTAAAATTTTAACATATGCTCTAGCAGTCGTTAAACGCAATCTACATAAATCACGTTGAAATGCTCTATGCATTGCCACTGCTTGTTCTCGCTCGCGTTGTGTTTGATCAACGTACATTTTAGTACGTTTAGGGACATTTAAAGGCATGTCCTGCTCTGGTGGTGCACCCGGTTTCCCTCCACCTTCCAATGATCCCATACGAGATAAAAATTTGACGTGCAATGAGCCACCTTGTGTAGCTATTAAAAATGCACTTGGCTCCCTACCATATGAACCGAATTTCATAGCCCTAACACGACCATCAACTTTGAACAAAGAGACTTGATTTTTACCATTATAAACACGCACTTCACCGATTTCTAATGCGACTGCGTAGCATTCAGTTACTCGATCGCGCCTAACAGTAACGGCTTCAAGGTTTGTAATAGGACATGGCATATATAAGCTAAAATCTTTTTTCCCTTTACGACGATATACATGTATGGTATTATCCATGCAAGCAACACATATTTTATAAGTTTCAATATTATTTTTTTCCAAACATATTACATCGACTGGTTGAGCTTCTAATTCAATTTTTTTACCACTCAATTCACCTTTCATTGAAGATGAGCCTTTCATTTGATATATATTTCCATCCCTGCATGCAGCGACGATTCGATAACCGACATCATATGTTCCTACTATCGCCATTTTTGTCGGTACGCTTGGCAATTTACATTGGGCTTGAATGCTTTTGCCTGCTGGATCTAAAATCAAAATAGTCTTTGCTTCAGTTCCTATTACTAAGCTACCTACTGCATCCGCTTCATCAAATTCCTTATTCAATGTTTTCATACATGTTACAACAGTCTGTTGTTTCAATGGCAAATTTCTAGAAAGTTTCACAAATTCAGCTCTCTCTTCTTGTTTCGATAATGATAATAAATAATGAGAACGTGATGTTAACGGCACTCCTTTATCTCGAGCTTCTGCCAATTTTTGTACAGCTATGTCATGATTTATACTACTTTTACCTTTCTTCTTCTTCTTTTTCTTCTTTTTCTTCTTATCGTATTCATCATCATCATCATCATCATCGTCATCCTCTCCTTCTTCCTCCTCCTCATCTTCCTCATCATTTTTTTTACCTTGTTTCTTTATATCATCCCATATCAATTTCTCAGTTTCATGTATATCTACCGACGGCAAAGTAAATTTAAAATATGGCCTTAAATTACGGTAACAATAAACAAAAGATCCAGTTGCAACTGCTAGTGTTGGTATTCGTGGTCTATGTATATCTGGGTAAAATGCGCATAAAGCGACTGGAAGACCTAATAATGCATGATCAGAAACAAGTGCTGTACCTTTAAAAACTCTTAACCGCATGTCGGAGTCTGCAGTAATAAGGCAGTTATCTCCGTCCCCAGCTAAGTTTGCAAGTTCTATGGTAGAACTATGACATTTAATTTGTGCAACTGGATCATACAATGCAGATATCCATGGATCTTTTTTCTTTTTACTTTTATTATTATTGTTCGCCATGGTACATATATGTATGTATATCTCTTATTGTTGTACTACCTATTCCTCTGTTCACACAAATACACCGAGACAGATAGACAGACAGGCAGGCAGGTATACACACACATATATATATTTCAACCCATTGTCTATATATATAATAGTATTATATTTATAATATTCATTTTTTTTAAATAATTAAAAAAAAAAAATATTTAATTTGGCACATTGTTGCATGCTGCGGTCCCTTACAGTAGCTGATACGTGCATAGCATACCAGCATACCTGGTACTAATACAATATAAATATGTTAGTGTTGTGGTGATTGGTGATTGAAATTGTAGTATATAGGACGATGATATCATACCTGTTAGTAGGAAGCAACATAGTCTAAGCAACATAATGCCTGCCCCCTCATGAGCTGATGGAAGAATTTAATATTTTTGAATTGGACACTTAAATACTGCATAGTATTTAGTATACTAAACTATATAGCTGAATATCATTTTTTCACTCTCCTGTGTAACCTGTAAACACCTGGTAATTTGGAAAGAGATAGGCCAGAGATGCACAGATGTTTTAGTTTCGATGATGTTTTGTTGATTTGTTGTGAAAAATATACCAGGTACTTACCTTTGCACCTTTTGTTATTAATAA
>JACLAD010004141.1_pt1 | contig 15096 bp, 10 predicted proteins | sample 8027901 | NCBI WGS metagenome assembly JACLAD01 (sample SAMN15725071, study PRJNA655200) | protist metagenome | isolation source: fluorescence activated cell sorting (FACS) single amplified genomes of... | place: Spain: Blaines Bay Microbial Observatory, Mediterranean Sea | collected 2016-07-05 | reverse complement strand
TCCGCGCCTGTGGGCGTGCTCCCGACCGCCCAGTCGGCGCCCCCGACCCCCCAGGCGATGGACCCGGCCGACGGGACGGGCGGAACGAGGGTTTGGGGGGTTTGGTGCGCTGCTTCGCATGGGCACTGGCGGGGCTGCGGGCGGGGCCCAGTGGTGCGACGCAGGTCGCGCAAAACGAATGCGAGGGCGGAACAGGGGTCTGCGCCAGGCGCAGAAGACAACGCGCTAAAAAAATTCGTTTCGCGAGGCCCGCGTGCCGGAGAACAAGAAAAAAAGCCTCTTTTCTTCGACAAGCCTGCTCATGAAGCGAGCAGCAAATTGCTCATCCAGCTCCGCCGATGGGACCTTGGGCAGATCCGGACCACCCGCGCACTTGCTCGGTGCTCGGGAAATATTCATGGCAGTCAGGAACCGCGAGTACAGCCGCGGAGGAGGATCGGTCGATGTGCCGATGAACTTGGATCTCGTCGCTGACGTCGTTTCCCTGGTCAGATCGAACTACGACGGGCTACCTGCAGCGGGGCGACGACGGCACGAAATAACACCTCAAGGGACGTCATGTCCCGGTCTTGATCGCGCCAGGGCGCTGCGGCGCTACTCAGGAACTTCCATCTTCTGAGGGAGGTTCTCGGAGTCGCGATGTTCATCCTCGTCGCGTTCTTCTTTTGGGCCATCTCGCTGCAAGCTTGGACCTTCGATCAACTCACAAGATCCATGCCCACTGTCGGCGATCGCGACAGGGCACTGGAAAGCGAAGGGGCAGAGCGCGAGGAGGCCAGATGAGCAAATGTCTCAACGAAGCACATTTCCGAGTTATCTAATCCCGGGAGGTACCTCCTGCTGCGACAAACGGCCATGATAGGTCTACGCTAGCCCACGCGCACGAATTCAGTGACCGGACCGCCACTACCCGTTCCTGCTCGCAAGCGGCTGGCGATAAACAGGCGAGGGTGAGGGCTGCAGAGGCATCACCTGAGATTTGACAAAAAGAGGACATGGTTCGAGCAGCACGGGCGGATGAGCGAAACGTGCGCGTAGGAATGAACGGGAACATACGCTGAGCGATTGCGGTCGAGTGAGGGCAGTTGCGCGGCGACCGTGCGCGAGAATCGTGCTGGATACCACAAGAATTCGCGGTATCGTGTGGGAAAGCCATGGTGGATGTGCGTTGGGCAGGACTGATGATTGTCGTGTCGAAGGTCGGATTGAATGACAGTAGAAAGTGCCCGAAGGCCGGTTCGTTGAGGAGGAGAACGCAGTAGTGGAGGTCCGTGTCGTGTGCCAGAGCGTAGAGGTAAGTGTTCGCGAAAGGCGGAGAGGTAGATGCTGAGGTTCGGAGGCAGGAGAGGGCGATGACTGAAATTAACGTTCGAAGAAGCGCCCAAATGATTCGCGGCCTCGGTGGCCGAGGCGGCCGGCGAGCAGCCAGATCAGCCGCTATCATTGATGGCGCATTTCAAGCAGGCCGGGCCTTAAAAAAAGTGGGGGCCAATCAATCTGACATGATGTGATCCATCGTGTGCTGTGCTCTGCAGGAAGCAGACCGGCGCGTGAATGCTGGGCGGAGGTCGGCACCCCTCCGCCTGTTAGCAGCACGGATTTACCCAACGCCGCCACCTCGGAGCCCCTCGAATACGGCATTTACTACAGGCTCCAGAGGCGCGTTTAGCTCGATCGGACTCGGGTTCGGCTGCTGGCTGCTGCTGCTGCTGCTGCTGCTGCTGCTGGCACCAGGTTGGCGCGGTTGACACGATAAGCAGGACAGTAGGACTGGCACCCCCTGCCCCGCGCTCGCATTGCCGCTCGCATTGCCGGCGCCGCCGGCGCCCGCTTACCCTCACTGCCGTCAGCGGCGGGCGGCACGCACGCACGCGCAGTAGCAGCGGAGGAAGTCGGCGAAGGTGAGCGACCGGCTGGCGGCCAGCCCCAGCGGCGCAAGCTCGCGCCGGAGGTCGGAAGGGTCAAGTTCGACGCCGCAGTCTAGCAGCAGCTTCGGCAGGCAGCCGCCGTCGCACTCTGATGATCCGCCATCTGTAAGATACGACTCGAACACCGCTCGGAGATGGGCAACGTCCTCCCCAACCCAATCGAGCAGGGCATCGATCGACACCGCCGTCCGGCCCGCCTCGCCAACTCTGTCCAGCCTTCGCGAGTTCCCTTGGCGCCGAACAGCTGCACCGCGGGAGCTGATGTCAACTGCTGGCTGCACAGCTTGGGCTCCTGCCGCGGCGTGGGCAGGACGGGCGCAGGAATGCTTCTGCCTCCACAACACCCATTGTTCCGCAGATTCAGGAGTGGACCCAGCTGCAAACTGCTTCTGTATCACGTGCTCAGGGACGCCAACGTCGACGAGCTGGCGCCAAAGTTGTTGGTCTCCGGCTTGCACCATCGCCTGCAGGAAGTGCACAACGCTGTCTTGGAGCACAAGATCGGTGAAATCCCAGAGCCGCTTCCGTTCCTGCTGGATCACGTGATGCCGCTTGATCTGCAAACGGTGTATTGAGTGAGCGCACAACTTAAATACTCAAAAAGCCGTCGCTACTGTTCCAATACCTGGCACACCATCTCAGCAATCATGTCGGGCACTTGCTCCCGATGCATGGCGAGGTCGTTCAGGAGTGTTATCGCTTCCCCGCGCAAAGGAGCAGCGTCCTTGTAAGCAGCGAAAGGGCTGGCTACGTGATGCTGGCCAAGATCGAACGAAACGATGTCAGGAAGCAGATCTGTGAGCAGCAGCTCGATCACCCCAGATTCGATAGCCTTGAGAGAAGCGAGGCAACAAGTCAGGCAGGCACGAGGGCCGCGTACACGAAGAATGGAATACGCACTTGAGAGATGATCTGCGCGTGCCCGCAGCTGAGTATGGCATTCCACAACCGCCGGCGTGCCTGTACGGCCTCCAGATACGTATGCGGCAAATGAAGGTGGCTGGTTGCATCCTCATGACAGCTTCGCACCAGTGCAGTACTCGCCTTCAGTGCACCTACGACGCAGTGTCCAACCCCGCACTCCATTAATCGAGTTTTGTTGGCCGTACCCTTCGTAGAAGCGCGCTCAAGAGCACCGGCCAATACATCGAGAATCGACGTTTGGATGGGAACAAGCGGATGCGCAATGTACGGCTCATACGGAGGCTCCACCGCGCAATACTCGGCCAACATTGTCAAGGCATTGCATCCGGAGTCTTCATCTAAAGATCCGAATCGGAGATCCAGCAACTCGAAAGGCTTCGAGTCTGTTTGTAGAAGCCACTTCGCTAAATTGAGCACCGAAAACATGACACCACATCGACTGGCGGCAGACGGGTGATTTGCCGAATCACGAAAGGTGGAATGCCAGCTTCGCTTCAACCAGGACCAGCTGTGTCGCATCAGCTGGCGGCACGTTTCCGGCCATACCACGACAGGTGATGCCAGCACATGCGTCTGAAGCGAAGCTGTAATTTTCTTCAGCGTTTCATGCTGCTCAAACAATGTCCCGCACTCGCGCTCGCGTTCTTCAGCTTCATCCAACAGCATCTCTGGCGAACTCGGTAACACCACCTCCAGGGCCTTGGTTTGAAGCTTCGCGACGACGGCCGGCGTGCTACTGAGAGCGTGCATTAATCTATAGGGGCGGCGAGCAAATGACAGATCAGGCAACGAAACCACGAGCAACTTGCCCCGCTTCTTCTTACATTGGCGGGAAGCGATCCAAGATAGAAGCGAACAGGTTATAAATGGGTGTTTCTCCAGCCTCTGGCTGAACACCAACTTGCCCCCCACCGCGTACCATGGAGCATTTGGCAGCTGGAATGGTGTCCAAATTGCTCGAAAGAACCCTCAGAACATCAGCAGCTTGCCAGTGAACGGTGCACTGGTCTCCTCCTTGAGCCATGTGCAGTAAGCTTTGAATAGCCAGCAACTTGTTTTCGAAGGACTCCTGCACGGCACCAATTTGTTCTAGCTTTGTTTCGCTCTGCACAATAAGTCTTGATACTAAGGCCGAGACCGCAGGAAAGGTGCAGAAAGAGCACCCTAGCAATTCTTGTGGTTGATCACAAGAGTTGCCCGGCGGCGACCGAATAGAGCCGGTGGCGGTGCATACGAATTGTAACGCTTCGTGGCGTGTGGCAAGGTCGAAATCGGTCAGAAGCTGCATAACAGAGATCCTCAGATGAGCGCGAACATGCAACGATCAAAGACTGTCGTACGTACAGGGACAATCACTTCTGCGACTCTCGAGTCCAGTAGAAGCTGTGTTCTCTGGTCGACTTCATTCCTTGTGCCAGTGGCGCGCAAGATCCCTAACAACTTCAAGACGCCGGTACGCCGTGCAGTAGAACGCCTTCCCGTCAGAGGGGCACGAATCTGCACTAAGGCCGCCCCGAGGTCCGTCAACTCGGCAAAATATGCCTCTGTTCGCACAAATACGGCGTGTTTGGCCGCGAGATTGCTGTCTTCAACGACGCGGCTCGCACAGCCTCGGATGAACTCTCGCAACACCGGATACCGAGTGTTCCCTCCGCCCTCCTCAGTGAAGGCTTCAACGACAAGGTGCTAAAACACACAAACAACGTGGTTATTTGCGACTTGGAGATGAAGCAAGCGCTTACCTGGCATATCTCATGAAGATGCGCCCCCCAAAAAGATTCGTGCTTGCATTTGACGTTGGCTCCTGCTTGTGCAGGCAGCAGATCGGCTTCGCCCACATAAAGCCTCACGACCGCCATCGCAAACTGCTCTGCATGAGGCGACATGGCCGATGCTGAAGTACGGAACTCGAATAGAAGACGCTTCATGAGCTTGCACACGCGATGGACCACGCGCAATCCCACTTGCATCTCTGCCATGCCCTCCACATAGCCTGAGGTGTTGCCTGGCCCGGTCGTCTGCGCGCAGTCGCTGCCGTAGAACTGCAGACAAACACTCACAATCTTGTCGAGTATTTGCTGTCGGAAAAGCTCGTTTACGATCTGCGCATCGCGCTTGGGTAGCACAGGGTCTGCGTCGCTTCCCTGTGCACCAACTCCCAGCGCGCCCTTGCCGACCACATACTCTTGAAACCGGTGAACGATGTCGCAGAAATCAACGGCATTGAAATGCTTTGCATGGCGGAGATCTTTCTGTAGAGCCGCCAAAGGCGCTGCAAATTGGTGCCGCACAACATCCGGTGGAAGCTCACAGTTGACGAAGTCTTCAGCGCAGTCTCTGGCAAGCTTAATCTCGCCTGTTTCCATGCTGAAAAAGGGGTGGGAAAGCAAGGCCACGGCACTCGGGCGGTCCGATGGCTCGGGTTGCATGCATAATGCTACCACGTCAAGAATCAATGCTGTACTGGGAAACTGCGTCATGGGAGCCTGAAAAAACTCGCTCAGCGCATTGTAACGGATTTTCCCGTCGCTGCTCGCGTCACAAATGTCCGTGAGCGCCTCAATTTCCAAGTCGTTGAGCGGAAATTTGTGAAGAGTGATCAATGCTTCCTTGAATTCGCTTCGAGAAACGACTCCATTACCGTCGGCATCAAACTGCTCGAAGACCGCCATGATATCGAAACTACCGTCGATATCGTTCTGCGCGCGTACATGCTGCTGAATTTTTGCCATCAAAATGGGCGCAGAAACGCCGTAGCTCGCGTTCAACGCATCTTCGTCTTGAAATTGGCTCTCAATGCGCATCCGCGCCCAGTTGGACCGTGCTTCAGCTCCCGAACCAGGAGAATGTTGCCATGCTGGACCTAATCGTACTTGCTGTGCGGCAGGCACGATCATTTGAGGAAGAAGGGTGGAAAGCGATCGGCCCGCCATTGCATCCAACAGCGCTGTGTTCGCTGCGTCTGCACTTTCGGCCGGATCCCCTGCAATCAGAAGCTCGCCGTGTGCGCCTTCGCTGTCGTCGAGCAAAATATGGTTTGATCCGACCGTTTTGCCGTGGAATGCAGACTTATTCATCGTTCCGAACATGTTATAAAAGAAGGACCGCCGAACAATGGCAGGGTTTTGCTCCGTCTTGCATCGCACTGTATCTCCTGCACGTTGCGTTTCAAGAAATTTGCTGAGCTGCTTCGCGTATGAAGGCGGCTGCTTTCCAAACACGAGCTCGTAAATGAGGGCGCCGAACATCCACATGTCCCATGCACGCGTGGGGGCTTTCAGCGAAGAAATCGCTGGGTTCGACACGGACACTGCAGGCACGTCCTTTGCATCGCGACTAGCCGATGTAACCTGAACAGCTTCGGGCGGCACATAGCCATTCTCATCGCTCAAGAATGCCGCGGGCAGATCTGGCGCTTCGACGAGATGGCCTTTGACTACGCCATCAGCTGCCAATGCACCCGCGTGTTCGAGCGACACTATTTTGAGTTGACTGCCATCTGGGCTGACAAATATAGTATCCGGCGACACTTGGAAGAGCAAAATGTTTCGCGGACCGTGGAGCTGCTGCACAGCTTCCAGAAGCTGCCCCCCCCAATATCTCACCGCCTGCAACTTTTGTGCGCTGCAAGAACGACACTCTTTGAGAACGTGCCAGAAATACCATGAGACCAAAGAACGCACCTCCCCATGTAGCCTCTGGTCTCGAGAATCGTCCTCAGCGGTAACCATCCTTCAAGGCGCTCCACACACAGCCTCGCCCCAGCCTGTTCTGGGCGAGTAGGCTGAGCAGTGAAATCCTCTTTCTCAACCATCACTGCGTCGCTGTACATCCGAATGAACTGCGGAACAGTCTGGCAAAGTAGAGGAATAAGAGCTCAAGCGACGAACAATGGATGCAGTACCTGCAGCATTTCATGTCGCTGACTCTCACGCGCAAGGTGGAAGGCATACGGGCGTCCATGTGCCTGTAACATCGCCACAATCTGTCAATACAAGACTCATAGATACCCCACCACACACACACCTGTATCTCTTCGAGTCTCTTTGCGGATACTTCCAAAACAGTGACAGGCAGGCCCGTGGAGTTGTCATCTGCATCGACCAACCCCCAACCCTCGAATGCCGTTCTCCCATGCGAACAGCGCTCGGGTTGGAGGGCAAAGTCATGCACGTTGAACGCCACGATCTCCTCTGGATGTGCCGTGGGATGAGATCCCAGACTGGTCAAGTTCGAGGATTTTGAATGGTCTGTCTCCTTCAGGTCTTCCTTGATTCCACGCAGAATGTGATTCAATGCCTGGCTACGAAACTCATCAGTCATCTTCGCCAACGAAGACCCTACGGCGACCAAGGTCTGGTGCCAGCGTTTGTGCGCGCATGCTTTTGCGTATTGCTGCATATCGAGATAGGTTGTTTGTCAATGCGGCTAATCGGGTTTGCGTTGGATTGCGTACCTGCAAATTGCTCTTTCTGTGATCTTTGGTCGGCGAATCTCCTTGTTGCAGTGAGCTTTGAATGGTCACAAGCCCGTATTTCAGTTGCCTCAGAGGATCAATGCGTTGCATGTAGGAAGAAAACGACGCGACGTCGTGGAAGTTGGTGTCTATTGCACAGACTCTACTAAACGAAGCCCAGAAGTCGCCCATCGTGCTTTTGTACCGGTTGAGCTGCAGGAGAGGCGCACGAATGATTGGGTGAAGTTCTCGAGAAAGCACGACTTACGCGGCAAAGTGAGCACAGTAAACAAAAGAACTCTTCTGGCAGCAGGATGTTGCTGTGAACGGAGTCGACTGCTTCCATGACTTGGGTCCAGCTAAGTCTCGGGCCATCCACTGCCTCTGGCAACGTCTCAGCCGCAGCGAGCTTTGCAAGGCGCTGGCGAAGGCCTGCCTGGAGGAGACCAGCTAGCGTACGACCAGAGGCAGATTCGCCGTCTTCGCGCACCTGGCGTTCCAGTTCGCCCAGCAACACCGCCGGACAAATATTGTCTTCGTGTCGAGCCTTCGATTGTTGGAACGCGCCCTCGACTGCGTGGCGAATAACTTGGCAGACGACAGATATACGCAGTGGAGCCGACGTTGCGATCTTGAATGCTTGTGTCAAGTGCTCTGCCGCCACTTCATCACCTGTGTACGCAGCCCTCTGATCCAAGCTTGCTTTGCGCAAGATCCTTGCCAATTTGGCACATTGCAGAGCTCTCGTGGCTTGTCCGGCTTCCATTCTGCCTTTGACAGTCGACAAATGGGCTCGAAAAAGCTGCAGCAATGTGCTCCAGTGCTCGGTGAATCCACGAGAGCATGCAGCGAGTGTTTTCCTCGGCAAAGGCGTATGGATGTCGCATGCACGCTGCTGTACACATGTACGTCCAACGACCCAAGACATGACCTGCTTCTGCCGACCGTCTGCACTCGCGACAACTGCACACAGCACTTCGAAGGCAGAATCATTGCTGCTAGGGTCGGAGGTCCTCCCTGTCAAATCGCGAGCAACGTATACCTTGCTGCCGACGTCGAACTTGTGCTGCGAGTTCAACCGTGGCGAGCGCTTGGCTTGGAATGTGATCTGCGACAGATGGATATCAAGAATCTCGTTTGAGTGCTCGACCACAACTCGAACGAAATCATTGCCCTAGTGCGGAAAAGGAAGTCAGGTGATGAGCCGAGGCTATGACGTGCGGGAAGCAGCTCACCAATTTTTGCGCGATGGTTGCTTGATGGACTGCTTTGCTCTCTTCTTTGGCTCCATGCCGATACCCATTTCCGACAAACCCGTGCATGAAGCGATGGCTGATATCTCTTGCCGGTCCGTCGCCGCTCTGATAAAAGACAACAAAATCTGCAGAGAAATTCAACAGGGCTGTCTTCGGCAGTGCTGCTGCGTGGTTCTGAGCCAGCTTGTCTCGCAGAATCGACAGAGAACTCAAGTGATTCGATACTGCATAGAGAACGCGCTGAATTGTGTGTCGGCCATGAAACACCTTCCGCATTTGAAGGATATTCTTCTCCGTGGTGTTATCAGCAACTGTGAACAAGGTTGAATCTTGAAGCTCAACATAACGTTTGTCAAACCGCACAACAGGGATATCTACTAGCTCCCCAGACTCCATCAAGTAAATGAACCCGGTCGCGGCAGGCGACTGCTGACCCTTCGCGACGGTATCCAATGCCTGGGCCTTCCGGATGCCATCTTCGGTCAGTCGGACGCGGCACATGCCCTGACCTGCATGCATTTTCATCACTGAAACATGCTGGGGGATCGATCGCCACGAGGCCTCACGACGTGCTTGCGGTTCGAGTTCAAGGTCTTGAGGCTGCACGCTCAGGCGTATGCACTCAGAGTAGGGTGCAGCACAGTTGGACCATTGTTCTGGGATTGGCTCGTAGTATCCAGGCCACTGCTTGATGTGAGGCCGTCGGGACGGGTGTGACAAACGACAGGGTCGACTGATGGGATCCCAGAGCCTGATGGTCCCGTCCTTGGACGCAGACACAATCAGCATGGCCACTGGCATGTAGCTCAATGAGGTGATCCCGCTCGTGTGCCCCCGAAGGACAGCTCTGGCCGGGACATCTTTCGGCAAGCTAGGAACATCAGCCTGCGGGTCCTGGCTGAGCATCGCCAGAAGTTCGTCGAATTGTATCGAACCATCCTGATCGACGTCTAGAGCATCAAACAAAGATTCTATCTCCGCCTCTGACAGTGCTACATGGGTTCGCTTGTCAGGGGACTGGCCGTAGGACAAATATCCCTGGGTCATTTTCGAGAATTCTGTTACAGACACCGACCCGCTTCCGTTGATGTCCATGAGCTCGAAGGCTCGCCGAAGGACTGCTTGCCGCAGTGTTTGCCAGACGGCAACACGATCGCCCTTGATAAGCTTGGGCGGGGGTGCGCTCCAATCGGGTGGGCCAATAGGGTTGTCATACGCCTCCTCCAGCGATCGTAGACGGGTGCGGTTGGCGTGCCATTCAAACGAGCCATCATCATATGTCGTCCCAAACATCGTCTCGTGATCATCGTCGCAGGCGCGGTGGTCCACTGAACTCAGAACAGCCATCCGCCAGCGGGTGATCGGACCGTTTGACATCGCCTCTTGCTCAAGCAATTTGAACAGACGGTCGCAGGCTCTTCGCGTTTGCTCTGCTCCGTCGTCGGTTCGAGTTTTGAGAATGGGGAACAGCTCCCTTCCCAAGTCCCAAACCCGCAGGGTGTTGTCACCTTGTCCAGCTCCACCCGTCACCAGGCATTGCGCATCTGGAACGTAAAGCATCGCCGGGGCTTGCAGTTGAAGCTCGTGCTGGGTGAACTTGGCGATTGGTTGGCCAGTCGCAATGGAAAAGCCCAAAACTACCGAAGTACCAGTGATGGTGCACATGAGAACCTCGTGTCGGTTGATGTAAACAAAGTCCTTCACCAAACCAGCCCCTCGCGAACCGCCATATCCATCAAAAATTCCATCGTCGTTGCTTGGCAGAGAGGACAATCGCCCCCAGTCTAATTTGGTGCGGAAGACACAGCCGAGGGCTAGGCTTTCATGGAAACGAATGCACCGATCTCCAGCAGTTGTGTTCACGACCAACAGTGACGACGCAGAATCGTACTTGAGGATCTGCTGCTGCGGCTGTGCATGGATGAGCCGTATAAACCACTTTGGACAACCGGCAAGATCAGCATCACAGACTCACCTGCAAATCCAGCATTGCTTTTGCCAAGGTTCTTGCATGGACATCAGCTTCGCGCTGCTTCCATTCCTGATCATCTTTCGGTAAACCTTGTGCAATCTGTTTCGCACCATGGGAGTCTTGCGATGTGGCCATCTCCGCCCACCTCCCAGCCGCGCGCGGCGTCTCCTTGGGCGTGATCAACTGCTGAGACGCAAGCAGCTACACAGGGAGAGCAGTTAGACGACAACGACAACGCGTGAAGTTTGTGCGGCGGCTTACCTCATAGGAATGACCGTCCCATACCTCAAGACGGCCGTTATCCATAAGCACGAAAAGCCTTGTGTTGCACGGATCCGCTACAATCTCGTGTACCACACTTTGGTGCACAGAGTGGTCCGTAAGCGAGCCCGTCGTCCGGAACATACTCAAGTTGGTGAGGCGCAACGGTGTCGGGGGGCTGTGATACATGGTGTGAGGGCTCTTTTCCCGGAAGACAAGCGCCTCCACTTCAAGCCACTCAAGGTAGGTTCTGCTTGGGCCCCCAATAGCTTCCAACGCGACTATGAGCGGAACGGTGTCGGATGGGTCGCATGTAGCCCCGTCGTCTGGCAGCTCTCGGGCAGCCGCAGCAGCCACCCGGGCCTGCAATACGTTCCTCGGGCACGATTTCTGGCACTCAGCAATGAGTGATGCTTTGTCCACTGCTGCAGATTGATTGCTCCTGATGTTTGCCCTGGAAAAGGAGGGAGGGTGAGACGCGCACGAGTAATAGGCAAACATGAAGCAGCGTACCTATGAAGCCGATGGAAAACCGGTCGAATGCCGTCCAGTACTTTCTGACGAAGCCCTCCCACGTACTTGGTTCTGCTTTGGTGGCAAGCAATGTGTTGCTGTGAAGCACGCCAGTCGCAGAATTCATCGAATGTCACTGCATGTGGCCGAGCGCTCGCATCGTACACCAATTCCTGGAGCACATCCTCTGAAGCACAGACGCCATCCAGCTCCCAAAGGAGCGCTTGGCAATCGCGAAAGGAAATCGTCCCACTTCCAGTCAAATCGAATGCCAAAAAGCTGTTGTGCAAGATCCGTTTGTCTTCATCCTCTTCCTCCAAGAACATTGACGGGTGTTCTGAGTGGGGAAGGAAACAGCGAAGGTAGTCGGATTCGGAGATTTCACGCTTCGCGGTGCTCCGAAGACGAGCGTACGCATTTGAGTATGTCTGGCTACCAGAACCGCCCATCGGTACCTCTAAGGACACGACAGTACGTAATTGCGGGTGAGAGCTGATAACTTTGGCCACAGATTGAACAGTCGCGGCGCTGGCGCTTGAATGCTGCTTGGCACTGCGGAACGTTGCTAGCAGATCGATTGCTGAAAAACTCTCTTCAAACACAAGGGGTTGGCCCGACCCTGGCACTGTGACAGCCATTCGCCCGAGTGCAGGCAAGAACGCAACACTGCAAGAAGCAGCGGCTGCAGTTCTCGCCATCCCCTCTGGAAGAGCGTGTGAGAACACTTGAGCTGTGGAGAAGATGTACCTATCAACGCCACGTGTTTCGAAGGAGGCCTGTTCTGCTCGGGCAGCCAACACCGCCTCTCCAAGATCGGCTGCTGCGCTCACAACCGTGCCCACGAGGTCTTCACGCACAAAATGGTGAAGTTGCTGGTGGTGGAACAGTCTGATTTCATTGTGATCGGCCCGGACGAGCGTGACCTCTTCGCCTGCAGCGTGCGGGAGCTCTAACGGGACATCTAACACAAGCGGAACATCGACAACGAATCGCATTTCTGCAGTCTCGCCCCTTCCGATACGAATTTTCTGCCCATAACCGAACCCATCATTTGATTCAACGTCTAAGTGCAGATCCCCTGATGCTGATGCAGCTGCCAGCAGCGTTGTCAGACGCTGGCCCACATGGGATGTGCCGACCGCGTATGTACCAGCTGAGCCGCCTTGGCGTCCTCTGGCATGCGATGCAACAAAACGACTCGCCCGGCCTTGCACCCGTGACGTGTGATCAGGCACTACCGCCACTCTTCCAGAGAGTGCTACCTGTTTGCGGCTTCGTTTCGAGCTATCTTTCGGTGTGCAGTTGTCTTCCTCATCATCTTCGTCCGACCACGGCGTCGATGCTGTCCTGGTCAGTTGATCTCGCAGCGCGTCCACCTCGGTTAGTAACTCTTTGATGTAATCATCTTGCTGTTGTGACTTTTGAGAGGTCATCAACTTGGCTGCCGCTGCTGCAACAGTGCGCTCGCTGGCAGAAGCTGCTGGCTTTGGCCTAGATAGGGTTGATGACTTCTCTTGTCCAGGCTGTGCAACGCGACCGGCTGCGTTCTTCGGGTCCTCACCTCCACTTGCCAACCGCTCTCCCTTTTGCTCGTCGCTTGTCTGCTCGATGCCTTCATTCTTTTGACGCCTTGTTTTCAGCATGGGCAGTACCGTCTCCAACTCCACTTTGCGAGCCTGTAAATACGCCAGTGGTGTGTCGAATGGACACGAGAAATTCCCATCGGACGTTTCACGGAAGCCCACGGCAACGAGAAGCTCCAGCCCGCCGGGAAGCTGCCCTAAACGGCGTTGAAAGTTCGCGTTCGTAATGTTCACCTTTCGATATTTTGCAGCCTTCGGATCCTTCAGTATGTTGTGCAGGAGCAAAACAACTGTTTCTGTTGCTGTCACCCACACTTGAGGCCGCGTGGATGCCGCTTGCAATTTCGCAACCGCTGCGGATATTGCCGCGACATCGCTGATTTCTGGGTGCTCGAGTCCGCGGGCATGCGCAGCAAGCAGTTGGTGCGATGTTCTGAGCTGTCGGAGTATTCGCTCCGGAACTCTCTCCCACGGCTCACTTCGGTCGTTCTTGAGCGCAATCACCCCGCCATTTTCCTCCAACTCAAAGCCGACTGCCCTCATCAAATCAATACCGCCACGAAGACGACCCAGCTTGCGATAGAACTCCGGATCAGCGACAGCGATACGCCACAGGTGGGCAGAAGCGGGTGCATTGAGAATGGCTTTGATGTGGTTGAGCACTAATTCAACTGCCGCGACACACTCGAGAATGCTCGCCGATAGTCGCAGGACCCCGAACGCAGATGCAACGGGATTTGCTTCCGTAAAGCTGTCTTCCGTAGAACCAGTGGCGACTTTATGATCCAGTTGAGCGCCAAAAGAGGCAACAAACTCAGCGAAGGTAACGACGCCATCTCCGTTCAGGTCGCGATCTTTCATCCATGTAGCCACCCTCCTCTCGGAGCAGTCACTCCCCATGCGGCGAAATGCGTGCCGAACTTCTGCTGCGGACACCTGTCCGCAGCCCTTTATATCGTACTTGTTGAACGCCTCTGCAATCATTTGGAGCTGTAGGCGCTGCACATCTGATCTCCCTTGCAGGAAAGCCTTTACTTCGGATTGCGACCGTCTGCGTTCAGCAGCTCTTTGCTGCTGAACATGCCTCTGCTTCGCGGAGAGCGCAGTACCGCGAGAATCGTCCAAGTCCTTGCGCGAGCGACCAACTTCCTCCTGCAGACCCGTTTCTTCCGTCGATTCGTCTAGTTGCAGCAATACGGCTTCTAAATCAGCCTTCCTTCGCCACAGAAACGCCTGCAGCTCGGCAGAAATAGACGGGGATTGGGTACCATGAGTGCCTCGGAGTGCGAGAAGTGATGCATTCTCAGCCACGTTGAAGCCGGCTGCTGCCATCAGGTTCGCCCCGCCCTTGATGTGCCCGATTCGCCGCTGGTACTTCGGATTGGCAGTCCGGATCCGCCACAGCCGCCGGTCACCAGGGTGCTTCAAGACGTTATTGACACACTCAAGAGCAGCTTCCGCGGCTTGCCTACAAGCGCGAGAGCTTGCATGCGCCCGCATCTCCCGGGTCGCAGCAGCGATGCTTGGGACACCATCCAAAGCTTGCAGCTCATTTTCTATCTCCAAGCACTTCCCCTTCAAGACCTTAAGCTGCTGTTTGGTTCGCTTACTGCCACGATTAACCCCAGTCCTTCCTCCCCACACAAGTTTCTTGCCCACCAAACAAAAATCAAGCGCTTTCATTAGCTGCAGTCCGCCCTGATGGCAACCTACGCTGGCCTCGTACTTTTGGTCGTTCAGCGATATTTCCGCGCTCCTTGGATTCGTAACGTTTTGTTGTACCCTTGATGCGAAGTCGAGAACAGCTTTGGCAGTACTACGGACTTGAGCCACGGTGCAGTACAGCCGCAGCATGGAAAATGCGGCGGGGACAGTGGGTACCTCTTCGTCTTCTTCGACGACAAATCCAAAGGCTGCGATGACCTCTGGCAGAACAGCACGGCCGCCGACACACTGTGCTTTAAACAGATGAATCTGTTGGCGCAACTGTTGCGGGTCTCTGCCCACTTCATGAAGAAGCCTTGGAATGTCGTCGACAGAGATTTCACCGTTCCCGTTCATCATCGCTTCAAATGCATCTCTCAAAGCCAAGAGCTGCTTTTTGGTTCGCTCTGCGCGTCCAACCATGAGCGATCTAAGAAGCTGCTCATGCTGCCTTGGCCCAGAGCTCCAAGTCTTTTCCGCGAGTATCGCCGCTGCTATG
>JACLAD010010903.1_pt1 | contig 15099 bp, 16 predicted proteins | sample 8027901 | NCBI WGS metagenome assembly JACLAD01 (sample SAMN15725071, study PRJNA655200) | protist metagenome | isolation source: fluorescence activated cell sorting (FACS) single amplified genomes of... | place: Spain: Blaines Bay Microbial Observatory, Mediterranean Sea | collected 2016-07-05 | reverse complement strand
ATTTTCAAAAATTCAAAAATTTGCATTTTTGAGGTTATTCTGACCCGATTTTACTCAATTTCACGCTTTTACACCTTCATACAAGAAAAATATGTCACAAAAGCGATAAAATCCCTTTCTTCGACTTGGTAGCCCATTGTCAAAAATGTATGTGTTCAGGAAAAATGTTTTGTAATAAAAAAATGCTAGTGAAGAAAAGTGATATAAAAATTATCTACTAAATAAACTAATTCTAAGAGAACAGATTGAAGACAGATCACGCATATACAGATAAATCATAAATCAATATTATTTACTACAAAACATCTTACAAAAACTAATGAGAATCAAACAATTAATAAGGATTTACCAGTTCATAGAAATCATTCAGATTTGCAGCAGTAAATTCTGATGACTTTTGATGCCGAACTAACGGCATACGATCACCTATCCAGCCATTCTCTTTCAACACATTTTGGACTCGAGACCAGTTCTTATCCTTGGAAAAAGTAGTAGCGTCACCAAGAATGTACAACCCACATCGAGCTCGGGATAAAGCAACTGTAATTCGGTTTTCAATCCCACAGAAACCAAGCTGATACTCTGGATTAGATCGAACTAAGGATAGGATTATGATATCGTTTTCGTCACCTTGGTAGTCGTCGATTGTAACCACTTTGACCATCCGCAAATCATCAATCAAACTTTCTTTTTCATTCTTCGAGAATACATCATTACTTTCTAGCAGCCTTTTGATCAACCTCTTCTGACCATTATAAGGCGTAAGGATTGTAATGTTCTCCGGTTCTCCTGATTGACAGATCAAATGCGCGGCTAATTTCCATGCAAATTTTGCTTCAAATGAGTTGTATTTGCTTCCACCATTTGACCCCCATGAATCCTCCTGATGATTATGGTTCAACCAGAACACCCTACTACCAACCCCCGCAACACCCTCCCGATTCAGTACCGACTCTCCATCGGTATATTCTGGGTAAAACAATCTTACCAACTTACTCAAATCTGGGTGCATACGAGACTGAACAGATAATGACTCCACACCTCTCGTAACAGCTAATCTTTCAAACAGCGATATGTCAAACTTCTTCTTCGTAACCAGAGAATAATTATTCACTTTCGGTCTTAATTGTTGATGATCACCTAAATAAAAAAATATGAAAAAATTTTGTTGTTTGATCATGAAAATTGACAATGGATCATCTTGAAATATCTATGAACCCTGATTTTTACCGATCATGACTACGTGTTCTAATCTTGAGCTGGATAAACACGCCATCAATTGACACTCTAATAATTCCCCAGCTTCTTCAACAATTACAACTCTTGCGCTTAATCTCTGAAGCAAATGCCGATTCAATGCTGCGAACGTACTAGTCATCCCTACAACAGGTGCGTTTTTACATGCGCGGAGCTGACTCACTTTCTTCATCTGAGATAGAATAGAAGCGGTATGCTCTGCACTTTTCATAAGACTGAGAAATGATTTTGAAAATGCGGTCGATAAACTTTGTTGCATGATAGTTTTTCTTTCTTGTGGAGGAATGTTCCAAGGTATATCAGACCAACTTCCATCCCGCATCGCATGCAGCTGTTCTAGAGGACCTCTATTGATAACTGTTGGATCCAAGCTTGGCGCGCCAGCTTCAACTTCTTCCTCTCCTTCAGCTTCTGCTTCGTCCTCGTCGTCCGACCAAGATAAATCGGCGAAATCGTTTTTACTTTGTTTTGGTTTGAATGACTGCTGGTCATCATCTGACCAAGCATCATCCTGATTACTTTTATATGTATTCTTGGCGGGCTGTGTCTCTTGCGAAACCTCTTCGGTCTGTTCGTTTTTACTATTAGTCTGCTCTTGGATTTGTTGAATGAAATTGCATAAGCTTTGAAATGTGTTGTCAAGGATTGCACCGATGAAATCTTGATGCACTTTGGCTGTCATCGCGTCTAATTCATTTTCTAGATCTTCAATTTGGGATTGAATGCGTTGTATCTCCTTTCCATAGGTTACTGCCTGTGTCATTCGATCTTGCTTCTTAGCATCTTGCAAATTTCGCTTTGCAACCGATTCACTTCGATGTCCTTGGGTAATCTGCTTTAGTAGATCAATTTTGGCTTGGTATGTTTGGTTTGTCTTCATATAATGAGTCACGAAAGAGTCGATATTGAAATAATGGTCTTCTTCAATTGTTGTGTGATCCTGCTTTTTAGATTTGCGAAACCTAGACAGATATGCAAATATAAATTAAAAATATAGAATTTTGAATGTTTTTTCACTGATTCATGCAAATTAAAACGATTTTTATTTGATGTACCAATCGCCGTCACTGGCGTCTTCTCGTTCATTGAGGATGTTGTACAGTTCGTCATCTTTTTCACTCCTTTTTTTCGATGGATGATGGTCCATTGACCTAAAAAAACGAAAAAAGCTCGATGAAAGAAAATGATTTTGGAAGAAAAAACACGAAAAACAATGAAGTTGGGAGAAAAAAATGCAAAAAATGAAGATTCGATTTTTCCATTTTTTCATATCCCTTTCTTTGACAATTTGTTCAGATTGATATTGTCGACGTCGTTGATATGAGGAAGCATGTCAAATCGTGTGATCGGCAAGTCTCTTGGTTTGAATAAATCCAAATCTAACTCTTTGTCGCGGGGGAAAGCAAAAATCTGACCGACGTCATGTTCGGTTTCTTCTATGGAATGCCCAGCAACCCAATGACTCACAACCGCAGTGATAAATTGAAGTGGGTGGTATGAGAATAAACCTCTCTCTACCAAATCTTGGGAAAGGTTGGAGAAGAGATTTTGTATGTAAAACTTTTTCTGCACGGAAATAAACGAGATCAATTTATCATACGTCCCAGACAACTTCGCTTGTAGAGATCGCGCCATTTCCATGTTGCTCTCTAGCTTTGCTTGTAATGCATTCCTCTCTTGCCTTTCGTCATAATTTAAATCAATGAAATTGTGTATCATGCAGCCTTGCAATGCGCTACTGCTATCACTTTTTGACTGTCCACCGAAACGTATTGTCTTCGGCCTCTCTCTCATTCCACCTCTTTCGAATTCAATATTGAATTTATGTAGTAGCGACTCCAAAAACTGATCCAATGCATGATTGGTAAGACAGACAATAACGATCGGACCAGCATTCTTTTTATATTTCGCAGTCAAAGCGCTCAATGCAATTTGTGCGACTCTCAACCCAAGGAAAGATTTACCGCAGCCGGGAGGGCCTTGGGTAAGTGCTACTGGGCTGTGTAGAATATGGTTCATAGCATTTGCTTGGGATGGATCTAGCATGATATCTTCTTGATTTGGCCACGTTCCTAATGGATCCTTTGCTCGTAACTTTACATGCGTTCTTCCCTCATGATACAAGCATGTAATATCAGCTTTGACTCCTTGTAAATATGTCGGTGCATTGCTTCGATTCTTTTCTAGCGCCTCGCCAGATAATAATTGTTTCCATAAGGGGCAGGAAAGTATCAGCTCCCGGTTTTGCAACCAGCGTAATACTGGTTCGACAGCGTGGAAATAAGATGGCGACTCCAACATGATATACTTTGCGCTGACGTCAAAATTATTCCAGGAGGACTCCTCGACAAATGTTAAGCCGATTTCGTGTTTGGTGGTCACATCAAACAGATCAAACTCTTCTACTGTGGCATATATTTCGCTCCCCCTCAAAACGCAACCTTGATGCTCATCAACCGCAAACAGAATCACTAGACTTCCATAGATCAAATTCTTCCCAGCGGTGAAATCAATATTCTTCGGTGGTTTGAATCGAAATCGGGCGTATGGTCGTCCACTTTTACTCACTGCAAAACCAGTACACCTCGTTTGCTCATATGAATTATGGTTTAACTCTGACAGATGTACATTATCTAAATATTTGGTCAGAGACTCATCTTGGACTTCATCATGTTCAAGCAGGAAGGATGCTACACAATCTCGAAGCGGTTGCAACATCTCCTCCCGCAGTAATAGAAAATGTGTTTTTAGATAGTTATCAACTTCATCCTCAGTCCAGGGTGGGTCGGTACGATTAGATGGTATTTCAATATCTTGGTTGAGTAGCTCCTGAACGATCGGTGTGATTGAAATCTGATCTAGTCGAATGTGCGTTTTATCATCTTCAATGCTGCGTAATCCTAATGTCACTTGTAAATCTGCCCATAAGTTCTTACAGGTTGCATTTGCATCACATCTCTCCATAGCTGCCTCCATCTTCACTTGAACATCTTTGGGTATGTCAGGTTTATGAAAACCAATCTTTACTATTTGTAGAAGGACGGTTAAAGCTCGCATCAGTGCATTCTTTCTCTGGACTGCTGGTATGTATGTCTTGAAAATTTTTGGTATTATAACTTTTAAAGTGGAGAGGACATCATGAACTATATCCTCACGAAAACTATCGAGTGATATGTATACTGCAGCGATTACCTTCTCTAGATTTTTGGCGTCCATCAGTGGTATCTTCTCAATTAGCACTTTCAAATCTTGCTGTATAATCACCAACATCTGATCAGCTCCATCTTCCTTCGCCTTGTCACACTTCCACAGGAACTTCTCTATCGCACTTGCATTTACAGGCGGCCCATCGACATCGATCTTTTCATACTTTGGTGCTGCTTTTCCTTTGCCTTGATTTCTATTGCCATACCCCGAACTCTTCTCCAGACTTCGAATATAATTCTTCGTATTACGTGACATAATTTTAAATTTATTACTGTACAATTTAAATTTACAAAATTGAAATACTGAAATATTTATATGAATTTGTGATGATGTGGGCAGACCAAAGAGTTGTACAAATTTCAAAGACGCAAACAAACTACATATACATGACATGTATCCTGCAAATTCAATTTTGAAGTAAGGAAAATGATTGAAACCAAAAAGGCAAAATTAGAGATCGTCCATGTCGATCTTGATTTTATGATGTTCATAATCAGAAAATGAATCATCTTCTTCGGTTAGAGAAGAGCGGCTAGAGTAGCTCATTTGGTCATCCATTGGTGCATATTGAAATGCCGTCGGATGGCTTGGAAATAACAATGCTGAAGGTACACCGGTGAAGTAATTCATGGCATGATTGCACGTCGGCAAAGCTGCACGGTGGATTGGTTGTGGAGGTTGCTGAACATATACAGGTGCTTGCGTGACGGGCGGCGAAATGATTGACCGACGTACTAACACAGGTGGTCGAATCTGACCCTTACCCTTACCTTTTCCTTGGCCAGCAAAGAATGCCGAATCGAGTGACGACGTGAACACTTGACCTTTACCACCACCTTTGCCACTACTCTGCTGTTGCGCGAAGGTATTTTGATGGACGCGTTGCTCCTGTCGTTGCTGTGCGCAAACATTTCTCAGCATGTCATGGAACTCATAGGTCTGCTGTTGCGCGAAACCATTGCCATGCACGTGTTGCTCCATATTCTGCTGTTGCTGTCCAGACAGGTTGTTAAACATGTCATGTATGCGATGCTCATGATTCTGCTGTTGCGCAAAAGCATTGCCATGTGCGTGTTGCTCCTCAACACCATCATCGACGTCAGAACCTTCATCATCGGCGTCCGGTTCTGCTAAATTCCAGATTTCATTCATACGCTCGCGTAAACCATTATATTTCTCGACCTTGGTCTTCATTGACGCATTCTCCCGCTGCAATCTTGCAACCTCAGCCAGCGGCCATCCATGAACACCATTCATCCTAACAATAAAGAAATTAAAATGTATTTCTAAATATACTTTTGAATCTCGAAAATATACTGTTGGCGACAGCACGGGCACCAATCGTTCTTCCAACCAGCGATACAATTCAAATGGAACTGCGCACCACAACACGCCGTTGTAAGAATAGCATGCCCATCCCGCATAGAAGCATCTTCCGTACATATTGTACAGCTCATATTGAAGGAGAATAGGTAAATTAATTGATGTGTAAGTCAGGTTTATAAGACTAATTTGTTCGAATTCTGTTTTATTTTTCACGCAAACAAAACCATGAACATTTGAAAACGATGGTGCATCACATTTTCTATGCCTGAATCGACAAAAAGCGACCAAAACTCATCACAACAACACGACAATAATAATGATATAAGACAATAACACGTGAGTTCATCTGACTTAAACGCGAAGGATTTGACTCACTAAACGTTAAAAGAGACAGATCGCAAACTAAACTACATTGTCGATTTGACTACGACAGAAAACATGAAACAAAATTAAAATACTAATATAGGTTACTGTCAATTAGAAATGAGAAAATACTACATTGAAATTAGGAATTGAAGAATAAATACTAAAAACACTACTTTTGATGAAACGAATAAAATGAAATTAAGTAATTATGAAAATGTATTGAAATCATAATGCGACACTACTAATTCTTGGCAGGTTAATACTGCGTGTGAAATTGTAAAGTACAAAATATGCAAACCATCATTCTCACCAGATGATGGGACTTCATATGCACATTAATTTTAGTAAATGATGGCTAATCATTTACTTGCCCATAAAAAGAGCGTCCGAGCAGTACGGAGGATAATGGTGACGAACTCCTTTTTTTGTCATGAAATGATAGTTGCAATCACCCATCTCAACTTCCGTGTAGTTTTGAGGCGTTTTCTCAAAATTATAGTAGTCGTCTTGATCGATCATCGGCCACGTTGTCTTTTTCAATTGATTGTTGAAAGAAGACAAATGATGGGAAGCACCCATTCCCATATTATCCGGGTACTGAGTGGAACAAACGGTCTGGATTCTTTTACCTAAAACACAAAATTAAAATTTTGATAAAAGAAACGGATTTGATGAAAAAAACATGAAAAATAACAAAAAATGAGCAAAAATAATGAAATTTGAAGAAAAATATAGCAAAATTTGCATTTTTTAAACAATCGTGTTTTCGCATTTTTTGGATATCCCTTTCTTGGACCACCACCACAAGCACTCACAACATCACCAGTAGTGCGGAACTCAATCATCTTTGGACTCTTAGTTTTCTTCGCGTCGAATCCGTTCCAGCAGACCAAATAAGGATTACCGCGTGCCATCCTCTCTTCCTCATCCATGGAGTACTTTGTGTAGAGACATCCTGCAGAGTGGCCGGTGAAGGCGTAGTACTCATTGAATTGATGTTTTTGTTCCCAAGACTTCATTTTCTTGTTCATCAGCTTGAGCAAACGACGATTGCCATTATCAATACCAAGGAAGGAGGCAATGTCCATAAGCCAGGATCCAATTTCGGGTGTAGTGCCTTCAAAGAGCATGAGTTTCTTTTTTCCGTGTTCCTTGGTGTTATGTTCGATAAGCATGATTTGAAAATTTGCATCCTTCGGGCCGCCAAAACCGCTTCCAATAAAGGTATGGGACTCAAGACAACGATATCCCAAAGCATCAAGACCAAATTGCTGGGCGTATAATCCAAATCCCTTGCATCCCTTATAGATACTCCAGTCACCAAACTGTGGCCCATACACCGCTGCAGCCAAATGATTGAACTCCCAAGGCAAAATATACGGTTGCGGTTGGGTTGGTCTGGCCTCACTCTTCACACGTGTGAGGGAGATGAAAGATTCTTCTTGGACGGTTTCATCAACCTTGGGTAACTGAAGAAAGGAGACTGCCAAATACTTCTGTGTGATGTTCTGTGCTTCGGAATCGTAATCGGCGTCCTGTCCGTACTTTTTGCTGCCCCCGCTGACATCATCATAAGGGATGCCAGTGTAACCATGTTCGAAATTAGGATCATCCTTCAAAGTGAACTGACAATTCATCAATGGGAGATTCTCCATCGCTTCCTCATAAGTGGGATTACGGCCCTTGTTAGCACCACGGAATTGCTTGCACACAGGGCTGTCGTTTCCTTCCGGGTCGGCATTCGCGATGATATCAGCGTAGATTTTACCCTTTCCCTTGGCGGCGTCACCATTTCGCTTGTACATTTTGTCATACTGGTCTTTAGCTGTCTGCGTATTCTTCGGTTGCGCACTACAAATAAAAAATATTCCATTGAGGATGTATAAAACAAAAATTTGCGTTTTTATTTATGATCGCATTTTACTTTTTTTTGTAATTTACTCCGGGTTGAGCTTCATGTTGTAGAGGTCGACATCACAGCTCTTCGCTTTCTTTGCGCGTTTCTTTGCCGCGCGCTTCTGCTTACGGGTGAAGCCTTCATCGCCGCGCTCCGCGCGGGTATCGTCAATGAACATACGTGCGGTAGCAACACATTGTTTTTGGGTGGTGCGGACCGCGGGTTCGTCAGTAGTGCAAGAACGGACCTTACCCGCAACATCCATCATGCAAGGGTCGTCAGTTTGCTGTTCATCACACATGCATTCAAAAAGCGGATCGCAGTTGGACAAATCACCAGAAAAATCATCCATGGTCTCAATCAATGAGCAAGTTTTTGCAGCGGCTTGCACTTCCGGTTTGTCGACGCACTCGTGGTAGGTCGTACGAATGCACTGACCAATAGACACGAAATTGTAAAGCTTGTTGGCCTTGACTGCGCATTTTTTGCGGTCGGTTGTGTCGACCAGATCCTGCATACAATCGTTCTTGCACATGCATCCAAAGAAGTCATGGCAATCATCGAGGATGTACGGGGCCGTCTCATTGGACAGACGGCAATCGGAGTAATCGCAATCCTTTTTGAGCGTCTCGACCGGACAGCCTTGTTTGGCAAGTTCGGTTGGATCAGGAAGCAATCCGTTTTTGTACGCCTGGTCCATGGACTTCGTATCCTTCTTCTCGTGCTTCTTGCCGGCGAAGGCGAGAGGCAAGGCCCCTGCAATTAGAAATCGCTTGAACATGTTGTTGTTAACAGATGGTTAGTTGATTTTATTTTTCAATAGCTTGAAAAAATACTCTACTAGATATTGTTTGGAAAAAATTTGAAAACAAAAGATTGGAGAGAATTTAAATGCATAGAAATAATTTAATATTTTGACAATAAAACTGAACTCTTCTAAATATGGCAATCAACACAATAAGACGTCGAAAAAATCAAGGAAGGATAAATCGAATGATACCCTTCTGTACAAATGTATGGTATAGAACTAGAGGATCGCAAAAAACTAGACTAATAAAACTTTGAATGATGATTTGAGACTGGGCTTCCAAACTATGAAGATTTATCGTCTCCAGGGTGAGGCCTTCACACCTGGCGTTGGAATAAGCCCTCGATTTTGTAAACGCCTTTGATAATCTCCCTCCGTCTCCCACCTAGTGCGCCTCGGGCTTCTGGAACGACGTCGTTGAGCATCCATTTGTCGCCGGGTTTGCTCCTCTCGTTGCCGCCGCAACCATAACGACTCATCTTGATGCTGTCCTGCACGCGCAACTGCCGGAGCGCCACGTGCACCTGGATTCGGTAAAATTGGATTGGCTGGAATTCCGCCAGAGACCGTGCGATGCTCAGTGCGCGTGACCGTCACACTTCCACCACCGGGCATACCAGGTATAGAAGCAATAATTTGTTGTCGTGCTTGGCGAAACTGGGCTTGGCGAACAGCATACGCATCAAATGCTTGACGAAAGGCAACAAGACGATCACTAGGCTGCTGCTGGGGAGGAGGCGGTGGTGCACGCTGTACATTCAGCGCATTTCTGGCTGCGCCACGTGGTGGCGGCGGCGGCGCACGGCTTGGTGGCGGTGGTTGCGCATTTCCAGGAGCATGTGCGCGAGCGCCGTTGAGACGCAAATCCACAAAAGAGGGCACGCGTGTTTGATAATCTCTGTCCGATTCACCCCTTCTACGTGCTATTTGCCTTGGTGGTGGAGCACGACCCTCGCTTGCCACAGTCGGAACGTTTTGAACGGTAGGCCACGGATAACTACCATTCATCCTTCACAATCAAAAAGAAACGAGATAAAATTAAGAAAAAATGCTTGTTGAAGCAAATGAAAAGTACGGTTGGTTGCAGTTTGGGCATTGGTTTTTCTTCCACAGCATAAGACAATGTAAATGAAAGGGCTTACCACAACAACCTTTAAAACAGAAAAAATGTCTAGAACATGCAAACATCATTATGTTTCGGTAACATTTTTCCTCATTTATTTTTTTGATGGTCACCCGTCGAAACAATTGCATGACCAGTACGGTGCTCAATTTCGCTCAAACAGATTTGACATTCGACTTGCTCCTCCTCGGGCTCATTCACTTCGGCAGCCTGCTGGTCGGTGTCACTTTCATTAGTGGTGGAAACGTCAGGTTTGTCGGCGGCTTTTGTGACCGGAGCGAGATTCGGACCTGTGACCGGAAGTGGATTTGTATCCAGCAACTCTTCATCATCTTCTTCGTCTTCACTGCTTTCACTACTGAACACACCGCGACTCATCCCTTCTGGAATCCAAAGAGCGGGTGGTGATACTTGACGCTGGCTGTCGCGTGGATCCGACACTGGGGAGGGATCTTCGACTTGGACAACCGGCCTGGGTTCTTCCCGTAATAATGAGGGAGGTACTGCTTCGCGGCTACTGCTTGCATCCGACATGTCCGAGAAAATCTCTTCCCTCACTGCGATATTTCCAGAAGATCTTGCGGTATTGCTATCACCATCGCCTGCGCGTGGCTGCAACTGGGAACGGATTTCTTGCTGGATTGCTTGCCCCATTTGCTCCAAAACATGATAATCATGAATGGTGGGCGGCGACGTTCTGATGAGCGGTGCCATTTCCAGATCAGAACCGTAATCGGAATCGTCAACGATAATCGGTAACTCCTCCCGCCCTCGAGTCAGAGGAGATGCCATATCGTGATTCTGCTGCAAATCGCGGCGGAGAAGATGGCCGCTCGGCGGCTGCAGATGTTCCATTTCTTCCTCGGATTCCTCTTCAGATAGAGGAAAATCATCGTCAAAGTTCACGGACATGGTGCAAATATGAAATGTTGCAATTGCTAGAATGTAAGACGCAAAATATATGTAGATCGAATATTAATTCTGTAATGTAAAACGTAAAATCATTCACAAATAACATCTTTACACGTCAATTTCAACTTCAAAATCAAATACAACTTACAATTAAAACATCATAAATGTCCATGGAAAAAAGAAAGCAGGTGTAAGCTTCACCGAGACCGTGTCTGCAATATTATGAGAGCGTTGGTCAAATAATAATTATAAAAAATCAATAATTTACTCATTATCCATAATGAGTACGCCCAGAGAAGGGAGAACGAGATCGTTCGCGCTGCGGCCTCACATCTCTTGCACCTCAATTGCAATAATATATTTGATGAAAAATACTTCAAAAATCAGAAAATGCAATCACTGATAATGAATGTTTTGCATGAAAAAATACGGTAGTAGTTTTGATTGATCTCTCTCAAGCGTCTGCGTGAGTCTGGTGTCGTGTTTGCGTTTTGTCCGTACATCGGACGGTTGAAAGTATACTGCGTTGTGGGCTGGTTCAGGTGCCATTTGTCTTCCCCATTCATGCGCTGTCTGCAACCTAAAAGAAGATTTGGGAAAAAACAAATCCGCGAATTCTAAAAAAGCTTTCAATTCCATTTCCTTCCGGCGAAAAACCCCGAAAACATCAAAAACAAACAAAAAGCGGGGCAACGCGCCCGCAAGGCGACGGGGCCGGGGGATAAAAAATAAGACCTTTACAAAGACGCGCGGCAGCGCCGTAATAAGCCATAATAAGCCTCAAAAATGCGCGCCGCCACAATGAACTACCAGGCCCAGCCGCCGGGATGAACTTTCCCAGGCCCAAAGCCGAAATAGTACACAATGGCACATATACAACTACAAACTTGACTACTCTCTCTTCGCCTGCGCTGCTCTCGCGCGCGTGGCATAGATATATATTTCATCAAGCTCAAATTCGCATAGAACATTTTTCATACTTCCTCGGACGCTCACCATCTAAAAAATAGTTATGCAAAATATAAAAATGCAATTTTCAAAAAAATCTACCACCTACATTTCCTTCCGACGAAGACCTATGAAAAAAACGAACAAAACGCGGGGCAACGCGCCCGCAAAGCGACGGGGCCAATTCGCGGCAAGCGCCAACAAGCACCTCTTGTCTTGCGGACTCTTTGGCGCGAACTTCAGCCGAATCACCTACTTGGTCTGGTGCACTCTCTGCGAGGCGTAAGTGTTTTTCTCGATCGGCGCTGACTCGTTGTGGCGTCATTCGGTTAAAGAACCCGAGAAAGCTGATGATTTCGTCGTCGTCTGTTCCGCCCAGGAAGTCAAATTCAACTCCATTGAGACATCACAAAGAAAGCGATGGCGAATGATTTCTCGAAAGAGCAGAACCTGACTTTCCGACAGCCATAAAGAACGCAATCGCTTTCATTTGCTTCCCGCGGGATATACCAAAAATAAAACCGAAAAAGAAAAGCGGGGCAACGCGCCCGCAAAGCGTCGAGCGGCCGGTCGTGAAACCACGCGGAGCATATGAAAAGCAGAGCGATTATCTATCATGATTAAAAGGGGCTCGCCTTTCATTGATGGCACCCACATCTTCAGCGCAGAATTCGATGTCGACAGGATTTTCGTAAAGCGGCGCGGCCTAAAGAATTTCACTAAGCAGGCCCTCAGCTTGCAAAGCCGCGAGAAAACAAAAAAACAAAAAACATCTTAGGAATTTCGGGCTACTTTAGTAAATTTTCCCTCCCGAAGTATTTTTCAAAAAATCCCTTTCCCAAACAGGGGCATTCATTTTTCTCCCACTTCGCCAAGCACTTCATATGAAACGGCTTATTACAACACCCCGTAAAAATAATCGCCTGTCCCTTCCTCCGCGTAGTTGGTTCCAAGCAGATACTGCATGATTCATCCTCACATGTATTAGCTGTTGCTGTTTCCGATGATCGTCGATTTTGCATGTGGAACGGACCGGTCGCACAAGGTTGTGGGACATAAACGGGCCCGACGGGAACAGGAATACAAGCTGCCATAACATAGTTACAACTTGGAGGCATCATCATTGGACGGACTTGATTTGGGAAACTCATTGGCATATTACGATTTGCCATCCTTGAACCTCCAAAAACATGAATAAAAATAAGATGATAGCATTCCAAATGAATTATATTTTAAAGAATTACCTTGACGATTCATCATATTCATAGACATTCGCTGACCAAACGGCGACGCTGGTGCACAATTAGTTCGCATGCTTCCAAATCGATCCGCATTTGCATTTGCGAACACTGGAGAACGATTGGGATACATTGGCGAATCAAAATCACCATCCGATAAGTACTCTTCCTCATTTCTTGGAAGCTGTAGTGTTAATCCCGCCATAATTCAAATAATGAAAAAGAAGATTGTTTTTTCTGCAAGCTATAATTTCCAATATACGTATAAGATTAACGCAAATAAAAATACTTATGCTTGAAAACTAAAAATAATAATTAATCATATATAAACTTACATATTGAAAACATCATGTATTCACCAAATTTGTGCATGTTGATGTTGTTCCAAAAAATAAACCTCGACTCAATCATATATATTTCTACTGGAATGCGACAATAGTTAAATGCAGGATGCATTAAAAAAGAAAACGCGACCAGTATCAACTAAAATAAATGCACTATGCATCAGACGTGTAAACGCGACTCTGTACTACAATATAAATTAAATACACTATAATTTACCACACGAAATGACAACAGAAAATGTTTCGTTGTGGATCAAAAAACTTGAAATTCAAACTGACTTCTTTCCGTTCGGAAAAGGAAGCACAAAACTAAATAACTAAATACATATAGGAAAACGATGCAATCAACCATTGCGCGGTCGCATTTTCAAGCTGTTCACAAATTGTTTCTGCATTACCATGTATTGTATTTTACCACACGAATTGACAACAGAAAATGTTTCGTTGTGGATCAGGTAATAATAAATCAAATTGACTTCTTTCCGTTTGAGAAATGGAAGTACAAAAACTACGACTAAATTCAAGGAAAACGATGCAACAAACCATACTGAGGTCGCATTTTCACGTTTTTCACAAATTGAACATTCTATAACTATTACACTACCACGCCAAAAATACAACAATCAAATATGTTTCGGTGTGTGGAACAAGTATAATTAAAATCTAAACTCTAACAAACTTCCTTCCAAAATCTATGGAAGTGAGAAGCATAACATCAAAACCTACATGTCACTAATTTCTTCAACTGAAATAGCGCGGAGCATTCCAAATCCACGCGTTCATTCCCCACTTCAAACCTCAGAACATACAAGAATAAAAGTCGGTCTCTGCGCAGATGCGATAAAGTTCGCTTACTCATTTTGATCAAACGTTTTGAATTTCCTTTCTTTGAACCATCTTTGGAAAGAATTGGGCAAGCTCCGTGCTCAGCGATCGATTTATGCATCTGTCCAGTCATGGGGTCTTGGTGATAGAACCTAAAAACCAAAATAAAAATTTTGATAGAAGAAGAGAAAAAAACATGAAAACCATGAAAAAATAAGCAAAATCGATTTTAAAATGACAAAAAAATTGCAAAATTTGTATTTTTTGCAAATTCGATTTTTCCCTTTCTTGAACATCGATGCCTTACCAAGCTTGGGAAGAACTGACAACCTCAAAATCAAAAAATGAATGAGATGTGAGCAAAACATTTGAAATTTAAACAAAAACCATGCAATTTCTGTTTTTGCAAATCCATTTTTGAAACTTGTCTTTGTCGAGACACTCCTCAGATAAACGCATTTCCCAACTGGTCGGGCTAAACAAATTCCTAGCACGATCCAAACCTCACAAAATCAAATTCGAAAGTAAAAAGTGACAAAAGATGCGAAAAAACTTTCAAAAAACCATCCAATCTGTCTTCAAAAAACTTCATTTCATCTTTTCTCTGTGGGGGGACCTCTTTGCAAAACTTCGGGGTCGCGCTCGCGATCCAAATGAAATTTCTTGGCGTGGGGAAAGACGGTCTGACCTCCATCATCGTCGTTGACACCTCAAAAAATACAAACACATATGTTTTGCGTTTTAAAAACGAAAAATGATCAACCCTGCTTCAAACCGTGGAGATAGACAAACATTGTTGCGTAACGATTAGAGCCGCCCTGAATGGCTGGGTTCCAATTGAACTTATC
>JACLAD010009577.1_pt1 | contig 15103 bp, 13 predicted proteins | sample 8027901 | NCBI WGS metagenome assembly JACLAD01 (sample SAMN15725071, study PRJNA655200) | protist metagenome | isolation source: fluorescence activated cell sorting (FACS) single amplified genomes of... | place: Spain: Blaines Bay Microbial Observatory, Mediterranean Sea | collected 2016-07-05 | reverse complement strand
ATTTATAAGTATATTTAAAAAATTCATTGATATGAAAAAAATAAAAAAATTTTATCAAATTTTTTTATTTTTCTTTATTTTATCACCATCACTTTATTTAACTATTTCGTTAATAGATGAAACTAAAAGAACTGATTATCCAGGCAAAGAAATAGCAAGACTAGTCCAAAATAAATGGGATGATAATTTTGCTAACGAAATAAAAATTGTTATTGGTGATGAGTGGTCAGCTGGTAATTTATCTTATCATTTATACTCAAGACCTACTTGGATAAATGATTTAAAAAATAAAACTTCTAATATTACCGAAGATCAGGGTGTAATTTATACTGGAAATCCAAAAATACTTAAAAAAATATGTCCTGGTGTTTTTGGAACAATTAAACCGGTTGGTTATTGCATGATTGGAAAAAGATGAAAAAAATAATTATTTTAATCCCTGTATATAACGACTGGGAGTCATTGAATAAACTCTTAATTGAAATTAATGAAAGCATCAAATCTTTTAGTGAAATTAATTTTGAATGTTTAATTGTTAATGATGCATCTACAATTAAACCTCCAGAAATAAAAAAACCAAGTAATTTTTGGTCTATAGAGCTTTTAAACATGAAAGAAAATAGGGGCCATGCTAGATGCAATGCATTTGGTATTAGATTTATTTTTCAAAATAAAGAATTTGATAATTTGATATTGATGGATGGAGATGGTGAAGATAGGCCAGAAGAAATCAAAAATCTAATTGAAAAAATAAAAGAAGATCCAAGTTTATCAGTAGTTGCAAAAAGAGTGAAAAGATCTGAAGGTCCTTTTTTTCAATCACTTTACCAACTACACAAACTTATTACTTTTATATTTACGGGAAAAAATATAAACTTTGGAAATTACAGTATACTCACTAGAAATGATGTAGAAAAACTTTATTTAAAAGCAAGTTTGTGGAGCAGTTTTTCTGGAAGTGTTAAAAAAAATATAAAATCTCTAAACGAAATAAATTCAATTAGAGGATTAAGATATTTTGGTCCATCCAAAATGTCTTTATTTAAACTTATTATTCATTCACTCTCCATTATAGCTGTATTTAAATATCAAGTTTTTCTGAGATCTACTTTAATGTTAATAGTATTAGCATATTTGAATTCTTATTTAGGATTTCTTTCAATATTTTTTCAAATATCAATTGTAATTTTTAATCTTTCAATTTTTATTGTCTCTCTAAGAGAGCAAGAAAAAGATTTACTAAACAGTCATAATAATCTTGTTGGTGTAAAAAAGATTACACATTAAAAAGTTGCAATATGAGTCTTAAATAGAATCAAAAAGGAATCAAAACGTGAACATTTGTGTAAGATTTTGATGTATTGTGGATAAGAATAAAGATGCGTAATGTGTAAAAAATTTAGAAAGGATGATTTATGAAAAAACTAACTTGTCATTGTAACGCTGTAGAGGCTGAGATCAATATTTCAGGAAATTTAGACAAAACCCTTAGATGCAATTGCTCACTTTGTAAAAGAAAAGGAGCAGTAATGTCGATGGTAAAGAATGAGGATTTTAAAATAGTTAAAGGTGAAGATAAATTGAAGCTTTACCAATTTCACACAAAAGTTGCTAAACACTATTTTTGTTCAGTGTGTGGAATTTACACTCATCATAACCCTAGATCAAATCCAGCAATGACAGGTTTTAATTTAGGCTGTATTGATGAAATAAATACTTTTGGTCTTGATAATATTGCAGTTAATGACGGTCTAAATCATCCATTAGATAAAAAATAAAAGAATGGAAGATAAGAGTTTTAATTATCATAAAGTAAAAAAAAAATACTTAAAATTTCTTACCTCACAAGAAGTTATGTCTGAACCATTTAGAGATAAGTTAGGGCAATTAAATAAGTTTTATTTACCAATCAGTAAAATGATCGCAGAAGATTATCTCAAAAAAAAAAAAACAAAAGTAATTGGCTTAACCGGAGGTCAAGGAACCGGGAAATCAACAATTTCTAATATCTTAAAAATAATATTAAAAGAAGCTTATAAATTAGAAACAGTAATATTTTCAATTGATGATTTTTATAAAACTTTAAGTGAGAGAAAAAAAATTTCAAAAAAAATTAGCCCGTTATTCCTTACAAGAGGTGTACCTGGCACTCACGACTCTAAAATGTTACTTCATTGTATAAATAATTTGAAAAACAATAATTTTAAAAGAGTGATTATTCCTAAGTTTGACAAGTCTATCGATGATAGATGTAAAAAAAACAAATGGTTAAAAGTCAAAAAAAAACCAAATATAGTTATTTTTGAAGGATGGTGTGTTGGTGCAACAGCTCAAAAAAATAAAGATTTAAATATCCCCGTAAATAAACTAGAAAATCAAAAAGATTATAAAAAAATTTGGAGACAAAAAGTAAATTCAGAACTTAAAAAAAATTATAATAAAATTTTTAATTTGATAGACAAGTTGATTTTTTTAAAAGTACCTAGTTTTAAATATGTTTTTAAATGGAGATTATTGCAAGAAAAGAAATTAAGAATTACTAGCAAAGGAAGAAAAACTATGAGCGATAAGCAAATAAAAAACTTTGTGATGTATTACGAGAGAATAACTAAACATATGCTAAAAACTCTTCCAAAAACTGCAGACACAGTGATAAGTATTGATGAAAAACATAAACTTAAATCAATAAAGTTTAATTGAATGAAAAAATACATACCTTTAATTTTTATTTTATTTTCCTCAAGCTTTCTTCATGCTCAGGATAATTTAAAGTTTTATATTGAGAATGCTTTAGAAAATAATTTACAATTAAATGCCGAAAGGAAAAATTTTGAATCTGCAAAGCAAAGTAAAAATATTTCTAGAAGTGAATTTTTGCCGAGTATTACACTTTCGGGAGATCAAACAAGCACTACATCTACAAATAGAACTAATCAAAGTGGTACAAGTTTAGCTGACTCTAACTCAGATAGTGAAAGTAAAAAAATCTCAGTTGATCAAAAAATATTTTCTGGATTTAAAGGTTTAAATACTTTTAAAAAATCTGAACTTGAAACTCAAAAAGCTAATTTATCTCTTAAAAAAGTTGAGCAACAAACTATATTAGACGCTACTTCAGCATATTTTGATTTAATTTTTAAATCAAAAAATCTGGAATTTAATTCGTCCAACGTAAATTTATTTGAAAGACAGGTAGACTCAGACAGTGCAAGACTTCAAAAAGGAGAAATTACTTTAACAGATTTAGCGCAATCAGAGTCATCTTTAGCTGGTGCGAGAGCTAATTTAATTAAAGCAAAAACCGAGCTTTTAGCGTCTAAAACAAATTTTGAGAGGGTCACTAGAGAAAAATCGCCGGATACAAAAAGCTTAAAAGAAAAGGCATTGTTAATTTTACCTAACTCTCTAGAAGAGTCTCTTAAATTAGCTGACGCAAATAATGTGGATCTTTTAATTTCAAAATTAGACTATGAGATATCTGTTAAAGACTTAAACATTGAAAGATCAAGACTTTCTCCTTCGGCATCATTGAATTACTCAAAATCTGAAAATGATGATTTCAGCTCGAATATAGATAAAACTGATCAAGAAACTGTTAAAGCAACCATTACATGGCCTATTATTAAAGGGGGTGAAAATATCTCTTCTATAAAGAAATCCTCATACAATAAACAAAGATACCAATTAATATTACAAGATACAAAAAATAGAATTAATACTGAAATTTCTAATGCTTGGTCAAAATATCAATCTTCTAAAAGTGTGCTTGAGGCTACTAGAGCACAGTTAAAAGCTGCTGAAATAGCTAATGAGGGTATTACTTTGGAGTATGATTCAGGTAACACAAGAACCACGCTTGAATTAATTCAGTCCAGAAGCTTACTTTTAGATGCCAGAATAGCTTTTGCCAAATCAGAAAGAGACTTTATCGTGTCTCAATTTGAGCTCTCTAAGCAGCTTGGTTCACTATCTATTAATTCAATTAAATAGTTGATTTTAAGGGAATATTTTAACTTCTTGATAAAAAGAACAAAATGTGTACATTTATAGGTACGATTCGAACAATAAAAAAAGGATAAAAAATGACAAAAAATAACTTAAAAATCGTAAAAACAGACGATAAGAAGCAAAAAGAATTAAAAGAGAAAAGTAAATCTCTAGAAGCAGCTATTAGCCAAATAGATCAAAATTTCGGCAAAGGTTCAGTAATGAGACTAGGGCAACAGCAAGCCTTAGATGTAGAAGCGATTTCTACAGGATCATTAAGCTTAGACTTAGCGCTTGGAATAGGTGGTTTACCAAAAGGTAGAATTATTGAGATATATGGCCCAGAGTCATCAGGAAAAACTACATTAGCTTTACAAGTAGTAGCAGAGGCTCAAAAAGCTGGCGGCATATGTGCTTTTGTAGATGCAGAGCATGCAATGGACCCAGTTTATGCTAAGAAATTAGGCGTTAAAACTGAAGAACTTTTAATTTCACAACCAGATACAGGTGAACAAGCATTAGAAATAACTGATACGTTAATCAAATCAGGATCTATTTCTGTATTGGTAGTAGACTCAGTAGCTGCATTAACGCCAAAAGCTGAATTAGAAGGCGAAATGGGTGACCATCATGTTGGATTACAATCAAGATTAATGAGTCAGGCATTAAGAAAAATTACTGGTTCAGTTTCTAAATCTAACACAATGGTAATATTCATTAACCAAATTAGAATGAAAATAGGAGTAATGTTTGGTAATCCAGAGACAACATCTGGAGGAAATGCACTTAAGTTTTATTCATCTGTAAGAATGGATATTAGAAGAATAGGTGCAATTAAAGAAAAAGATCAAATCATTGGTAACTCAACAAGAGTTAAAGTAATTAAAAATAAAGTTGCTCCACCATTTAAAGTGGTAGAATTTGATTTGATGTATGGAAAAGGGATCAGTAAACTCGGTGAGTTGATTGACCTAGGTACAAAAGCAGGTGTGGTAGAAAAATCAGGTGCTTGGTATGCATACAAAGGTGAAAAAATTGGGCAAGGAAGGGAAAATGCAAAAATTTACCTACAAAAAAACCCTAATGTAGCAGCAGAAATAGAAAAAGTGATCAGAGATCAAGCAACTGCTATCAGCAAAGAGTTAGAGGGAAACCCATCACCTAACGAAAAAATTAGCGATAAAAAAGAGGAAGAATAATCCTCTGCCATCGAATTAAAACGGGAGCTTTTAAAGCTCCCGTTTTCTCCTAAAATTAAACAAAAACCAAATAGACAAGTAAAAAAAATCCTGTAATTTATATATATGGGTCAAATTTTACTTACAGATGTAAGAAAGAAATTCTTAGATTATTTTAAAAATAATAATCATGAAATTGTTGAGTCTAGTAATTTGGTTCCAAACAATGATCCTACTCTTATGTTTACCAACTCAGGCATGGTTCAATTTAAGAATGTTTTTACTGGTTTAGAAAAAAGAGATTACAAAACAGCAACGACATCCCAAAAATGTGTAAGAGCTGGCGGAAAACATAATGATTTAGAAAACGTAGGGTATACACCAAGACACCACACTTTCTTTGAAATGTTAGGAAATTTTTCATTCGGAGATTATTTTAAAGAGCAGGCAATTATTCTTGCTTGGAACTTATTAACAAAAGATTTTCACCTACCAAAGGAAAAACTTTCTGTAACAGTTTACCATGAAGATGAAGAGTCATTTAAACTCTGGAAAAAAATAGCAGGCTTAAGTGATGATAAGATAATTAAAATAGCAACATCAGATAACTTTTGGTCAATGGGTGACACAGGCCCATGCGGCCCATGCTCAGAAATTTTTTACGATCACGGTGAAAAATTAAAAGGAGGACCTCCAGGAAGTCCAGATCAAGATGGAGATAGGTTTATTGAGATATGGAATTTAGTATTCATGCAGTACGAGCAAATAACCAAAGATAAAAGAATAAATTTACCAAAACCATCAGTAGATACTGGAATGGGTCTAGAAAGAATGACAGCTGTCCTTCAAGGAACTCACGATAATTACAAGATCGATCATTTTAAAAAAATCATGAGCGCATCTTCCGATTTACTAAAGTCACCTATGAATGAGTCAACTATTGCTAGTCATAGAGTTATTGCGGATCATTTAAGAGCAAGCAGTTTTTTAATTGCTGAAGGAATATTACCTTCTAACGAAGGTCGAGGATATGTTTTAAGAAGAATCATGAGACGTGGAATGAGACATGCTTATTCTTTAGGAAGCAAAGATCCTGTTTTTTATAAATTATTTGATATTTTATTAAATGAAATGAAAAGTAGTTATCCTGAATTAATTACTGGTAAAGAATTAATAATTGAGACTTTAAAAAATGAGGAAGAAAAATTTTCTTCTCTTTTAGAACGAGGAATGAAAATACTTGATGAAAATTTAACTAAAGTTTCAAATAAAACTTTTCCAGGATCAACAGCATTTAAATTATATGATACCTATGGCTTCCCTTTAGACCTAACCGCCGACATCTTAAAAGGAAAAGGTATAAAAGTAGATAATGTTGGCTTTGAAAAAGAGATGGAAAAAAGTAAAGCTCTTGCGCGAGCTAATTGGAAAGGTTCAGGAGATAAGACAGTTGAGGAAAGATGGTTCAAAATAAGAGAGGAAATAAGTCCAACTGAATTTTTAGGTTATGAGTTTAATAAAGCAGAGGGTGTTGTTATTAAAATTTCAAAAAATGGTAAATTTGTTGACTCAGCTAGTATTGGGGACGAAGTAGAAATTATAACAAATCAGACGCCATTTTATGGAGAGTCGGGGGGTCAGGTCGGTGATCAGGGTTATATTTTCACTTCAAATTGTAAAATAAGAGTGAACGATACCCAAAAAAAAATGGGAGACTTATTTGTTCATTATGGAAAAATTGAAAAAGGCTCAATATCAATGGGGCAAGACGTTAATTTAGAAATAGATGTTTTAAAAAGAAATAACTCTAAAGCTTATCATTCAGCAACTCATTTATTACATGAATCATTAAGAAGAACTTTAGGAAAACATGTTACTCAAAAGGGATCGTTAGTTTCACCAGATAGGCTAAGATTTGATTTTAGCCATAATAAGCCCATTGAAAAAGAAGAAATGAAAAAAATAAATAATATTGTAAACAAAATTGTAGTTGGCTCTACAGATGTACAAACAAGAATAATGACACCAAAAGAAGCAGTAAACATGGGCGCGTTAGCATTATTTGGTGAAAAATATGGCGAGGAAGTGAGAGTGGTTTTTATGGGAAAGGAAAATAACGGATTTTTCTCAACAGAATTGTGTGGAGGTACACACGTTAAAAATACTAAAGAGGTTGGCAATTTTAAAGTTATAAGTCAGTCTTCGATCGCCTCAGGTGTTAGGAGAGTTGAGGCATTAAGAGACAAACAATTAGAAGATTATGAAAAAGCACAAAAACTAGATAAATCTCAAAAAGAGTCAAACTTAAAAGATGAAATAGCATTAATAAAAAAGGAATTACAAAAACTAAAAATAAAGCCTGATTATAAAGATAATTTAGATTTAATTGAAAATTTAAAAAATTTAAACAAACAGCTTAACAAAGTAAAAATTGAAAGCATTAAGAAAGATAAAAGTAAAAATATAATACAGGACAAAAAAATTGGCGATATATTAATTCGAGAGCAAATTTTAAAAGATTTTCCTCCTAAAGAATTAAGGGGAATTATTGATCAAGGCAAAAAAGAGATTAAATCAGGTGTTATAATAAGCATTTCTACTTTTGAGGACAAAGTAGCAGTTGCTATAGGAGTTTCTCAAGATCTTACGGCTAAATTTGATGCTGTATCACTTGTTAAGATTGCATCAGAAATTTTAGGAGGAAAAGGTGGAGGTGGGAGAAAAGATTTTGCTCAAGCGGGCGGTGTCGATCAAAGTAAAATTGAACAGACTTTCGAGGCAGTAAGAAATAAACTTAATTAAGTTTTTTCTTTAAATTTCCATCAATAGCTTCTAAAAATTGATTGGTAGTTAAATATTTTGTTGATTTATCAATCAAGATAGCAAGGTCTTTGGTCATTGAACCACTCTCAACAGTTTCAACACAAACTTTTTCTAGAGATGAAGCAAACTTAACAAGTTCATTATTATTATCTAATTTACCTCTGTGAGATAAGCCTCTGGTCCACGCAAAAATTGAAGCAATTGGATTTGTAGAAGTTTCCTTTCCTTGTTGGTGCATTCTATAATGTCTTGTAACAGTTCCATGTGCTGCTTCTGACTCAACAGTTTTCCCATCTGGTGTCATTAAAACACTTGTCATTAATCCTAAAGAACCAAAACCTTGTGCAACTGTATCTGATTGAACATCTCCATCATAGTTTTTGCATGCCCAAACGTACCCACCGTTCCATTTCATAGCGCATGCAACCATGTCGTCTATCAATCTATGCTCATAAGTAATTGAAGCTTTATCAAATTTATCTTTAAATTCTTTATCGAAAACCTCTCGAAATAAGTCTTTAAATCTTCCGTCGTAAGCTTTTAATATTGTATTCTTAGTAGATAAATATACCGGCCATTTTCTCTCCAAACCATAATTCATACACGCACGCGCAAAATTTTTAATAGAGTCATCTAAATTGTACATAGCTAAAGCTGTACCAGCCCCTGTAAAATTAAATACTTCAAATTCTTTTTTATTTTTTCCATCTTTAGAAGTCCATTTTACTTCCATTTTTCCTTCACCTGGAATTAAGAAATCCGTAGCTCTATATTGATCACCAAAAGCGTGTCTTCCAATAACAATAGGTTGCGTCCAACCTGGCACTAGCTTTGGTACATTTTTACAAATGATTGGTTCTCTAAAAACCGTTCCACCTAAAATGTTTCTTATAGTTCCATTAGGAGATCGCCACATTTTTTTTAGTTTAAATTCTTCAACTCTTGCTTCATCTGGAGTTATAGTTGCACATTTTACTCCAACACCATGTTCTTTAATTGCATTAGCTGCATCAACAGTTATTTGGTCGTCTGTTTTATCTCTACTTTTCATTCCCAGGTCATAATATTTAAGATCTATATCAAGGTACGGTTTGATCAGTTTATCTTTGATAAATGACCATATAATTCTAGTCATTTCGTCACCATCTAGCTCAACTACAGGGTTTTTTACTTTAATCTTTGCCATAAAATATTAATTGATAATTAACGGTTTTTATACATATTAAGAAAAAATTAGCAAATTAAATAATTATGTTTAATACAATTATTCCAAAGATACACAAAGAAGGATATAAATTCCTAGCGATTTCAATTTTAATAACTTTCGTAGTTTTGTTTTTCTCTAATTTTTTTGGTTCTATTCTTATTTTAATAACTGTATGGGTTTATTATTTTTTTAGAGATCCTGAAAGATATTCTATTAATGACGACAAGTTTTTAGTAAGCCCAGCTGATGGTTTAATAACTGATATCTCAGAGCGTTCAGGTCCTGTAGAGCTTAGACTTGAAAATACTACATACACAAGAGTAAGTATATTTATGAATGTCTTTAATTGTCATGTAAATAGAACTCCTATTTCCGGCATTGTAGAAGAAATTTATTATAAGCCTGGTAAGTTTTTAAATGCCTCTTTAGATAAAGCAAGTGAGGAAAATGAAAGAAATTATTTTAAAATAAAAACTTCTAGTGGCGAAGAAATAATCATAGTTCAGATTGCTGGACTAATAGCTAGAAGAATTGTCTGCCAGGTAGAACAAGATCAAGAATTAAAACAAGGCGAAAGAATTGGAATGATTAGATTTGGAAGTAGAGTAGATTTATATTTTAAGAATAAAAATATTTTGGCTAAACAAGGTCAAAATGTTGTTGCAGGGGAAAGTTTAATTGCTGGCGAGTAATGGAAGAAAATAAAAAGTTTAGAATAGTATCATCAAAAAAAACGAGGTACTTATTACCAAATATTTTAACATTAGCTGGTGTTTGTTTAGGTATAAGCTCTATTAAATTTTCTATCGATGGAAACTATAGCCTAGCAGTAACATTAATTTTAATTGCTGCAATTTTAGATGCTTTAGATGGAAGAATTGCAAGATTAATTAAAGGAACTTCTGAATTTGGAAAAGAATTAGACTCTTTAACTGACTTTGTAAGCTTCGGTATTGCGCCAGCATTTATTTTATATTTTTGGGAATTAAATAACTATGGCAAACTTGGATGGGCAATTACGCTAATTTATTCAGTTTGTTGCGTATTGAGACTAGCAAGATTTAACTTAACTAAAATTGAGACATCGGAAGAATGGAAGAATAATTTTTTTGAGGGGATACCTTCTCCTGCTGGTGGATTATTAATATTAATGCCATTAATTTATGAGTTAACTAACCTTAACTTTGATTTTGATGTAAAAAAAGGTGTTCCTTATTTCACAATTTTAGTTGCAATTATGCTTGTAAGTAAAGTTCCTACTTTAGCTTTAAAAAGAATTTCAATTTCACCAAAAACCACTGTGTTCCTTCTTTTAGGAATTGGACTACTTTTTATTGCATTATTATTTTATACTTTAGAAACTCTTTTAGGTTTTGGATTAATTTATTTAATATCAATACCAATAAGCATGGTTCTTTTTAGATCACAAAACAAAAAAAATTCAAAAATATCTGAAGAAAGTCATGAAGATATTTTATAATGAAAAAATCGAAAAGAACCAAGAAAAGTAATTCTTGGAAAATAAAACAACATAGAGATCCTTATTTTAAAAAATCGAAAACTTTAGGTTATAGATCTAGAGCTTCATTTAAATTAATTGAATTAAATAAAAAATATCGGTTTATAAAAAAAAACTCAAATCTCCTAGATCTAGGCTCTTGCCCAGGAGGTTGGTCCCAGGTAGCTAGCAAAATAATCACTAATGGAAAGATATTATCTATTGATATTAAAAATATGGAGCCAATTAATAATGTAAAGTTTATAAAAGCTGATATTTTACAAAATGGCACCAAAGACATTATAATTGCTCATTTTCAATCAAAATTAGACATAGTAATTTCAGATATGGCTGCTGATACCACTGGAAATAGATCATTGGACTCAATAAGAACAAATCAATTAAGTGCAGAGATTATTAAACTGTCAAAAGATATTCTTAAACCTAAAGGTGTATTAGTTTCAAAGGTATTTATGGGTGAAGATTTTATTGAAGTAAAGAATCTTGCAAAATCTATATTTAAATCGGTTAATTTTTTTAAACCTGACTCTAGTAGAAGTGAATCAAAAGAAACTTATATACACTGCGATACATTAAAAACTTTATAAATCACAATAATTGTATATAAATTTATATGGTAATAATAAAAGAAGTTTTAACCTTTGATGATGTTTTAATGCTTCCACGCTTTTCGTCAATTCTTCCCTTAAATACAGATATAAGCCTAAAACTAACAAATAATATAAAACTTAAAGTACCATTTTTATCTTCCGCAATGGATACAGTTACCGAAAGCGGTATGGCCATAGCTATGGCCCAAGAGGGTGGGATGGGAGTAATACATCGAAATTTAAATATACAAAAACAGTCATCAGAAGTAAAAAAAGTTAAAAATAAAAAATTACTAGTTGGAGCAGCAGTAGGGACAAATAAAGAAGATTTTGAAAGAGCCAAAGCATTAATAGATAGCGGAGCAGATCTCATCGTGATTGATACCGCTCATGGTCACAGTAAAAAAGTTTTAGAAACTTTGTCAAAATTAAAAAAAATTAAAAGCAAAGTCCCTTTCTGTGTGGGTAATATTGCAACAGGAGAAGCTGCAAAAAAATTATATAATTCAGGGGCTGATATTATTAAGGTGGGTATTGGACCAGGATCAATTTGTACTACAAGAATGGTAGCTGGTATAGGAGTCCCTCAAGTTTCAGCTATAATGGATGTAAAAAAAGCATTAAATAAAAAAAATATTAAAATAATTTCTGATGGAGGTATAAAGTTTTCTGGCGATATTGCTAAAGCTTTGGCGGCAGGAGCAGATGCAATAATGATGGGGTCTATTTTTGCAGGCACAGATGAAAGTCCAGGTAAAAAATTTAAAAGTGGAGGAAAAACATTTAAACGATACAGAGGAATGGGATCGATAGGTGCTATGTCTGCTGGCTCAGCAAATAGATATTTTCAAAGTAATTTTAAAGATAAATCTAAGTATGTACCAGAGGGTGTTGAGGGAAGAGTAGAATACAAAGGAAAGGTATCCAAAATTATTTATCAATTACAAGGCGGATTGAGATCATCTATGGGTTACATTGGAGCTAAGTCTTTAAAAGAGATTAACAAAAGAGCAAAATTTGTTAAAATTACCAAAGCAGGTTTTTATGAAAGTATGGTACATAGTGTGGAAGTAACTCAAAAATCAACAAACTATAAATTATGAAAATAATAGTTTTAAAATTTGCATTAATTTTTTTTCTTTTAATAAATTTCCTACATGCAAAACCTGATTATTTTTCAGAAGGTATAAATTTATATAAAAAAGAAAAATTTAAAGAAGCTCAATTTAAGTTTGAACAAGAAATTGTTTTTAATCCAAAAAGTGAATTATCATATTTATATTTATCGAAAATTTTTAACAAGTTAGATAAAAAAGACTTAGAAGAGCAAAATTTAAACACAGTTATGTTACTTAACCCAAAAAACGAGGAAGCCATATATAACCTAGCTAAACTTAAACTTGCTTCATCTGACTATAAAAAAAGCAAAGAACTAAATAATAGACTTAGTTCAATTTGCAATAAATTTTGCAACAAAAATAGTGAATTAAAAATTGAAATTGAGAATTTATCCAAGAAATAAATGCAATTTCACAAACAGAGAGAAAAAATATTAATTATTGATTTTGGTTCTCAAGTTACAAAACTAATTGGAAGAAATATTAGAGAGCTTGGAGTTTATTCAGAAATTGTAACTATTAAAGAATTTCAAAAAATAAAAGAATTTTATTTAATAAAGGGAATAATCTTTTCAGGAGGCCCATCATCTGTCACCTCGAAGAGCTACCAAACAGTATCAAAAAAAATATTTGAGAAAAATATACCAATTTTAGGTATTTGCTATGGGTTGCAACTCATAGCTAAATTATTTGGGGGTAAAATTAAACCCTCAAGAGGCACAAGAGAATTTGGAAGAGCCTATTTAATAAAAAAAAAACATTCACAGTTAACAAAAAATTTTTTTAAAAGAAAAACAACAGTTTGGATGAGTCATGAAGATGCAGTTGTAAAATTACCAAAATCTTTTAAAATTATTGCCTCAACTAAAAGTTCCAAACTAACAATAATAGAAAACTCCCCAAAAAAAATTTTTGGTGTGCAGTTCCATCCCGAGGTAACTCATACAGAAAACGGCAAACAAATATTTAAAAATTTTATTTTTTCAATTTGTAAAATTAAAAAAAATTGGAATGTAAGCTCACAAAAATTAAGACTTATTAACGAGATAAGACAAGAGGTTAAGAATGATAAAGTTATTTGTGCATTATCTGGTGGTGTAGATAGCAGTGTTGCAGCCTTATTGATTCATAAAGCGATAAAAAAAAATCTGATTTGTGTAATGGTTGATACTGGATTAATGAGGAAAGATGAATTTAAAGACTCTTTTGATATTTTCAAAAAAAAATATAGATTAAATGTTAAAATAATTGATGCCTCTAGACTTTTTATTAAAAAATTAAAAGGAGTGACTAATCCAGAAAAAAAAAGAAAAATTATTGGAAGTTTATTTATAAAGGTTTTCGAAAGAGAGGCAAAAAAATATAATAATATAAAATATTTAGCACAAGGAACACTTTATCCAGATATTATTGAAAGTAAATCTTCTACTGGAAGCAAAACATCCAAAATAAAATCTCATCATAATGTAGGAGGTTTACCAAAATTAATGAAATTAAAACTTATCGAGCCACTGAAAGAATTTTTTAAGGATGAAGTGAGAGTTTTGGGTAAATCGTTAAATTTAGTAAATGAAATAAATTATAAACATCCATTTCCTGGACCAGGATTAGGTATAAGAATCATAGGTGAAATTACTTCAGAAAAAATAAAAATTCTTCAAGAGGCAGATCACATTTACATAGAAGAATTAATAAAGAATAATCTTTATCATAATATTTGGCAAGCTTATGCAGCATTACTTCCGATAAGAACTGTCGGAGTAATGGGAGATGCCAGAACTTATGAAAATATTTGTTTATTAAGAGCAGTCATTTCACAAGATGGTATGACAGCTGACTACTATAATTTTCCAAATAATTTTTTAGATAGAATATCTAATAAAATTGTGAATAATGTAAAGGGAATTAATAGAGTAGTTTACGATATTACGTCCAAACCACCGAGCACTATTGAATTAGAATAATGAACTCTAAAATTAAGAAAATTATTTCAAAAAAAAATAAAACTAAAATTGTTAGTCTCACAGCATATTCAAAAAGTATTGCTAAAACTTTAGATAAATATTGTGATATTATTTTAGTAGGTGACTCCATGGCTAACGTACTTTATGCCCAAAAAAACACACATAAGATTAGCATGGATAATATCATTCAACATACTTTAAGTGTAAAATTAGGAGTAAAAAAATCCTTATTAGTAGTAGATATGCCAAAAGGAAGTTATACCAAACCAAATATAGCACTCAAAAATGCAAGGTTAATTATAAAGAAAACAAGCTGCGATGCTGTTAAATTAGAAAATTACAAGAATAATTTTAAAATAATTAAGTATTTGGTCCAAAGGAAAATTCCAGTTATGGGCCACATTGGATTTACACCTCAGTTTAAAAAAAAATTTAAACTAGAAGGACAATCTAAAAAAGAAATAAAAAATTTACTGAAGGAAGCAAGGTCAATAGAAAATGCAGGTGCATTTGCTATTGTTCTGGAGTGTCTAACATCTTATGCTGCAAAAAAAATTACTAGTCAAATAAAGATTCCCACAATTGGGATTGGTTCTTCTTCATATTGTGATGGCCAGATATTAGTCACTGATGATATGCTTGGAATAAGTGGTTTTTACCCTAAATTTGTTAAAAAATATCAAAATTTAAACAGAATAATTGAAAAAGCTGTAAAAA
>JACLAD010001452.1_pt1 | contig 15106 bp, 17 predicted proteins | sample 8027901 | NCBI WGS metagenome assembly JACLAD01 (sample SAMN15725071, study PRJNA655200) | protist metagenome | isolation source: fluorescence activated cell sorting (FACS) single amplified genomes of... | place: Spain: Blaines Bay Microbial Observatory, Mediterranean Sea | collected 2016-07-05 | reverse complement strand
AGTGGAACTGGAGTTCGGATTACACGCCCTGGCACATAATATTAGGAAGAAGAGTGCGTAAGAATGCCCTTCTTTACTTTTTTTGAAGAAAAATTACCACAAAAAGTCAAATCATCGGGTATAAATCAGCCCAAATAAAAAACCGCCTCATTTTGGTAAATGAGACGGCTTCTTTTGAGATTATAAGTTTATCAATTCCCCGTCTTTATCGTGAAAATGATATTCCATGTACGTGTAAGCATCTCTAGGTATAATTTTAACCCAGCGTTTATGGTCCATAAACCATTTTGCTCTGGGCGATGGAAAACCTCTTGTTAAAAAGGCTGCTATAAAAGGGTGTGTGCTTAAAGTTACCTTTTTATAGTCTTTTTTAATTAGTCTTTCAATGTCGGTGTTGATTTTATCTATTAAGACAATTGGAGCTTCAATTTCTTCTCCTTCTTTATTGGGATTTTCTTCCCTGGTCTTAATATTCATCTCTGGCCGTACCCTTTGTCTTGTAATTTGTATCAATCCAAACTTACTGGGAGGCAAAATTTTGTGTTTTGCCCGGTCATCACTCATTTCATCTCGAAGATGATCGTACAGTGCCTTTCGGTTCTCGGCTTTGTTCATATCGATGAAATCAACTACTATGATTCCTCCCATATCACGGAGTCGTAGTTGACGTGCAATTTCGGTTGCACTAATAAGGTTCACCTCGAGTGCGGTGTCTTCCTGATTTTTGGATTTATTGGAGCGATTTCCGCTGTTCACGTCTATTACGTGCATTGCTTCAGTATGCTCAATAACCAGGTAAGCCCCTTTGTTCATTGATACTGTTCTGCCGAATGTTGTTTTGATTTGTCTTTCTATTCCGTATTTCTCAAATATCGGAACATTGGAGTCATACAATTTTACAATGGATTCTTTCTTAGGGGCGATTTCGCCCACATAATCTTTAATTTGCGTGTATAAAGCTTCGTCATCAACCACAATGGAAGTAAAGGAGTCATTAAAAACATCTCTTAATAAAGAGGATGCTCTGTTTAGCTCTCCCAAGACTTTTGAAGGATGAGGTGCTTTGTACAGCTTTTTGCACATGCCTGTCCAACCATTCATTAAATTTTGAAGGTCGTTGTCCAGTTCTGCTACTTTTTTGCCTTCTGCTACGGTACGTACAATGATACCAAAACCTTTTGGTCTTATACTTTTAACCAATCGTTTTAATCGTTCCTTTTCTTCTTTGCTTTCTATCTTTTGAGAAACAGAAACCCTGTTAGAGAAAGGGACAAGAACAATATAACGGCCCGGAAGGGAAAGTTCTGAACTTATCCTGGGGCCTTTGGTTGAAATTGGTTCCTTGACAACTTGTACCAGTAGCGACTGATTTGATTTTAAGACATCGGCAATGCTTCCGTCTTTATCAATATCTTTTTCTACAGGAAAATCCTTAAGCGAATAATCCTTTAATTTACCTGTGCTTACACGTTTTATGAACTTCAATAAAGATAGTACCTGTGGGCCAAGGTCATGATAGTGCAAAAATGCATCTTTCGTGTAGCCCACATTTACAAATCCGGCATTTAAACCGGGGACAGATTTTCTGATTTTGGCGAGAAAAATATCACCAACAGCAAAATTACTGTCATCTTCTTCTTTATTTAGTTCAATTAGTTTTCCATCTTTTAATAAGGCAAAATCTACAGCAGAGGAACCGGTTCTAATAATTAACTCTTTGTTCACTCTAATCGATTTTTATCCCGATATATCGGGATGGATTAACAATAATTGATCACAGGGTTTTTAATCCTGAAGAAATTTTGCACTCCATAAGTATTAAGGAATTCAAAATTTCAATTTCAAAGAACGATTTTAAATAAAAAAAGTAGTTGAAAACTACTTTTTCTTATGGCGGTTAGCTCTTCTTCTTTTTTTACGCTTGTGCGTAGCTACCTTATGTCTTTTTCTTTTTTTACCACTTGGCATAGTGTGACTTTTTAATTAATAAATTATTTTAACCCTGTCCTATAACAGGATGATACGCTATTTTACCTCAACGTTGGTTTTTACACCTTCTACAAATATTTTAGCCGGCTTGAATGCAGGGATATTATGTGCAGGAATTTTGATGGTAGTGTTTTTGGAAATGTTCCTTCCGGTTTTTTCTGCTCTCGTCTTGATGATAAAGCTTCCAAATCCTCTTAGGTAAACGTTGTCACCTGCTTCTAATGAAGTTTTTACCTCTTCCATAAAGGTTTCAACAGTAGCCTGGACATCTCCTTTTTCCATTCCTAACTTCTCAGAGATTTTTGCTACGATATCTGCTTTCGTCATTGTCGTATTATTTAATAAATAGGGGTTTATAAAATTTCAAGAGGCAAATATAAGAATTAAATCGGCAACTATTCAAGCCTAATTGACTAAATAATAACAGAATAAAGAATTATCATTGCGTCAAATTATTTGACCCAATGAAATTTTCTAAAACTCTGATTAATTGGTATTTAGAAAACAAAAGAGATCTTCCCTGGCGCTCTGTGAATGATCCTTATTACATCTGGCTGAGTGAAATAATCCTTCAACAAACAAGAATTGAGCAGGGAACGCCATATTATTTGAAGTTCGTGAAGACATTTCCAACAGTTTTTGACCTTTCAGCAGCTTCCGAAGAAGAGGTTTTAAAGTTGTGGCAGGGGCTTGGATATTATTCCCGTGCACGTAATCTTCATACTGCAGCTAAATATGTTGTCAATGAGCTTAATGGAAATTTCCCCGATACCTATAAAGGGCTTCTTAACCTAAAAGGTGTTGGGGATTATACGGCCAGTGCCGTTGCTTCTATTTGTTACAATGAACCTGTTGCCGTGGTTGATGGTAATGTGTACCGGGTTCTTTCCAGGGTTTTTGGTATAAATACCCCCATTAATTCTACTGAAGGGATAAAGGAATTCAAGATACTGGCTCAGAAATTACTTGATGAAACCAATCCTTCAGATTTTAATCAGGGTTTAATGGAGTTTGGTGCTCTACAGTGTAAACCGCAACTTCCTGAATGTTCTACCTGTCTTTTTTCTGAAAGATGTGTTGCTTATAAGGAACAGAGAATTGGAGAATTTCCGGTAAAGCTGAAGAAGCAGAAGGTGCGGAAAAGACATTTTAATTATCTCGTTTTTATTTCAGAAGAAAAGGAAACTCTTCTAAAGAAGAGAAAAGGAAAAGGAATCTGGCAGGGATTGTATGAATTTCCTTTAGTAGAAACACTTGATGATGCTTCTTTCGAAAATGTGGTAAAGGAAGAGGAGTACCAGCCATATTCGGGGATGAAAAACGCTTCCGTAGAACTTTTTAATGAAGCACCGGTAGTGCATAAACTCTCTCACCAACATATCTATACCCGGTTCTGGATCGTTAATTGCAAGGAGTTGCCACAGGAAGGGGTGCCTTTGAAGATGATAGAACAATTTCCTGTGCCTGTACTTATTGATAACTTTATTGAGTCTTACGGTTTTTAGGATAGCCGCTTTTTTGTAATTTCCCCAAATACTTTTGAAAGTTAAAAGAAGAAATCAATCCTTTTTTTACTTACTTTAGAAATAATTCTTTTTAAGATATACATAATATGACTGGAACTTTGAATAAGGTTATGCTCATTGGGCATACAGGAGATGATGTGAAAATGCACTATTTTGAAGGTGGTGGCTCTTTGGGGCGGTTTCCTCTTGCTACTAATGAAACCTACACTAATAAAACCAGTGGAGAACGGGTGAATAATACCGAATGGCATAATATTGTGGTTAGGAATAAGGCTGCGGAAATTTGTGAAAAATACCTGAAAAAAGGCGATAAAGTTTACATTGAAGGAAGGATTAAAACCCGAAAATGGCAGGATGAGAAAGGCAATGAACGTTATTCCACCGAAATCCAGTGTACAGATTTCACCTTCCTGACCCCTAAGAATGAAGGTGGAGCTTCCGGTTCAAATCAGGAAAGTTCATCAAATCAGGAAAATTATCCTGCGCAAAAGCCTAAAAATGATACTTTTGCAAAACAAAACAACGCTCAAGAAGAGGAAGATGATTTACCCTTCTAAGTATAATTAAAACCACAACCTTTGGATCCTGATCCTGCCAGTTTATTAATATCCTTAGTTGCCCTTGATTTCACGCAGCTTTTTGGTATCTTAATTTTAATACTATTTTTAGCTGCTTCCGCCATGATTTCTGGTGCCGAAGTAGCGCTTTTCTCTCTTACACCGGCAGATTTTGAAGCCGATGAGCTTAAGCGAACTCAAAAGGAGCAGATTGTGATTAAGTTACTGGATAAGCCAAAAAAGCTTTTGGCAACGATTCTGGTGGCGAACAACACGATCAATATTGCTATCATATTGCTCTTCGATTCCCTTACAGATGTTGCCTTTAGAAATATTGATACTGTTTTCCTGGGGATTAATGTTAAGTTTATCCTGGAGGTGGTAGTAGTCACTTTCCTTATCCTGCTTTTTGGGGAAATTCTTCCAAAAGTTTATGCCAGCCGTAACAGGCTCACTTTTTCTTATTTTATGGCATATCCGTTAAATGTTCTGGATACCGTGCTGGCACCGTTAAGCGTGCCAATGAGGTCTGCTACTATTTACATCCATGAACGTTTGGGGAAACAACGAAGTGGATTAAGTGTAGATCAGTTATCACAGGCGCTTGAGCTTACAAGTCAGCATGACACAACAAAAGAGGAGCAAAAAATCCTGCGGGGAATTGTCTCTTTTGGTAATACAGATACAAAGCAGGTGATGAGGCCAAGAATGGACATATTTGCACTTAATGGAAATCAGCCTTACAGGGAAATAATTCCGGAAATAATTGAAAACGGATATTCGAGAATTCCGGTTTACAAGGAAAGTATAGATTCAGTAACAGGTATATTATATGTGAAAGATCTTTTGCCGTATTTAGAGCAAGATGATTTTGAGTGGAATACTCTCTTAAGAGAGCCTTATTTTGTACCTGAAAATAAAAAACTGGATGATCTTTTGAATGATTTTAAACTGAAGAAAAATCACCTGGCAATAGTCGTGGACGAGTACGGTGGTACCAGCGGATTGATTTCTCTTGAGGATATCATTGAGGAAATAGTAGGTGACATTAGTGACGAGTTTGATGATGAAGATCTTATTTTCTCAAAACTTGATGATAATAATTATGTGTTTGAAGGGAAAACGCCGCTAAAGGATTTTTACCGGGTCCTTAAACTGGAAGATCCTTCCCTTTTTGAAGATAATAAAGGAGAGGCCGAAACTCTGGCCGGATTCCTGCTCGAGATTTCAGGAAGTTTTCCGAAGAAAAATGATGTTATCTTGTTTGACGGGTATAGTTTCACAGTAGAGGTGATCGACAATAAGCGCATTAAGCAAATAAAATTGAGTATCTCGGGAATATGAAAAAATTCATTCTGATTTTCCTTACTGGTGTGTTATGTATTTCCTGTGCAGAGGATCCTCAGCCAAAGCCGAAAGCCTTCCTGTCTATGGAATACCCTGCTCCGGAATATGATGTTGTAGATGTGAATTGTCCATACATTTTTGAAAAAAATCACCTGGCAGAAGTCACTAAAGCCCGTGGTGCCAATAATTGCTGGCTCAACCTTGAATATGAGCTGTTGCGGGGGACTATATTTATTACTTATCAGCCGGTAAATAATAATCTGGATTCCCTGCTTCGGGATGCGCAGAAACTTCCTTTACAGCACACTATAAAGGCCGATGTCATAGAAGGAGATGTTTATATAAATCCTGCCCGGGATACCTATGGAATGTTCTATGAAGTATCGGGAGACGCAGCCTCCCAGGCGCAGTTCTACCTTACAGATAGTGTGAACCATTTTATGACGGGCTCGGTTTACTTCAGAGCGCAGCCAGATTATGATTCAATTCTTCCGGCGGCTGCTTACTTAAAGAATGATATTAGGCATCTAATGGAGACGGTAAAATGGAAGAAAAGGGAATAATTTTCTTGATTAATTCCTGCTGTTCTAAGATATAATATCCATTTTTGCGGTTTTAAATTTCCGGAATGCCCAATAAAAATCTTAAATGGATTTTTCTCATTACACTTTCTGTTGTTTGGGGAAGTTCATTCATTCTTATTAAAAAAGGCCTTGTAGGCCTCACTGCTCTACAGGTAGGATCTTTAAGGACTGTCTTTGCGGCTTTATTTCTGCTTGTGATTGGTTTCAGAAGCTTAAAACATATCAAAGGCAAACAATGGAAGTGGATCGCTTTCTCTGGTTTTTTTGGAACATTTTTTCCGGCTTACCTTTTTTCTTTTGCCGAAACAGAAATTGACAGCGCTATAGTTTCTATACTTAATTCCACAACACCTTTGCTTTCCATGTTGCTGGGGATATTTTTGTTTGAAGCACCTTTCATCAAACGAAAATTTGTGGGAGTTCTGGTAGGTCTAGTAGGTACTGCCGCGTTAATTTTAACTGGTGCGGCTGTAAATCCAGATCAAAATTATTGGTATTCACTTTTAGTAATCCTCGCGTCACTTTTCTACGGATTCAATGCCAATATTATTAAAAAACATCTTCAAACCATCCCAGCCCTTGCCATTACTACTGGAAATTTTATGGTCATTGGAGTTCCTGCTTTAATCGTTCTTGCTACCACAGGATTTTTCTCTGCTGAAGTTCTAACGGCACCAAGGGTTCCTCTTTCATTGCTGTATATTGCCATTTTAGGAGTTATTGGTACCGGAGCAGCCTTGATAATCTTTAACAGACTTATTCAAATTTCCGATCCTGTTTTTTCAACTTCCGTGACTTATCTGGTGCCAATAGTTGCCCTGGGTTGGGGTGTCCTGGATGGTGAGGGATTTACTTTGTTTCAGTTAGTTTCCGGACTTTTAATCCTGCTGGGAGTGGTCATTGTTAATACAAGTAAAAAAAGAAAGTAATTCATTTGGTTTTTATTTAACTTTAAATTAACTTTATGTTATAATACTGAACCCCTCAAAATATTCGTAAGTATGAAAAAGAAAATGTTTTTTGGCCTTACCTTCTTCGCGATGTTATTTACTCTTGTTGCCTGGCAATATGCTAGTGCAGAACTGGTTGAACTTGAAAAAAAGCCAGCGTTGACGCACGAAAAATATACAGAGGCAGCTTAGATCTTTCAAAAAATTTAATTTAGTCTTCGGATTTTCGGAGCATTGTCCTGTGGAAATTATTAATTTCTTAAGATTTTTTTGCGCTTAAATCTCATTTTTTATATCTGCTTTTTCTTTCCTTTTTTCCTGATACCGGTAGTAATGAACTGTGTTGATTCTAATTTAACAGATGATTTTTAACCGTTCCTTGTCTTTAGATTCGAAAAAGTAGAAATTCGTCTTTAGTTTTTTTAGTGCCTTCTATTAAGTTGTGAACCGAAATGAATGCTGTCGGTGAAATGGCTGCATTAAGAAAGCAGTAGTATATACAACAGCAAAGCCTTGTAGTTCATTTTAATAGACATAAAAAAACCGCTCCCAAAGGGAAGCGGTTTTAAAAGGATCTAATTGATCTTTATCTGTAACTATTCGAAATCGGCATCTGTGACGCCTTCATTTACTTTTACTTCACTTACATTAAAAGTAAATGATTGAGGTCCCATGGACTGAGAGATCGTGAAAGGGAATTTTACTCCCTTAACTTCTTTGTAATTGCTCAAAACGGTTGGAATGCTCATTGTTTGCCCGCCTTGTGAAACCGTCTTAATAGACTGTACTTTTAATCCGCTATCTACATTGTAGTAGTTTGTGGTAGTGTCATCCATAGCAATCACATAGGTATCTTCACCGTCTACCTGTTCAATTCCTTTCAAAGTAGCATTTTCTGCAATGGTCTCAGGGAAAGGGTTTGCTTCAGCTTTTGCTGCAGCTATTTGTTCTTCGCTAAAAGGAATCTTTTGTCCCTGGGCTACGACAAATCCTTCCTCCCCATTAAACACCTGTTTTTGAAACACATTTCCTGCAACAGAGATTACATTAGATGATTTTCCTCCTGTAGTGGTTTTCATCTCCAGGTTCAATTTCTGTCCCTGGATGTCGGCTTCAGCAACCATATACACAGAGTTTACTTCATCTACAGCAGCCTGCCCGCCAATAGCTTCAATGTACTTGTTGAAAACGGCATCTACAGTCACATTTGGATCTACCGCCTTGTTGTAATCGGGTTTTTCGGTTTCATTAGCGTATTTGTCGAAATATTTAACCGGAATTTCTTTTCCGTTGTAGGTGAAATTCTCCAGTTTTTCGGCTACTTCACTTCCTTTTCCCACTATCATAATTCTGGCATTGTCTGCTAAATAATAGTTTTTGGCAACTCTTTGGATGTCCTCTGCTGTAACTGCATTGATCTTTTGAAGGTAAGTTTCATAGAAATTTTCCGGAAGCTTATCAGTTTCTATATTTAAGGCATATTGAGCAATAGTGGAAGGTCGCTCAAGGGCCAGCACAAAGTCTCCCGTGTATTTTGCTTTTGCATTTTCCAGTTCTTCCGGTGAAACCTTTTCGTTTCTTATACGGTGAATTTCATCGAGAAAAGCAACTACGGCACTATCTGTCACGGCATTTCGGACGCTTGCGCTGGCTACAAACCTGGCAGCATATTTATCATCGCCAGTACTTGAATAGGCGCCATAGGTAAACCCTTTATCTTCTCTTAGGTTTAGGAACAATCGTGCTTCACCACCTCCACCAAGGATTTTATTGGCTATTAAAACCGGGAAGTAATCTGGATCTCCTTTTTGAAGTTCAATGGTGTTCATTACCTGAATTTCACTTTGAACCGCGTTTGGAAAATCTACAAAATTAATCTGAGTTTGATCTACATTGGTCACGGCAGGAAGTTCCTGTGACGGTAAATCTCTCTTTTTCCAATTTCTGAAATTCTGCTTAACAAGCTTTTCAACTTCCGGGGTGTTTACATCTCCTACCACTACCAAATAAGCATTTTGAGGAACGAAATAGTTTTGGTAAAAAGATTGCACGTCCTGTAGGCTCAAATCTTCTATGGATTCCTTTGTGGGAAATTCACCATATGGATGATTTTTTCCATAAGCTAAAGCTGTTCCTAATCGTTGTGCATTCGATGAGACATCTTTTTCTGTTGATTTCAGGTTGTCAAGGGTTCTTTCCTTTTCGGTTTCAAATTCTTCCTGTGTGAAATTCGGATTTAAAGTTCCTTTCGCTACAAGTTCAAGTATTCTAGGAAAATATTTAGAAAGAGAATTTGCGGAAGCTCCTCTGGAAAAGAAATTTACACTGGCCCCCAGGTAGTCAATTTCCTCATTAAACTCGTCTTTAGGGATATCTTTGGTTCCTTCACCCAGCATAGATCCCATTATATCTGATACCCCTGCTTTCTCTCCGGAAGCTGCCGGGGGATTGTCCATGGTAAGAGTCATTGACACCCTTGGTAATTTATGGTTTTCCACCACAAGTACTTTTAATCCGTTATCTAAGGTGAACGAAGCTGGTTTTCCTAAATTTATTTTAGGTGCAGGTCCCGCCTCTGGCGGTGTACTGCGGTCAATCTGAGCTTCGACTCCAATTGAACACAGAAATAAAACTGCTAATGCTATTAATTTATTTTTCATTGTTTTTGCTTTAAAATTTTATTCAGAATCTGTTTTTGGAAGGTAATCCAGTACCAAACGTTGGTTTGGGTTTAGATACTTTTTGGCTACTTCCTGAATTTCCTCACGTGTAATGCTGCGGTAGATATCGATTTCCTTATTAATAAGATCGGTGTTTCCATAAAGCATTTGATAAGTAGCTAAAGAACCTGCGATTCCTGCAATGCTGCTGTTTGAATTTACAAATCTGTTTTCAAACTTATTCTGAAGTTTTTCATACTCACGTTCGCTAATTAAATTATTCTGAAGCTTCACTATTTCCTCATCAATTTCGGCAACCAAAGTGTCAAGCGGAGTTTCTCCTAACGGAAGACCAAAAACCACATACTGGCCATAATCTTCCTGAGCAATGTTAAATGCACCAATTTGCAGCGCCTGCTTTTGGTCGTCTACCAGTTTTTTGAATAGCCTTGAAGACTTTCCGTCAGAAAGTACAGAAGAGATCATGTCAAGAACATAAGCATCCCTTTCCTTCATTGACGGGGTTCTGTAAGCAAGAACCACTGCCGGAATCTGGATGTTTGGATCGTGGTAGGTTCCTTCCATTTGGTTAGTAATAGGTTCCTCCTGAATGTTAATTTTTTCAACCGGAGCACCTTTTTCTATAGGGCCGAAATAATCCTGCACCATTTTTTTGGTTTTTTCCATATCAATGTCTCCTGCTACTACTAAAGTTGCATTATTGGGAACGTAGAATTTTTCGTTGAAATCGCGAAATTCTTCCAGAGTGGCAGCGTCCAGGTGATCCATAGAACCAATGGTAGCCCAACGGTAAGGGTGCTTTTCATAAAGTCGTTTTTTAACTTCAGCTAAAATTTGTCCGTAGGGAGCGTTATCCACTCTCATTCTTTTTTCTTCCTTCACGACCTCATTTTGAGTGTCAACTCCTACTTGATCAATAATAGGGTGCATCATTCTTTCAGACTCCATCCAAAGGCCCAGCTCAAGATTATTAGAAGGGAAGATTTCATAATAGTACGTGCGGTCATCTGTAGTGTTGGCGTTATTGCTTCCTCCATTGGAAGAGACAATTTTGAACCATTCTCCTTTGCCTATATTTTCTGTTCCTTCAAAAAGTAGATGTTCAAAAAAGTGGGCGAAGCCGGTTCTTTCCGGATTTTCATTTTTTGCACCTACATGGTACATTACTGAGGTTGTTACAACCGGGGCCGAATTGTCCTGATGAAGGATAACATTTAAGCCGTTATCCAGCTGGTACTCCGTAAATTTAACCTCCTGGGCTATTCCTGCAAAGGTGAGGAAGGCGGCACAGGCCGTTAATTTAATTTTGTTGATCATTTTATAAACAGTTTTATTTAGTTGCTCAATTAGTATGAATTTATATCCCATTGTTACAAAATAGGTTATAAATTTAGAACAGTATAGATTCTTGCTAATTTTGGCTAAAAAACCTAAATTAACAAGGTCTTAAGGGTAAAATCCTTATAATTTTTGGAAATTTATAATTATAAAACACCAACCTTATGAAGAAACTTTCTTATCCTGTTACATATGGAATATTAACAGCTATCGGGTTAATAGCATATTTTCTGTTGTTATCACTGTTTGGTCTACACATCAATCCTGCTTTTAGTATTTTTAATATGGTAATATTGGGCGCAGGCCTTTATTTCGCAATAACGAAGTATAAGGAGAATAAAGGTGCCAAATATCGATTCCAAAAAGGATTTATGGTGGGTTTAACTACCGGATTTATTGCTACCATACTATTCACTGGGTTCTTCGCCTTATATACCGAACTGGATCCAGATTTTGTTGAAGAGTTGATCACTATGTGGGAAACCAATTGGTTTGTGAATGTAGGAATGGTGCTTTTTACAGTAGCATTAATGGGATTAGCCAGCACTGTAGTAATAACCTTTGCCTGGAACCAGTTACTCAAGAATACCCGGAATACGACTGAAGGTCAAAAGCACACCTATTAAAATTTCTAATGCCTTTGCAAATTAATTAATTAGAAGTATATTTGCACCCGCCTGAAAAAACAGGTTATATAAAATAAACTTTTAATTAAATACGCTATGTACGCAATTGTAGAGATAGCAGGGCAGCAATTTAAGGTTGCAAAAGACCAGAAAGTATTTGTAAACCGCCTACAGGGAGAAGAAGGAGACAGTATTTCTTTCGACAAAATTCTTCTGACAGGTGATGATGACAATATTACTTTAGGCGCCCCAGCTATAGAAGGTGCTTCGGTAGGAGCTAAAATCACCAGGCACTTAAAAGGAGACAAGGTAATTGTTTTCAAAAAGAAAAGACGTAAAGGTTACAGAGTAAAGAATGGTCACCGCCAGGCTTTAACTGAAATTGTAATCGAAAGTATTTCAGCAAAAGGAGGGAAACCTGCTGCAGCTAAAAAGGAATCTGATAATTCAGCAAAATCTGAAGATTCATCAGGCGATTTGAACAATAACACTGTTGTGGAATTGAGAGAAATGGCTAAAGATAAAGGGGTCGAAGGATATTCTTCTATGAAGAAAGCAGAATTGATCACTGCTTTAAGCGAATAATTTACCATTAATTTAAAAACTAAATAAAATGGCACATAAAAAAGGAGTTGGTAGTTCCAAGAACGGTAGAGAGTCAGAATCAAAACGCCTAGGTGTGAAGATTTTTGGTGGGCAAGCAGCTATAGCCGGGAACATTATCGTACGACAAAGAGGTACTGCGCACAATCCGGGTGAGAATGTGTATGCAGGAAAAGACCATACTTTACACGCCAAAGTAGACGGTCTTGTGAAGTTTACTAAAAAGAAAGACAACAAGTCTTACGTTTCTATAGAGCCTTTCCAGGCTTAATAAGAATTTCTTTTTAAGATTTTAAAACCCTTTCTGATTCAGAGAGGGTTTTTTCGTATTTTAATATTTCAATCAGCCCGATATGAAATATATTACCATTTTTGACACGCCAAAACAAAATCAAGTGACCATCATAAGCCACCTGTTTAAAGAGAATCAAATAGACTACAGGATTCTAAATGAGGCTACCAATAATGCTATTCCAGTTGGTAAAAGTGTGCAGGTTATGGACAATCAGGTGGAAAAGGCAAAGAATATTTTGAAGGAAAATGGCTTTTACGGAACACTGGAACCTAAACCCACTTCGGAAGTTAATTACAGGTTTCTCTGGTATCTTTTTTTCGCACTCTTACTCATCGTTGTGATCTCTGCACTTATAAACTGGTACTTGTTTTAAAATGGGAAATGACCGAAATTAATTGTTTTCCTTCAGAAGGTTTATGTTATGTTAAATGTTTTATGATTGGATTTAATTTATTTAATTTCAATCTATTATCTGAAAAATAACCTTTAACCGAAAAATTATGAGAAAACTAATTATGTGTGCCGTTTTGTCTTTGGCATTTTTAAGTACCAGTTGCCTTGGCTCCTTTAGTGCATGGAACGGACTAAGAGACTGGAATGAAGATGTAGCCGATAACAAGTTTGTTAATAATGCTATCTTCTGGGGCTTAAATATTATTCCTGTTTACCCTCTTTTTTATGCAGGCGATGTAATCATCTTCAACCTGGTTGAATTCTGGTCTGGATCAAATCCTATTGCGATGAATGAAGGCGATATTGAATCCCAGATCATTGAAAAAGACGGTGTGAAATATGAGATGCTGGCTACCAAAAATCAGATTAATATCAAGGTTCTTACCGGAGCGCGTGAAGGGAATGAACTTACACTAATCTATGAACCTTCAGATAAGTCATGGAACGCAGTGAAGGATGGAGAAAAAATAAAATTGTCTTCTTATGAAGAAGGATTTTATATTGTTTACCTGCCAGATGGTGAAGAAGTGAAAATTGATCAAAATGCTACCAAACAAGAAGGACTGGCTCTTTTGAACAGTAAAGTTGCTTCTTACGAAGATTGTTTGCTGGCTAGTGCAAAGTAATTTATAAATCCAGATATTAAATGGCCTTCAAAGCAGTGAATCTTTGAAGGCTTTTTTCGTTATGGTATAACCGGAAGAGTAGACCACATAACTTTTTTTAAAACTGAATAAATACTGCTGACTATGGGATTTACAACGATTTACCACAGCGTTCATTCATTTGAAATTGAAATAATCAGAAATCTACTGGAGGAGAATGATATTGAGTATCAATTACCTGATGAGGCCACACAAAGCGCCGCCGGGATGGCCGGATTGGGAATGGCGGGAATGCGGGTAATGGTCCCGGAAACACAAAAAGAGCAGGCTATAATTATCCTGAAAGATCGAGGTTTTTCGTAGGTACCTTGAATATGCTTTCTCCGAAATTTTTCTGAAAAGAAGCCAAAAAAATCCCCTTTGATCAATAATCAAAGGGGATTTTTTATTTTTCTACAGTCTACAGTCTACAGTCTACAGTCTACAGTCTACAGTCTACAGTCTACAGTCTACAGTCTACAGTCTACAGTCTACAGTCTACTAGTATCTGTAATATTCAGGCTTAAACGGACCTTCAACGGTCACCCCGATATATTCTGCTTGCTCCTGACTTAATTCTGTCAGTTCCACCCCAATTTTCTCAAGGTGTAGGGCAGCTACTTTTTCGTCAAGGTGCTTTGGCAACATATAAACTTTATTTTCGTATTGATCTGTGTTTTTCCAAAGTTCGATCTGGGCAAGGGTCTGGTTCGTGAAGGAGTTGCTCATCACAAAACTAGGATGTCCTGTCGCACAACCAAGATTTACCAAACGTCCTTCAGCTAAAAGAATAATATCTTTTCCGTCTATAGTGTATTTGTCAACCTGAGGCTTGATCTCATCTTTGGTGTTACCGTAGTTTTCGTTCAGCCAGGCTACCTGGATCTCATTGTCAAAATGCCCGATGTTACAAACGATCGTTTTGTCTTTCATGGCTTTGAAATGCTCACCGCGTACAATATCTTTATTTCCGGTGGTGGTAATCACGATATCGGCTTTTGGTAGAACAGTTTCAAGCTTCTTAACTTCAAATCCATCCATTGCGGCCTGTAGCGCACAAATAGGATCAATTTCGGTTACTGTTACAATAGAACCAGCTCCTTTAAAAGACTGGGCAGTACCTTTTCCAACATCACCATAACCACAAACAACCACTCTTTTTCCTGCAAGCATCACATCGGTTGCACGACGAATAGCATCCACAGCACTTTCGCGACATCCGTATTTGTTGTCAAATTTAGATTTGGTAACAGAATCGTTTACGTTAATAGCAGGCATAGGAAGTGTTCCGTTTTTCATACGCTCGTATAAACGGTGAACTCCGGTTGTTGTTTCTTCAGAAAGACCTTTAATTCCTTCAGCCAGTTCAGGGTGTTTATCCAGTACCATATTAGTAAGGTCACCACCATCGTCCAGGATCATATTCAGTGGCTTACGGTCTTCTCCGAAGAAAAGGGTCTGCTCGATACACCAGTTAAATTCCTCTTCGTTCATACCTTTCCATGCATACACG
>JACLAD010001301.1_pt1 | contig 15137 bp, 17 predicted proteins | sample 8027901 | NCBI WGS metagenome assembly JACLAD01 (sample SAMN15725071, study PRJNA655200) | protist metagenome | isolation source: fluorescence activated cell sorting (FACS) single amplified genomes of... | place: Spain: Blaines Bay Microbial Observatory, Mediterranean Sea | collected 2016-07-05 | reverse complement strand
CGCTGAGTAATGGTAAAATACTGATTCATTTTTGGGGTATATAGCATTATGGCTGTTCAAAAGAGTAAGAAATCCAGATCAAGAAGGGGTATGCGACGCGCTCACCTGCACGCAAAGTTCTCGCCGCTTAGCGAAGACAGCATGACTGGAGAAGTGCACCGTAGGCATCATGTAACCAAACACGGCTACTACAAAGGTAAACAAGTTGTTGCCGGACAACATCAAGAGCAAGAATAGACTACAATTGTCCCAACGAGCGTCAGCACGATTGAGAGGGCGTAAGGAAAAAATCTAAAAGATTTACACACCCGATGTTGCTGTGTACTGCTTACACATGTATAATCAAAGCAGGCTAAGCTCCAGGACAACCATGGCCACACCGGCAAAAAATATCTCCATTGCAGTTGATGTGATGACCGCCGAGAGCGGTTTACCAGTTGCTATCGAAGCAGCAATCACATTGTTGAGAAGAAACAACAACCTTAAACTCCACCTAGTAGGCGACAAGCTCCTGATAGATGAAGTGCTAGAATCCTCACATCGTACCTACTGGAGAGAGTTGGACCTGGAAATACACCATTCAGAAATCGCAATCCTTATGAACGATGATCCTGTGTGGGCACTGAAAAATAAAAAAGAATCCTCCACTCATCTTGCGGTCAAGCTGGTATCTGAAGGCAAAGCAGACGCTGTTGTGAGTTGTGCCAACACCGGTGCACTTATGGCAATAAGCCGATTCATGCTGAAAAGACTTAAAGGAGTAGATAAACTCGCACTGGTTGGTGGCTTTCCAACATATGGTAGAAAAGACGTATACATCTGTGATGTTGGAGCGAGTTATGATGCAAGCGCACAGGACTTGTTGTGCCAAGCAAAAATGGCCAGTGCAATGTTACAGAGCGGGGCAAATGCAACTGCACCTAAGATTGGCTTGTTAAATATAGGGACTGAAGACAGTAAAGGCAACAAGTTGGTCAAGGAGGCATCAAGCCTACTCAAACGCGATGAAAGTCTTAACTTTTATGGGTCAATAGAGGGTCATGATATTTTCAAGGGATACGTTGATATTGTGGTGTGTGACGGTTTTGTTGGTAATTGTGTCCTAAAATCATGCGAGGGCACAGCCAACTTTGTGATGGATACCATCCGTAAAGCATGCATGTCCGGTTCACTGACCAAGATAATCGGCGGGTTTATGAGAGGTGTTCTGAAAAAGCAGGCGCCCAAACTTAACCCTTCACTACGCAATGGAGCCCTTGTTCTAGGACTTAACGGTATTGTCATCAAAAGTCATGGTCACGCTGATTTGCTAGGCATTGAAACAGCCATTCAAACTGCTGTCAGCGCTTGTAAAAGTAGCTACATTGAGAATATCACTGCTCAAAAATCCCAAGTAGCTCTTATTGACTAAGCGAGGTATCCAAATGACCAACAAAAGCAAACAAGTACGCATAAAAGATTGGCTGACCAGTTTTACGCTGACACTGATATATGTCTTAGTGCTGGATATCATCTGGATCATCACGACTGCAGGGCCACTTTACGGTGACAGATATGGAAGCTTGCTGGATCTTAAAATTCCACCGGCACTGGGATTTTACAGTCTTTTTGCCATTGGCTTACACCATTTCTCGATTCTTGGAGCCAAAAAGCTTAGCCGGCAGGTAATATTTGATGCAGGCCTGTTTGGGCTTTGCGTCTATGGTGGATATGCCCTTACCGTACTTGCAGTTTTTAACTTCTACGAGTTATCAGTAGCTTGTATAGAAATGTTATGGGGGATAAGTATATCCATCATGGTTGCAACCGCTGTGATTAAAACTCAAAATATCATAAGAAATAAATAAAATCAGACAAGAACATTCAATCAGTGCTATACACTAGATGATATCTTAACAACGGCTATCAATACAAAAAGTCAGTGCTTTGAGAAGGTGGCACATTTCCCAGTGGAGCATACATCGCCAGGGTTAAGTGATCACCGAAAGCGATAGAGGCTATTAAACTATGCTACGTGAATATTTGATAAAAGATGCGACAACACAAATCAGAGTGGCTGCAGAGTGGATTGCTAACCACCGAACGTCTATTTCATCATCAGAAAAGATTGAGGAAAGTGACAAGGTAGAATTATTTGATAGGCAGAGAGAGAATAGACTTGAAAGTCTTGAAAAACCCCTAGCTAACAAGTCACTGGCTGAGCAGCTTGATAATGAATCTGATCATGACGCCCAACATGAGCTCACGTCTGAAAGTGAGACGCTTGACGATGAACAAGATGCGCAAAGCAAAGATGAAGAATTCAGTAGTGAAAGCGACAACAATGTGGATGAGAATAATGAAGATGAGAATGATGACAATCAGGATGATCTTGAACTCATGAAGAATGAAATAGAGGAGAATGAAGATAGAGAGATCCAAGAGATCACTGGTGAGGAAGCAGAACCCGAAGCGTCTGATGAACCGGAAGCATCTGAGGAAAAAGATGAGAATTTTGAAAAAGAAGATAAGCAAATCGAAACAGAGGTGAGCGAGGATGAATCTTCAAAAGAAAAAGATGACGATGGTGACGAACCAACGCAAGCTGAAGAAATGAGGCCCTAGAAAAATTAAAATCATCATGAAATACTCCACGGGAATATCGCAGGGCTGATAAGATACACGGCAACTATTTATTTGAATCTCAAATGAAATTGTGATAAGATTACAAAATAAAAATTCTAGGAAAAAAATTATGAGAAATATCAGACAGACTCATTACAGCATTGAATACTACGCAAGTTACATTGGAATAAAAGTCATCAACTCAATCTGGTCAGCGGTAGAGAAAATGTTTAGCGACACCGATTCAACAAACGTTCTGGACGTGAAAGCTGTCAATGAAAAGTTTGACGAAAGAAAACAAAGCGACCTAATCGATTACCCAATCCATGCAGTTGCAGAAATAAGACGACTCAAGGATACTGATTGGTCACCGGTAGGTAGGTCATTGAACAGTTTTATAGAAACGATTCAAAAGGCAGTGAATAATGGATTTCTATCACTGAGAAACCAAGATCATGGACTGACCGAGAGACTGACCTTCGAACAACCCAGCCTGAGCACGCCTAGGATAGTAGATAATATCATTCAACCAAGAATGTCAACAGATCTAGTGCCTTATTCTGGAGGGAGTGGGCAAGATCCCTCATCGTCGCAAACAGGGACCGGATTAATTGGTATGTTGGTGCTTGTCGCAGCTCTGTTGGCCTATGATAAATACAAACGATATCAAGATGAAGCAGTCTATAGTGTATATGTCGATGATGAAAAATACGCGATTAAATCAATTATAGGAGAACAATAATGAGAAAAACACTGGTCAATCTAGCCAGAAGGCAAGGAACAGTCAACTGGACAATGGTCGTGAGTATAGCTGCAGATCTACTCATTAGAAGAATGGGCAGAGAAGCGAGAAACTTTGCTATCGAAGAAATTACCCCATACACCAAATCTACTGTTGCCGCATGTATTTTTTTGCGTGCAACGATCAAACCAGCCAGTGATCTGATCTCAGCAGGGGTTGCAATTGCAGGCTTGAGCTATCTAGTAGATAACCATAAACAAATGACCATAAAAGCGTATCAGATTCCTAAACACACCGCGAAAAAAGAAAAGCAAAAAAAGTGTTGTTGTCGCAAAATGAATGCAAACGCTACTGGTGTTGACAAGTCCTTTGCCGGACAGTTAGAAGTCACAAACCGCAACGCCCCAAGTAAAGCCAGCGCCAAAAGCATTAAATAGGACTCGAGAACCTGAAGCGAGAAAACCATTATGATCAGCCGTGCAGAGTGCAAGTGGTATGGATGCAGCACTGGTATTCGCATGGTCCTGAAGGGTCTTGACAACCTTAGCGCGCTCTAAATTCAGAAACTTGGTGACCTGATCAAGAATTCTAGTATTTGCCTGATGAGGAATGACTAGGTCAATAGAGTTGGTTGCAATATGATGTTTTTTTAGGACAGACTTCGTGCCTTGAGATAAACGATCAACAGCAAAACGAAAAACTTCTTTTCCCTGCATAGTTAATTGGCATGGGCTACCATTAGACTTGTATTTGGTGGTTTTCAATAAATCAGCCCCGATAGATTCCGAAGAGCAATGAACAAACCGTATTCCTGGTTCAGCTGAACGTACGAGAAGCGCTGCGCCTGCTCCGTCGCCGAAAAGAACAGCTGTCGATCTATCTTGCCAGTTAGTAATCCTGCTCATTGTATCGACCCCAACTACAAGAACAACATCTTCATCATGGTATTTGATGCGATCATTGGCAACGCTAAGCGCATATAAAAAACCAGAGCAAGCAGCGTTGATGTCAAGAGAAAAGGCTGTATCAATGCCGAGAAGATTGCATAACTGGCAAGCAATGGAGGGCATTGCTTGATTGGGTGTGCTCGTCGCAACGATGACAGCACTGATAGTTGAGGCACTGTGTGAAGTCTTTTCAAGAAGTTTTCGAGTTGCCGCGAGAGACATGGAAAGTGAGTCCTCATTGACAGAAGCAAGATGACGCGTGTGAATCCCAGTTCTTTTGACTATCCAGTCATGTGACGTTTGTAGCGAGGAGGATAGCTCGTGGTTGGTAACAATCTTTTCAGGCAAAAAACTTTCAACCGCTGCAATACGTGAAAAAATCATAGTATAAGAAAAGAATTTTTCAATCACTATACGGTAGATCAGGCAAAAATGCAAAGATAACGACGCCGACTGATGCGATTATTTGAATATTCTGGAACTAGGCGCTATAGTAGGTGTCATAGTTGATAAATGACAAAACAAATTCTTTGCGAGGTTTTCAATGGAGGAGAAAAAAATCATACTGATCACTGGTGCAAGCCGAGGCATTGGAAACGCGATACTAAGAGAGGCAAGCCTGACCAAATCAAGCCACGTCATTGGTACAGCCACAAGCCTGAAGGGCGTTGAGATAATCAACAAGCAAATTCAAGATCTTAAGTGCGATGGCAGTGGCCTAATCTGGGATGCTCTGTGCGAGAATAGTCATAACAACTTACTTGAAGCAGTCAAAGAAAAATATGGTCGACTTCCTGATGTTCTTATCAACAATGCTGGTATTACGCGAGATAATCTCGTACTGCGCATGAAGCAAAGTGAGTGGGAAGATGTCATACAGGCCAATTTGACTGCAGCTTTCAAGTTAAGCCAAGCCTGCGTGAAAGCAATGATAAGAAGGCGGTGGGGGAGAATCATTAACATCAGTTCGATAGTTGGGAGAATTGGCAATGCAGGGCAAGCAAACTATGCCGCGGCCAAATCAGGTATGATTGGTTTTAGTAAGTCCTTGGCAGCAGAAATTGCCAGTCGCCATGTCACAGTGAATTGTATTTGCCCTGGATACATAGAGACAGACATGATGGATTTCCTGACAGAAGACCAAAAAAACCAGGTGATTGAGAAAATTCCCATGCGAAGATTGGGGCGAGCAGAGGAGATTGCTCACGCGGTTCAGTTTTTAATGTCAGAAAAATCAGGATATATAACCGGAACATGCCTGGACATCAATGGTGGACTTGTAATGCTGTGACGAAATGGTATAGTAGGAAGTCCAAAATTTTTAGGAGAGACCAAAATGTCAGCCAAAGAAAATGTAAAAGACAAAGTTCTGAGTATTATCGCGGATCAGCTGGATCTGGACAAAGGCGAAATCAAACTTGAGTCTTCTTTTGTTGATGATCTCGGAGCAGATTCATTAGACACTGTTGAGCTAGTACTAGCCCTCGAAGAAGAATTTGAGGTCAACATACCCGATGAAGAAGCTGAAAAAATCACCACTGTCAAGCAAGCTGTCGAAAAAATAGAAGCACACCTCGAGTCTAAGTAGCCATGAACAAGGTTGTTGTAACTGGCTATGGCCTGGTTACTCCTCTTGGCAACGGTAATGCGTCAACGTGGAGTCGCCTAAAACAAAGTCAAAGTGGGATTAGAAGAATCGATGACAGGCCTGAATTTGCTACTATTAGCTCAAAAATTGGTGGAAAAATCTGGGATTTTGATCCCAGTCAGCATTTCAACAAAAAAGAGCTAAGACGCTATGACCCTTTTGTGCAGTACGCACTTGCGGCCTCCAGAGAAGCCTTACATTTAGCCGGCATCGAGAGACATGATGAGAAAATGGATCTCCACAGAGCAGGGGTAGCGATTGGGTCAGGCATAGGTGGTATAGAAACCATTGAGAATGAGACCAAGAAACTTCACCTAGAGTCAGCCTCGAGAATCTCGCCATTTTTCATCCCTTCTTCACTAATCAACATGGCTTCAGGCTTTGTTTCTTTAGAAAATGGGCTCAAAGGACCAAATCTATCAATCGTATCAGCATGCGCTTCAGGTGCTCACAACATCATGTTTGGAGCCCAGCAGATTGAACTTGGTTTAGCTGATGTGATGCTGTGTGGTGGCAGTGAATATGCAACCGTCGGTATGGCTAGTGGGGGATTTGCCGCAATGAAGGCTCTGAGTACAAATAACGATAACCCTCAACAGGCAAGCCGCCCATGGGATAGAGACCGTGATGGATTTGTTATAAGCGACGGAGCAGGTGTTCTGGTATTGGAAAATGAAGAAGCTGCGAAAAAACGTGGCGCTACCATCTACGCTGAACTTGCAGGTTATGGAATGAATGCTGATGCGTATCACATGATTCAGCCAGCAGTTGATGGGTCTGGAGCAGCAAAATGCATGGAGCGTGCGCTTGACAAAGCCAAACTAGACGCTGAAGCAATAGGCTACATCAATGCGCATGCTACCTCAACGCCTGTTGGTGATCAGATTGAGCCCATTGCAATCAAGCGTACGTTTGGTGAGCACGCTAAACAGCTCGCTGTTTCTTCGACAAAATCCATGCACGGCCACATGTTGGGCGCTGCAGGTGCAGCTGAAGCCATCATAACAATTTTATCGCTCAATGAGCAATGTGTACCGGCCACCATCAACTGCGATTCACCCACAGAGGGTTGCGATTTAGATTTTGTCAGAGGAGAAATGAGACAACAGCGGTTCGAGCATGCCATGTCCAACTCATTTGGTTTTGGAGGCACTAACGCATCACTCATCTTTTCAAAGTACAAATAGGTATCAAAATCAAAACTTATCTACGCAATAAAATCACAAAAGTCTGCCTGCGACTGTCGTCAATGTAATCATGGTTCAATCAGAAGGACAAAAGTGAGATATCGAGATAAATATGTCAACGTATTCAATTAAATTGGTCAAACAAACCTACAAGAAGCAGCTTGAAAGGTCCATAGAGCCACGAGTCAAAGATGGTGAGGAAAGAGCGGGTAAAAATGCGCCACTCACATTTTTCAAAGTAGGTAAATGCAAAGACGGTGGTATCGTGAATGCACCGGTAGCAGGCGATAGCTTGAATGTGTGTACAGAAGTAATCAGTCAGTTCACGCAGAGTATGGATTATGCAATGACATTGAGGTCCAAGTATGGCATGATCAAAAAAGAGTATTATACAGCGATGAAAGAGATTGAGAGTAATCCGGATGTGCTTGGCTACAAGGTTTGGCTACAGTACTACCCAGAAATGAGCGAAAACGAGAAAGATGTGACAATCACGCTGTTTTGCAAAAATACCAATCGCAAACATGTGAACAAAGTGATGCTAGAGCTAAAGAAATTAGTCAGATTTAATGATAGTAGACAAGAAATCACAGCACCGTCAGCCAGCGATCAGCTGATAGACAGTTCAATATCCATGGCACAGCCTGTCACTAAGTAGGCGTAACCCAAACATAGACACGAGCCGATTTATAAATGAAAAAATTATTAGTGTTCGATTGATCTTTGCAATAAATGAATTAGAATGTATGAGTATTTAAATTTGATCAGTATGAAAATTTCTTCTGCGATTCGCTATGTATTCGCATTACTATTATTCACCATCACTATTCTCTTCATCTATATTGTCAATATCTATGTCGAAATAGCAGTGACAAAGATTTTGCCGGAGGGTACGAGTAGGAACATCGTCGTTGATAGAGGTATCAAGGTCAGAAATTTTTCAAAAAAGTTAGAAGAATTAGGCCTAGTATCATCATCTACACATTTTACAGTCGCATACATTTCCCAGCATCCCTCAAAAACGCTACAAGCTGGGCTGTATGAAATCAAAGAATCAGACACGTTACTTGATCTTGTTGAAAAAATAGCTCACGGCGCCTCGTTAATGGAAAAAATGACATTTGTTGAAGGCTGGGAGTGGCAACAAATCAAACACAAAATGCGAGCAGACAAGCAGTTCATCAATCATAATGAGCAACATATTTTATCATTTGTTAATAAACGCTTTGCATATAGGATCAACGGCAACAGAAACTTCAAGAATATCGAAGGCCTTATGATGCCAGACACCTACAAATTCAAAAGAGGAATCCAAGATCTCACAATCATCAGTGAGGCAGTGGAACGTCAGGTCAGCTTTCTGGAGAAAGCGTGGAAAGGAAGAGATAGGACAACCAATTACAAAAATCCTTACCAAGCACTCATAGTTGCATCTTTGATAGAAAAAGAGAGCCGTTACCCACCAGAGTATGCAAAAATATCAGCTGTCATACTCAACCGTATCAACAAGAAGATACCCATACAGATTGATGCATCCGTTATTTATGGTCTGGGCAAACACCAGAAAAGGCTTTTTTACAGTGATCTACGTAAACCCACACCGTACAATATGTATATGAACAAAGGATTACCACCGACGCCAATCAGTATGCCAAGCAAAAAAGCCATCATTGCCGCTTTACATCCACACAAATTCGATGCCTTATTTTATGTCCTCAACTCAAATCAAAGCAAACAGCACATTTTCACCAATAACTTCAAAGATCATCTAGCAGCTAAAAACAATAATAAAATTGGCTAGTAAGCGTATTCATGGTACTGTGTATACATCGCAAATCCAGGAGCCACAGATGAACAAAGGTTTATTTATAAGTATTGAAGGCATAGAGGGCGCTGGAAAAACCACATTGATTAATGGTCTCCAAGACATCAGTATACCCAATTATCAAGTGATATTCACCCGGGAACCGGGCGGGACTGACCTTGCTGAAAAAATAAGATTACTACTGACCAGTTTTGAAAATAAAGATATGGATGCACTGACTGAGCTACTACTCGTTTACGCATCCAGAAATGAGCATATCAAAAACGTGATTAGACCTGCTCTACAAGATGGTCACGTAATCATTAGTGATCGGTTCTACGATGCCAGCTATGCATATCAAGCCTACGGTCGTCACTTAGACCCGAGTATTCTACAACAGCTTGATCAATGGGTAGTGAAAAACTGTATACCTGACTTAACCATCTTGTTGACAGCACCAGTAGATCAATGCCTAGAAAGAGTATTTCAGCGAGGAAACAGAGACAGATTCGATAGTGAGAGCGCAGGCTTTTTCGCAGCAACGCACAGAGGTTACAGCAAACGAGCTGAAGAAGATCCAGAAAGATTTCACATATTTAGCTCCGTCAACAATGAGGATACAATGAGTGAAGAAATCAAAAAGGTCATCATTAACAAGGTCAAGACGTGTTCTCAGAATATCTAACACCATTAACGCAAAAGATACAAGATAGAATCCTGAGAAGTCAGTGGCCCTCATCGTATCTGCTATCTCTAAGCCTCAACCAAGGAGGTGGTCTTTTGTCGCAAGAGATCACAACAGCATTATTATGTTTGCACAAAGAAAAAGTCAGTTGTGGGGAGTGTCGCTCTTGTGTGATGATCAAACATGGCACGCATCCAGATAGGTTGAGCGTACAAGCTGACGAGGGCAGTTTGATAAAAATAGATCAGCTAAGAGAAGTCATTAAAAAAGTCGAAAATAGCCCCAAGGTCAGCAAGCACCATGTTGTTTACATTGAGCGGTGTGAAACAATGACTACACAATGTGCCAATGCACTGCTAAAAACACTCGAAGAACCAAAAATAAGCATGTTCATAGTCCTTCAGTGCAATGAGGAAAGTAAGATTTTACCAACAATACTCAGTCGTTGCTTCATAGAAAAACCACAAATCAACAGAGATCAACTGCAAAAGTTCTTCAGCAAGATAGAACAACTTCACCCCCATTATAAGTTTCTAAAATACACACATTGCGAGCAACCACTTTTGGTTGATGACTTTGTTAAAGACAAGAGAACATACGAGCTATACAAGACTGTAGCTCAATCGCTATGGCAAAGAAACTGGCAACCAATTCACGTCTCCGAATCATTAAAATCATACCAAGCACATGACATTATTGATTGCTACACCAATTGCTTGACCAGCATGCTCGCCAAAAAGAGTAATATCTCTGAGCGCGAGACTAAGTTATTCGACGTGATTCAAGATGAATTTGAACTTGATGATAGCCTAAAGATATCCGCATGGCAGGGATTTAAGATCCTCAACACTTTGATTGATACCAAATCAACACTGTCAAGCACTGTAGTAGCAACGGGATCCTATCTACTCGAGAGAACGCTGATTGATATCTGGAATATACAACGCAGTACCCACAGCCAATAATCGGTGCTCAGCCAGCTATGGGTAAAATAAGACTTCGCGGACCAAGTCGGTTATCTTGAAAAAAACCAAGATCAACGGTTAACACATCATAACCAAACGATGATAGAGCTGATTGGGTTTCATAACACTGTTCAGATACTATCGCAGTCTGACCGAGCACAATACTATGGCTTGGGGCAAGACTAAAATCGTCTTGGAGCGTGGTTAGCATAAAGCTCTCAGCAAGCAAAGAGACACTATCAGGATGCATAGAGGTAGGATGACACAGAGCTTGTCCCTCATTCACTGGTAAAAAAGCATCCATAAGATAGGGGTATTCATCTTGCAAACAAAGATCAATCACGTGTTTACCAGTTTTTGACTGAAGATCATTGGCCACAGCATGATCACTGCAAGATCCATAACCAAAATAGAGACATTCATCAATACAGATAGTGTCAGCATAGCCAGCATACTTTAAAGGACTATGATGATCAGGATGTAATCGGACAGACTGGATCTGATGCGCTTCGAGAGTTGAAATGGACTGACAAAAAGACTTCAGATACGGTGCATATTGACGGGCTACATGCACAGGCTGGTGCGCAAGCAAGATGATCTTGTCGGTTATGAATCCATGACGAGACACTGCGTAGAATTGATCAACATAGCTGACGTGAGGCATGATATGAATCTGCAATTGTAAATGCTTGAGCATATCGTACAATGAGTTCCACTGTAATTGTGCGCGTGAAAAATCCAAGGCAGACATTCCTGGCTCTCGTGATGGTGGCGACATGATTAACTGGTTCATAAGAGCAAAGCGCTGCAAGTATTGCACGTTAGTTTCAACAATGAATGTATATTTTATGAAGTATTTTGTCAAATGCTCTTGAAATAAAAACGTCAATCACAATATCAAATAATAGACATGCGTATGCATACGATTCTATTGAAAACGGTAAAAGGAGTAAACGATGGAAATAAAATTAACACCCAGACACGACAGAGTATTGGTAAGGCCTGATCAGGAAGAGGAAAAATCAGCTGGCGGTATCATGTTAGCACCAAGCTCTAGCAAAGAGAAGCCACAAAGAGGAACTGTACTTTCAGTAGGTAGTGGTAAGGTTGAGGACGGTAAAGTCATTCCTGTAGAATTGTCTGAAGGAATGAAAGTGCTTTTCAGCAAATTTTCTGGTACAGATGTAAAGGTCAGTGGCGAAGATTTATTAATCCTGCGTGATGAGGACATCATTGCAGTCGTTGAGTAAGATAAAAGGAGATATAAAAATGGCAAAAGATATAACCAAAGATATGGACAAAGTAGCTGCTGTTAAAGCACTAGCAGATGTCGTTGCAGTAACACTTGGACCTCGAGGAAGCTGTGTGCTACTCGAATCAAGCTTTGGTGCACCAAAGTTAACCAAAGACGGTGTCACTGTTGCAAGAGAGATTGAAGTCAAAGACAAAAGACAGAACGCTATTGTGCAAGCTGTAAAAGAAGCAGCGAAGACGACAAACGATAAAGCTGGTGATGGTACAACCACAGCTACCGTACTGACAAGAGACATCTTCACTGCTGCTCATACTGCGTCTGCATCAGGAGTTTGTAAGCAAAAGCTCAAGCGTGGCATGACTAAAGCAGCCAATGAAGCAATGAAAATCCTTGATGAAATATCAATCTCATGCAAAACAAATGATATGATCAAACAAGTAGGATCAATATCAGCAAACAATGACAATAAAGTAGGTGAAATCATAGCTAAAGCAATGGATGCAGTCGGTAAAGAAGGTGTTATCACTGTTGAAGAGGGATCTGAAGTTGAAGACAGTACAAAGATTGTCGAAGGTATGCAGTTTGAGAGGGGTTACCTATCTCCATACTTCATGACAAATCAACAGAATATGTCTGCAGAACTTGAGAATCCGTTCATCCTACTGGTTGACAAGAAAGTATCAAACATCCGTGATATGCTGGGTCTGTTGGAAAGCGTTGCCAAAGCAGGACGACCGCTACTCGTAGTAGCTGAAGATGTCGAAGGCGAAGCGCTAGCAACATTAGTGGTCAACAACATGCGTGGAATCGTTAAAGTATGTGCGGTCAAAGCACCAGGTTTTGGCGATAGAAAAAAAGCAATGCTAGAGGATCTTGCTGTGCTAACAGGTGGGCAAGTTATTGCAGAAGAAGTTGGACTGACATTAGAAAGCACTTCGATTGAACAACTTGGTTCAGCTAAAAGAGTGGTAATCAGCAAAGATGAAACAACCATTATTGATGGCGCTGGAAGCGCAGATGACATCAAAAAGCGTGTTGATCAAATTCGCTGTGAAATCGAAAACAGCTCATCAAGCTATGACAAAGAAAAACTGCAAGAACGCGTTGCTAAACTAGCAGGTGGTGTTGCTGTCATCAGAGTTGGTGCTGCAACCGAAATCGAGATGAAAGAGAAAAAAGCCAGAGTTGAAGACGCATTGAATGCAACAAGGGCAGCTGTTGAGCAAGGTATTGTACCAGGCGGTGGCGTAGCATTGATTCGTGTTGCTGAGAAGTTGAGCTCGCTAAAAGGCAGTTGCGATGCAGAGAATATGGGTATCAATGTAGTCGTTAAAGCACTATCAGGTCCATTAAGACAAATTGTTGAAAACGCAGGCGGCGACGCATCAGTTGTGGTTCACAAAGTCAGATCTGAAAGCGGTAACTATGGATACAATGCTGCAGATGACCAATATGGAGATATGGTAAAGATGGGTATTATTGACCCGACAAAGGTTACCAAAACAGCGCTTGAAAACGCTGCATCCATTGCAGGTATGTTGATCATCACCAGCTATGTCATTACCGATGAGCCAAAAGGCAGTGAAAGCACTGAGAGTGCTGGAGCAGGTGCTATGGGCGGCATGGGCGGCATGGGTGGAATGGGCGGCATGATGTAACCCATAAAATCTAAAAATGAAAAGGGTCCGCATGTGTGGGCCCTTTTTGTTTGAGCAGACAGATGATTGCATTGCCTGGGGAGTTGGGTATAATGACAAGATGACAAATGAAAAGCCACAACCTCTATTTGACAACAGTACATGGCTCATTGAATCTGACACTGATTATATTCACAAGACTATTCAATCATTTTCAATCAGCGAGGCTAGTAATGAATATCAGCTCGCAAAACGTTTTTTACTCTCATACAAAGGCTCTGAAGATACATTCAACAGCTATCGACGTGAGGTGGAGAGATTATGCCAGTGGTCTTGGCTCTTTCTAAAAAGTCCCATCAAATCATTGGACAGACACGACATAGAAAATTACTTTAGCTTTGTTCAAAACCCGCCAAAAGCCTGGGTAAGTCATAAACATTGTAAGCGTTTCATCACAAATGAGCATGGCATCAGGGTACCCTGCGAAGAATGGCGCCCATTTCTCGTCAGAAAAACAACTAAAAAAGGCTCAGAGCATCAAGCATTATCCCAGGCAACACTAAGAGCGATTATTGCAGGCACAAGTACATTTTTTACTTATCTACAGCAGGAGAATTACCTATCACAAAATCCAGTCGCTTTAATAAGGCAGAAAAGTAAATACATTCAGAAAGTACAATTCAACAGAGTGACTCGCAAGCTAAGCAGCACGCAATGGCACAGGCTGATTACAGAAATCGAGCGATTAGCCAAAGCGCAGTGTGACTATGAAAGAGAACTATTCATCTTCTCAGCCTTCTACCTCTTGGGGTTGCGGATTTCCGAACTTGCTGAATCTCCTGGTAGAAAACCAGTTATGTCAGATTTCTTTGTTGATTCGAATGGATTATGGTGGTTCAAAACCATCGGTAAAGGCAACAAAGCTAGAGAGATAGCTGTGCCAGATCATATGTTGGATCAACTAAAGCGCTATCGCAGGCATCTTGGATTAACAACACTACCAACGCCTAATGAGCAATCAGCCATCATACCAAAAAGAAAAGGTAAGGGTGGTATTGGAATTCGACAGTTGCGTAAAATTGTTCAAGGTGGATTTGATCTTACCATCGAAGCTTTGATCAAAGAGGGTCAAGTCGAGGAGTCTGAGTACATGAAACAAGCAACAGTACATTGGTTGAGGCATACAGCAATTTCTCAAGATGTACAAAATCGTCCACGAGAACACGTCAGGGATGACGCCGGACATCAATCCGTACAGGTAACCGATAGATACATAGAAATCGACTTAAAGGCTCGGCATGCGTCTGCACGGGCTAAAACGCTTTTAAACAACAACCTTAATGACAAACTATGAATAAGGAATAGTGCAATGATCTATAAAATCACTAAAGACAAGCAAGGAAATAACATCATTAGGACAAATCTGAAAGGAAAAGCATTGATGTTTCACCCTCTGCTCAATAAAAGTAATGCATTTACAGCAGCCGAGCGCGAAGCATTTTGTCTTGATGGTAAGCTTCCACCAGTATGTGAGACATTGGAGACACAAACAAAGCGGGCGTACCGACAATATTTAAGTGCAACCAGTGACGAGGCAAAAAGTATTTTTTTGCATGTTCTTTACAACACCAACGAGATCTTATTCTATGCGCTCATAAGAAAC
>JACLAD010007067.1_pt1 | contig 15142 bp, 8 predicted proteins | sample 8027901 | NCBI WGS metagenome assembly JACLAD01 (sample SAMN15725071, study PRJNA655200) | protist metagenome | isolation source: fluorescence activated cell sorting (FACS) single amplified genomes of... | place: Spain: Blaines Bay Microbial Observatory, Mediterranean Sea | collected 2016-07-05 | reverse complement strand
TGAAAAAGGCGATAGAACGAGAGGCATTCATTTTGGATGCTATGAAGGACCCTTTAGTGCTGAGAAGCTATGGTGTTGTGAAGATCGATGAAAGAGAACGGTGGCTTGTGATGGATCTGGCCAAATATGGCAGTTTGATGTCCTGTCTCGAGAAACATCCTTTGCCAAACAAACTTCCTTTATTTTTCATTTTTAGTATCATGAAGGATCTTTCTGCTGCTGTAGCTCATTTACATAGTCATGGTGTGACTCACAAAGACATCAAAGCAGAGAATGTGTTGTTGCATAATTCACCTTATGAGTTTTGTGTCAAATTGTGTGATTTCGGTTTGGCCAAACAAGAATCCATGGGTACTGGTAAAACCGTAGCTCCTACGATGGTGAGTATGGCTGGTGCAGGTACATTGGCATTCATGGCCCCCGAGTTATTAAATCCAAACTTGGCCAAAGATCATCATTCAAGCGTTGCTAGTGATGTCTTTGCAATTTGCGTCACTTTCCTGCAAATGTTGTTGAGGTGTACTCCCAACAATTCAACGTTTGGATTTCAAGCCGAAATTCATCAAGCCGTATCTTTATATTACGTGGAAGGAGATTTGAATCGGAAAAGTGCATTGAACAAATTGATGGTGACCTTATATGAAGGCTTATCTCTTGAAGTTCCACCTTCCGTAACATTGGATGTTTCGAAATTAGATGAAATTCCACCCGTCTATATCAATCCAATGACCTTCAATTGCTGGAACCGTCCTCTTGCTAAAGATATGAGAGATAGAATGAGTACCATTGTTGATACACATCTCGGTGGTGATGGTCGTAAACGTGAATCTGCTTCCGCGCCCGCCGATGCTTTTACCAGGAATAAGAAGATAGTGAAAATGTTGGTACATGCCTTTGATGAAGATGTTGAAGTAGATAGTGACGCGTTCACGAATAGCGTTAATAGTAAGACTGATTCTCGAAAGATTGGTGACAATAATGAAAAAGTCGCTGCACCATCACTGAGTGAAGTGGAAGAGTTGAGAAAAAGATTGGCAGAAATGGAACAGAAAATGGCTGCAGCAACTGTATTTACTGCTGGTACTTCCGGTGGTGGTGAGAAAGAAGACAGCAGTACGCCACAAAAGGTCAGCATTACTTTCAAAAGCGGTGATGTCTATCCGTGTATCTTTAAACCTGGCGACAAATACGAAGGTTATTTCGTAAATGGAAAGCCAAACGGCAAAGGCTCCTGGACTTGGGCCAATGGCAACAAATACGACGGTGACTGGGTAGATGACAAGAGAACCGGTAAAGGCGTGTATACTTGGGCCAATGGCAACAAATACGACGGTGACTGGGTAGATGACAAGCTACACGGGAAAGTCGTGCATACCTTTGCAGATGGTCGCAAGTATCGCAGTGAATGGCAAAATGGTTCTGAACGCACAGGCAGTCGGAATTGGATATAGTCACCAACTCGTCTTTCTCTCACTTGTATTCGCACGCGACTAACTGCTTTACCAATAGTAAACATACTGTCATTCCCCTTTTTATAGAAAGAATAGTAATCTTGTGAGAATTTGTAATTTATTTATTCAATCAAAACCCTTCAAAGACAAACAACAGCCTTAAGAGGGACGCCAAAGGAGGTGACTGGAGGTTCACACAACCCTCTTCATCCCCTTTCCAGGTCCGCACATTGCTATTCGCTGTCGTCAGAGTTGAAATGGCGAAATAGTAGCGATCAGATCGAAATAGCAGAAGTGACTTAACGGGTGGGTTATGTCAACACCGAAAGGGTGTTTGGCGACAAACGTTGCTAGCCACCATTTAGTTACCCGTAGTATCACTTTTTGCCTTGGGGAGGGTACTGTGATACCCCATCTTGCCGCTGTGGTATTCGAATATCCATTTTTCGAACGTATTGATCGCCATTGAGCCTTGCCTTGTCATCATTGGTAGTCATCCTTGTCTCGTCATCATGTGGGCAATCTTGGTCTTTACTCTGTGCGCTTGTGTCTTGACCTTCCAACCTCGCAGTGTCAGAACCCGAACTTCATCATCCTTGCAGATGAAGGTTGTGAAGGCCAGGAATCTGGACACCAAGCAGACTTACGAGATCGAGCCTGGCAAACCCATGTCGCTCGCTGTAGTAAACACTGGTCTGCGCCTGTCGTTTCAGTGTAAGAAGGGAGACTGCGGTTCCTGTGAGTTTCTATTGAATGGCAAAAAGACGAGATCGTGTATCACCAAGGTCCCTACGAAGGACTTCTCCATCAAATCGATCAAGAAGATCGGCAAGTAAGTCTCTCGTAGATTATATTACAAGAGTGTTGTGTATATTGAATATAGTGCATGTGTTGTGTGTTATGTGTCGTGTGCTGTCTCTGTCTATTAACATGACTTTACAAGAAACCTACAACGATGTGCTATACAAGCCTGACATTATATACCCTTTTCCATTCTTCCCCATTTTCTGATTCTCAAACCAAGTGTATGCTACCTTTACCCTCTGCAGTCTTGGGTCTCGCAGTTGTATTCTCCTCACTGTCCTTACTCTTCCCACAAGTCTCTCTGCTACTGCTCATATTCGCATTTCCACCATCACTGCTGGTAGTACCTTGAATGCCACTACTGCTGCTGAATAAATTTCCACTGAGCACTTTACTAGCGATCTTCGACAATCGCTGCCTCACGGTCTTCTTCTTCTTCCCTTCTTTTTCGCCTTCTCTACCTTCTGCGATCGTATCTGCTCGCTCTAAACGTGCAATATATTGGCTGGCAGTAGGCAAGGTACTTGTAGTGGGACTATGTTGGCTGTGATACGAAGAAACAGAGGGAGATGACTGAGCGCTATTTCCTCGACTGAGTCGCCCATTCGCGGAGCTCTCTTTATTATTACTATTATGGGCTTGATCACGCTGATCGCGTCTTTTCTGGTGCAGTAGACATAGACTTGTAGCATCTGTGATGTCGTTATCTGTCCTCTGCAGACACAAAGCTGCATCTTCCTCTGGGAAACCCATATCCATCAACATTTGCAAGTTCGACGGGTCAATAGGCACATCCGCAAAAGCACTGCTATCAGTATCCTCAATATCACCATAACTGTTCGTATCTGTGTCATTATAATCTGATACATTTGATTCTTCTGAACCATCCTCATCCTCTCCACTCTCAACGTACTCGCCTTCATAGCTCTCCTCTGATCCCTCTGTTCTCATCCCATTACCATTATCAGTATAGTATTCATCTAGTGGCATTGCTCTCACTGCATGTCCTTCTGTAAAAGCCATGGTACCACTAGGACTGTTAACAGGAGTCGCTTCCACACTGGGAATCGTCTCAACATAGGACACTGACGTACTAGTAGACATCTCATCCAGAAACAAGGGAGCACTAGGCACGGGTAGACGAGAAGGCACTGTAGTGTGTCCAGATGCAGTGGTGCTGTTGGTGTGTAGTTTCAGCTGGGAAATGAAATTCAAATTGATATCCTCCCCTCCCTCCCCTCCTTTTGTTTCAGTACCCTTGGTCCCGTTTGTCGTGACCGTATATGCTTCTTCGTCACTATAGGCATCTAATCCTGCGATGTAAGTGTCCACTATCTGTGAATCACCGTCTTTACTGAACAGTGTGGCCACAGTTTGTTGGGACCAGTCATCTTCTCTGACTGTCTCTTCGTCTACTCCCTCTGGTAAATTCCACTCAGAAGCTTCTGTTACTTCGTTGTAGTAATAATAATGACAATGCTCTGGAGAGAAACACTTAATCCAGGAGCGTGTAGCATCAATAGTCGACTTCTCTTTATCTTCATGAGATAAAGTCTCTCCATCTCCTTGCTTGTCTGCCGTGTCTGTATTACTAGGGGTAATTGGTGAAGATGACTGAAGTGTCTCTTTCTCATCGTCGACAACAACGCCCAGGGAAGGAGACTCTTTCTCTGCAATAGTAGTAGTAGTAGTAGTGATAGTAGTGGTATTGCTGGTATTCCTGATGTTGCTTGTCGTAGGAGTAGAGACAGCATCCATCACAGAAGCACCACCTCTCCCATTAGAGTTTGACACCTTTCTAAGCTCGTTCTTGATGGCAATCTTGAGACGCGATGGAATCTTAAGTGCATTCCAAGCGGCTTCATCTTTTACAGCTTCCCGTAAATCAGCCTCTGTACTAAGCCATTCCGAGTGAAGATAAGTCAAGGTTGACTCCAATTCGTTCTCGCGGTTCAATGAGGCGAGAACTGAAGTCATCAGGTAAGATAGGCTATCCAGTGGATTCACTAGGTCAGAATAGCCTGAGTGGGTTGACTCTACCGCGGTAGAGTCATTAGCGTCTCGTGTGGCATCCATCATTATGATCGCAAATCTTGAGTGCCGCTTAACAAGCCTGTACTCAACTCCTCCGCGATTCACTATTTTTCCCGCACACCGCAACGCAGATATAAAGTATCGCTGTGTCCTTTTGAGGTAAAAATACAGTGTCAAGACCAGTTTGTGGTGAAACAAGCGGAATAAAAGCGAAAAGTCTGGAAGTGCCATTCTTCTGGTCGGCCAATCAGAGAGACGGACCACCAAGATACAAAAACCTGCTTAGCTGCTTAGTATAGCTTTCGACTATGAATCCCATGTTGTGTGGCCTATGGGCCCTTGTGCTCCTTGTGTTGCACTTTGGCTTTGCAAACTGTGATGAGATTGAAGTGGATGCGGAGGTAGTGGTTCCGGAAATAGTGAATCGTGTAAAGATTGATGTCGAGCACAGTGTCGGCGGTCATGACTTTTCTTTCAGGAATTCGTTCTATTACCAGGTGGACAGTGAAGGCAAAAAGTCGATTGCAGACGTAGAGAAGTTCGCGGTGAAGGACGATTTGTACGAGTCGTTCAAAGACCTGTTGGCAACTAATGGCTATTACAAGATCAGAATGCGGGTCTCTGGATCCAAAAGCAAACAATTCGCACAAGCTGCGTTACCTGCTTGCAACCTTCAGAAATCGGGTTTCAAAGAAGATGTGGCATTATATATTAAAGATGATCTGAATATTGTCTCCATCTCTTATAAATCACCATTAGTAGGTCTTCCACGTGCATGTGATCCACGCGCATTGAAGAATCCGCAATTATTCCTTACACGTATTAAATTAGGAGATGAGGTCAAAAGCATGGACATTCCCTTGGCGGCTACGGCAGCAGGTAAACCACATTATTTGAGCCATATGACTAATTTGGATCAACCTCAAACGAAGATCGATCCAAAGACTGGCAAATCTGTACCTGTTCCTCCCAAGGAGCCACCGCAATCATTTATTCAACGATATTGGTACATTGGTGTATGCATATTGCTCTATATGATGCTAGGCAAAGATGATCCGCCACCAAAGAAGAAGAAGGCTGAGGCTGCATCTGCAGCAGCACCTGCTACAGCACCTGCAGATCAATAAGAGCAGCAGCATGTTAGTGGAAAGGATTGTGAAAAAAAAGAATCGATGGGGATTTGGCGTGATATATGTAGATCAAATCATTGGAAAATTGTATTTTAGTTGTTGAAATCTACAAGTTGTAATAATTTACAGTGGAGTTTAACCCTTCCTCTCTTCTCACTATGTACCACTACCCTCCTATTGCGTAACCGACAAAGGTCAGTGACCAGTAATAATAATCTTAAAACTTTATTTGACATATACATAACTTATAACAGTCAATCATGAGCAATAATCGTATCCTTTACCTTTCATTTAGACTGTTCGCGATTCATTAGATGGAGGACTTAATGGATCTCCCTCACTGTATGCATCCAAAATATGAGGAGAGTATTGTGGGAACTCATTAGCTAGACGCTCAGCGCGTTTCTTCAGATACCATTGTGTGTATGGTCTAGCACCCATATTTTGCAGTTGTGATCTCGCATATTGCAGACACAAAATAAAGAAAGACATTTGACCTAGAGGAGGTTCCATCCAGTTCCATGTCCAACTACCTACTTCCAAAGGAGTCTCTAAATCGCGCGCTTCTGGAACATCAGTGGTCACATACGCTTCATTAAACCATAAAGCAGTATTTAATTCGAAAATCATAGGAATAGATCCAAATCCAAATAACAAAGCAGTGAACACACCCATCTTGTATGGCAATGTACTCATGAACAAACCACGACGGTTGGCTGCTTCAATCTCGTCGAAACGAGGTTGTGCGTCATGCCAACTGACACCATCCACAGCCATAATTTCACGAATTAATCTCTCTTCACGAGCTTCTTGATCACCCATAATGGCAGCAGTTAAAAGGACGTCGTTAGGGAAAGTGCGGTAACTGCGAGACATTGTCTTGGCTTCCTCAACAGTAACCACATCGTTGTTCGTTACACACATATTGCGTATTTGAGCAAGGGCCATAGCACTTGGTTGTTTTGAGGCCTTAATTCTGCCAAATGAACCAAGGCGGGGAGTTACTAAACGAGCGACGTGACGGGAAAACATAGCTTCTAATAAATCAAGCGATACCGAAAGAGTATGGGTTTTGCTGATGCAACGGACGTCAAGATACTTTTGTTGTAGTTGGTTATATTGACGCCGACCCGATTCTGCCACTTCAATCACTTTCGGCTTTTCGGCAATTAAATAGACGTCAATTTTCTCGATTCAGACGACTATCGAGAGTACCCAGTTTGTGATTCTTCGTAGACCTTCTCTGAGATTCCAATCTGAGCGTTTGAGTCTCTAATATTGTCTCTTAGTTGAACTAGCGTTGGGTCTGTCTCATTCCACTTTAATCTCGAAATGGTAAAGATCCGTGCCAAAGCGATCAAGCCGAAGCTGCAGAAGGACTTCAAGAAGAAGAAAGCCAAGGTAGGTCGCAAGATTGCTAGAGATAATGTGACCAAGATCGATGTGAAGACGCGCAGGATCAACATGCCTTTACAAGCAAGTATCACGCTCGGCAATCCACAGACAGAAAGGGAGCAATTGAACAAACTATTCAAGTTGTTGAACCATTATAATGCGCACAATCGTATTCAGGCTTTGACAGATATTCGAAACATCTTGACCAGTAGTCGTGTAGCCGATAGTTATGCCACCCTTGTCATTCCTAAGGTAATGGAAAGACTGTTTGATGAAGAGAAGGACACCCGGGACGTACTAGTCAGCATGATGAAATATATGTGCACACAATTTCCTTCTAAGTCATTAGAAGCGAGTGCTGTCATGTTGGTGAATTACATTTGTAGTGGTCTTACGACATTAACAAGAGATATACGACGCGATTCAATCACTATTCTAAACGTCATTGCATTGACCCATGGAAGTATACTAGCATCCTGTCTGGATCAAATATTCGAAAATTTGTTAGGTTTTCTCGGAGAATCCTCGTTAGTGACACAAGCACAAGTGAAGAGCGAATCCAAAACAGTACAAGACAATAACAGACGTCCAAGTAAGAATATCCTTCCAAAAAAGACAAAGAGTAACGTCAAAGGCAATAAGAGTACTAATGATGGAGAGTGGGCCAATCGGAACAATACACTACAGCTATTACTGACTGTGATGTGTAATCTGTTGACTAAAAGCGCAAATATCACTAGAGTGATGGAAGCTCTGAATGACTCCAGCCAAGAGCTGGATGAGGGTACAAGTTCTGCAATCTCTACCTCTACAAGTATGGTGAGCGTGCCGCGTGTGCGTCGACGCCACACGGCCTTGATATTTGACAAAGCCTCTAATAGCAGAGCCTTCAAACGCACCAAAATAGCGACTTCAGATGTTTCCAAAGGTGTGGAAAGTTCTGGGGCGGGCGATGATAAAGCCGGAGGTATGAGTCGTGATTATCGTAAAGGATGGTTAAGTATCGCTCTGGAAGTGACAATGATCAAGCATTTCCAAGTGACATGGATGCGTTTAGTTCTCAGAGGTTCTGCTTTGACAGAACATGAGACAGTGGTATTGAAGCTTATTGCTGATATGTCTTTTTTAGTTGTGCAACGTGAATTAGGGTTAGGGTTAGGGTTAGGGTTAGATCACAATGATAGGTTAATCATTGGTGTTGGTGATGAGAGCGGCTCAAACGGTACTATCGATGAGAACTCTTTGCGATACAACATACATGTCCTGCTAGTTATCATGCTGTCCTCTTTTCCTTATATATGTAAGGAACTTGAGACTACATCAGCTGAAGCGCCACATGTACAAGCACTTGTACACAAAGTGAAGGCTCTCAACCTATGTCTAGCCGAAACTTTCTTGTTGTATGCACGAAAGGGCAAGTTGCCATTACATATTCCCCATAAAGTGTTCGTTAGTGCAAGTATGCTCACCAGTCCAATTACTGCAGCTGCTTCAGGTAATGACATCGCTGTTGCTATCAACAATAGCTCAATTGTATATGGGGGCAGTGGGTTGCAACAAGAGGTGGTTCAGGCTGATTTCTTTGTCAGTACAGTGAGTGTAGTAGAGGGATTTTTGATGGAATTGTTAGAGGATATAATACATTCTAAAGTAAAGAGAGGGGTAGTCATAAGAGAAAGAGAGGTGAGTGATGATAATGCTGATAGTGAGGATGAAGAAGAGACTAGTGAAGAGGAGGGGGGAGAAGAAGAGGCCTGTAAAGAGGATAAACATGAGAGTAGAAAGGAGAAGGCAGATGCTGGTAGTTCTGAAGCAATCAGTCAGTCGGCTCGTATGGCACCTCAACTGTTCCGCTGCCTCGCTTTCTTCATTCGACCCAGCAACGCCAGTATGTCTTTAGGCGGTACTAGTTATGATGATGGCGATGACGATGATAGCATAGCAGACATTACCCTATCTTTCGCTCCCAATCGACAGAAGAGTGTGTTGCTGCCAGACAAAGGGAAAATTGTCTTGGACAAGATCAGGCAGCTGGTAACAGCCACGGCTGCTCAATGCTCATTCTCTGATGCTGTGGCTGGAGGACAAGGAGAATGTGTAGCTCAATTAGGCAGAGCTTTCATCCAGGAAGTGCTCGGGCCTGCTTTGCATTGTCTATGTACAATGAGCAGACGATTTACAGATGCTAGTGCTGTCTGGGTTCACAGTACGAGCACCGCTAAAAGTAGCATGACCTACAACGAGAAGATGATGTTCTTGTCCTTCCTTTGGCATACTTTCGCACATATACCTTTATTATTGACACGATGGCCTGCAGTTGCCTCCAGGACAACTACTAAGAAAAATAGAGAAAAGAAAAGGAAATTGGAGTATTCACGGGAGTACTGCACAACTCTGTATTTACAAGCATTGGAAGGACTAGTGTCTCGAGTGCCACAGCACTATTGGAGTGCTAGTAGTAATAGCAATGGTGATAATGGTAGCAACGTAGAGATAATGCTGGGACAAGGTTTGGAAGTAAATGTTCCTGCAGATATGGAGATGCTACGACGTGTATTAAGACATCTGTTTTTGCGACGTCGTCCAACGCGTAGTAATAATGTTACTACCGACGACAACGATAATGATAATGAGACCAAATTGCTGCTACAGGGCATCCCTCTGGGTCACTCTATGTTCTCTTTATGTGATTCAGAACGTAGAACCATACTATTGAATGTTTACTCCCGAATACAGTCGCCGCAGCTGCTATGGGAGGTCAGTCTGGAGCTAGTGCGATATTATGGCCAAGGAGCGATTTCGTCCTCCTCCTCTTCTCTGTCTAGAGTTGACAAAGAGGATGGTATATTGAGGGAAAGAAAACACTTTATGAATTTGCTATACTGTAGACGACACTGGTTGTCTTTGCCGCAAGTTGTGACTCTCCTGAATGCATTACTGCAGTTCCATCATGAGGCTCTAGTTAGACATTGCCAACAATTACCCGAAAATGGTTTTGATGATATTGGCGCTGATAGTGATGGTCATCACAATGATAGGAAGGAAGATATGCAACTCTACTTCACGAACTTGGCTTTGAAGCTGTCATCTTCATCTAGTGTTTCATCTTCAGTGAGTCAAGTTTGGCATGATATCTCCACACCAACCAAACCAGAGAAGATTGTGAACTATTTCATGAAAGAATGGCAAGGAGACAAATATGCTTGGTGTAGGAACTTGTTATATGGTCACCACCAAGAGAACAACAGCACACGTACTGCTGGTGATGGCGATCAGGGTAATAAGCAAAACTGGTACAGTGGTCAGCAAGTGATTCGCTACGTGGCAGCTAGTAGTGTCTTCGGGATATGTAAGCAGCTGGCTATGCCATGTGTATCTGCGCTAGATGGATGGGCCCATCTTCATTCGAGTCGTGATGTTGGAGATGGCCATGGTGGTACCAGCATAAAAGATACTCAGAATAGCAGCAATGAAGATGGTGAACAACAATACTGCTCATCGTCTGCGTTTAGTGCCTATATGCATATAGACTTATTGGACAAAGCTGCTTTGACAACCGCTCTATGTCCTTTGATGGCCGTATTGATGGAGAGTATCATGGTCACAGTGTACACCAGTGAACAAATGAATGCTTACAGTGCACATCACCTTGGTGACTTCACAGTTGACAATGGTGATATTAAAGGTAGTAAGGATGATAAACATGATGAGGGCGATGTATATGCTAGTATACGTAGTGTGGCCAGTGTCGAAAAACACAGCAAAGAAGCAAATTATACCGTTCACTTAATGTCCTCTGTGGTGAAGTGGCTAGCATCTCCCTGTCCCATTGGAAGGTTGCATTATGGGGACATCATGAACATCTCTGAGTTGGATCGTGTACAAGAAGAAATGCCGTTGTATTTAAAGGAATTTCCGTTATTCATATGTTTTCTCGAGAGTATATTGTTGAGATGGTCGATAGTGACGGATACGAACAATGCTCATAATGCGGCTAGTACTACTACTACTACTAGTAGTAGTAGTAGTCATGATACTATGCTAGATGGAAAGTGCCTCATTGCTGCTCTCGATAATACACTCCATCATCATTTGTTCCAACATGTTCGTATCAGCTGTAGATCGTATCTCCATGCATATCTAATGCTCATGTCCAAGATGGCTCATGAGCGGACGAATCTCACAATACCAGGACAGCCAACAGATGAGACTTTGGTCGTGTTGATGGGAAGATTGGAAGAATGCGTACAAGATTTCAGCAAGTGAGAAGGCATACTATAGAGGGTGGGAAGGAGGGCCGGGAGGAGCCGCCTAAGGGGGTCCCGTAGGGCCTGTGGGAGGGAAGATATAGGATGAGGTGGTGATAATATCCTTAAAATTGTATATATAATAAAATGTTGTCTGTCTTTGTCTATAATTTACTACCTGGGTCGGTATTTATTTTGGGGTCTCGTTATATACATCTATCTTGGGGGTGCATCCATCATCAATGACGACAATGAGGCTCTATCTATCTATGTATCTATCTATCAAGTTAGCGCTAGTTGCTTGATATCTCGATCTCTGTCATGACAATGAGGTATATTTAATCGGAGAAATCGGCATCGCTTTCTTCTTCTTCGCTGCCAAAGTCATCTTCATCTTCATCATCATCACTACAAGCATACTCTGCATATTTGGTAGTGGCGACTCTGGCACGACTAGTCTTGGCACGAGCAGGGATTACCTCTTCGATGTCGCTATCAGCACCATCGCTATTGAAATCCTCCTCATCTTCATCACTGTCATAAGCAGCTTTCTTTTTAGGTGCAGCTTTCTTCACAGGGGCAGCTTTCTTAGGAGCAGCAGCTTTCTTGGGGGCAGTCTTCTTGGCGGCAGGTTTGGCAGCAGCTTTCTTGGGGGCGGCTTTCTTCTTGGTGCCGAAGTCCTCATCACTGTCACTATCAAAGCAGTCCTCTTCCTCCTCCTCCTCATCACTATCAACCATTGATTTCTTCTTGGCAACAGCTCTCTTGGCAGTTGGCTTGGCAGCGGTAGCCTTTGTGACCTTTGCTTTCAGTGCAGCACTGCTTGCACTTTCTTTCACACTGCCCTCTACATCAGCAACAGAGCCTCCATTATTTAACTTCAACCGAGCGAACAAAGACAATCCGCCTGTTTCATCTTCACTGTCGCTATCTGCTGCCATTTTCTGTTGTGCCATGACTTTCTCCAAAGCTGTTGTGGTAGCAGTACTATTCTTAGGTTTAGATATTGCGACTTTTTCCTTCTTCTCTTTGGGAGGGGCACGTTCTTTCACAGGTTTGATAACCATACCAGCAGGGATAGGAGGAGGTACGAAAGTTTCCGCCTGAATGGCAGCAGCAGCCAATTCGGCCAATTCAGCCTGCATGAAGAGACAGTAGGAACATAGAATTCGAAATAGAAGGAGCACATGTTAGTAGTCGTGTTTGACAGGAGAACTTCGCGAAATTCAGAGAAAGTAAGTGCTCTACCAACCTTGGTGGGTTTTTTGGCCTTACTCGCCTTCTTTCGCTTGGCACCAAACTCTTCATCACTGTCTTCATCCATTTCTCCAGCATCATCAAAGCTATCATAATCATCACCGTCACTGTCCAATTGGACCACTTTGCGAGCTCGGCCACTCTTGGTAGTAGTACTGGCAGTACTCTTAGCTTTGGCGGTTTTGCGACTACGAGCACTGGTAGCTTTGCGGCGAGCAGAATCTATAACCAGGAGAATGATAGTATATAGAAAAAGAGAAGTATAAAGTAAGGGGTGGGGGTAGGGTTAGGGTTAGGATTAGTGTGGTACTAGTAGCAGTTGCAAGGGATGATGATGAGGATGGTATGGTGAGCACATCACGGACCTTCACCCTGTTTAGCCTCTTCAATGTCCGCCTCGTAGTCATTCAATGCCAACTCTAGCTCTTCTAGGTCCTCTAGCCATAAGTCACGAGCAGTCTTCGCATTTAATGTATCCAACTCCTCCTTCTTTTCTCCAGCTTGACGTTCTAATGATTGGACTTTTTCCATTGTCAAACTCCAAATCTTCATAGACAGCAAGTAATCATAAGCCTTCTCTAGACTGCCCTGTTCGATTTCTTCTTCTTCATCATCAGAATCATGGTCTTCATTGATAAGAGTAGTCTTCTTCTTCTCCTTCTCGAAACCTTTGAAGCCTATGCAGAGGAGGATATTGAAAGACAAGAATCACAGGAGGACAATGTTTGTAAAGTAATATTGATGAGATCACGTATTAGCAAACATGTCACTCTACATAGATAGATAGAGATAAAGAGAGAGATGGAGAGATTACACAAAAAGGGGCGATCGAATGTCACTCACCTTGCTTCTCCAAGTCTGCTAGGATATCCTTCTTCTTTCGATTGGATACTTTCAGTTTGCCTTCGATTACCGCTACAATGAAGTTGACTCTATATAGTGATAATAATAATAATAATTATAATAATAGTGATGGTGATGATTACGATGATGAGAGAGAGAAACAATGTGAGTATAGTCATCAGACAGAGAGATTGGGCGAGAGAGAAGAATAGAATGTCAGACGTACTTATTATCTAGCTTCTCCCACTCCTGTGTGAGTTTCTTGGTCAAATGAGCCTTTCGTTTGTTGTAGAAATCCATTCTGACGTGGAAAAAGGAAGTCATGATGTCTTCTGGGGATTCGAACTTCTTGATGACACCTACAGTAATAATGCATAATGAAGGAAGGAGATGGAGATGGAAAGTGGAGGGTATATATAATGCAAGAGCACGAGGAAGGAGGTTGTGTTAGTATACTCATCATCGTCATCAAAGGTATAGTAATAACCTTGAGAAGAACATGAAGATGCTTACCTTGCTTATCGAACATGTGCATATTGGTAGTACTAGTACTGCCGTCTAATTTGAACTTCTTTTGTAAACCTCCAGGAGAGTGATAGATCTCAGCAAACTTATCCATTGGAATACTGATGGTGAACTTCAGAGTAGTATCTGTATGGTTTTCTTTGAAGTCTTTAATGAAAGGCACATCACCTTTCTTATTTTCTTCACTGTTACCTGCACCGCCAATCAACCATCCCTCCAGCATTTGCTTGTAATCTGTAGTCCATTTCCCCACAGGAAGCTCTTTAATAACAACAGTGCCATCGTTATGAGGCTCAAAGATACCTTTGACTGAGAACTGGTTACTGCTTTTCGGCTCCACCTCTCCAGTGAAGCCTCTGTACCATGGTACCATCTCCATTGTCGCTTCATCTTTGATCATACATTTTAGATTGTTAATGATCTCTCGAGGATTGAAGGTAGGAACACTAGAAGACCAACCTGTGCCAATACCTTCACTTCCATTGACTAACACCATAGGGATGATAGGAACATAGTATTCTGGCTCTATGCTTTGTCCATCATCATCTAGATATGATAGCAAGGGGTCATCATCAGGATGAAAGATACACCGAGTGATGTGCTCCAATTTGGTGAATACATAACGAGGACTAGCTGCATCTTTTCCACCCATCAATCTGGTACCAAATTGACCACAAGGGGTTAACAAGTTGATGTTGTTGCTGCCTACAAAGTTCTGTGCCATAGAGATGATGGTTTGTGTCAGACTTGCTTCACCATGGTGATAGGCACTGTGTTCACTGACATACCCAGCCAATTGCGCGACCTTGATTTCACTCTTGAGATTCCTTTTGAAACAAGAAAAGAGTACTTTTCTTTGACTAGGCTTGAATCCATCGATGCAATGTGGGATACTACGTTCGTTGTCCGCATGAGAAAAGAGGATGAGCTCTTTGTTAACAAAGTCATCATAGGTCACTTCATCCTCATAACTAATATGGGTACCTGGTTCAATACCTAATAACCATAATTTACGATCATCTACTCTTTTCTTTGCAAAGGCCATATCAATGACATCATCAGCTTTAGCATCCCATTTGAAATTCACTTCATGGATTTGCAAATTAGAGAAGTATTCCTTCGCTTCTGCTGCTGTTGATGTTCCTAGACCTTTATAATACTTGATTTTCCAACCTTTACCATCTTCATTCTCAGTCTTCCATTCTTCATATTCTGGAATTGTGTAGAATATCTCTTCTTTACGACCTTTGGTACATTTGACAATCGGGGTGATGAATTGTTGAAGGAATCCTGGAATGCGCAACAAAGAAGGGCAGAAATGATGTAAAAAGTTGATCAATAAACCTTTGATGTGACTACCATCATGATCTTGATCTGTCATGATCATCAAGTGCCCATAACGCAAAGATGAAGTGTCTTCATAGGTCTTATTGAAGGTCAAACCAAGAATCTTTGC
>JACLAD010004824.1_pt1 | contig 15148 bp, 13 predicted proteins | sample 8027901 | NCBI WGS metagenome assembly JACLAD01 (sample SAMN15725071, study PRJNA655200) | protist metagenome | isolation source: fluorescence activated cell sorting (FACS) single amplified genomes of... | place: Spain: Blaines Bay Microbial Observatory, Mediterranean Sea | collected 2016-07-05 | reverse complement strand
AGTATAATCTTTATTGCGATTGTTAGGTTTTTAAGTGTTGCATGCTTTTTGCCATTGATATTTAAGTTATTGTTATCAGTAATACTGCCGTTCTCATTATTATTATGACTAGTTCTCGTATAACTCTTGACATTCTTAGTGTCAACATTATTATAATACTATTTGCTATTATTACCTACTGGGTTTCTCCTTAGCAGGGATCCCCAAGGAAATAGCAAACGTCCTGCCTTACTTTGGAGCATCTTTGGCACATTTTGGGGCATCGCGTGCCAATCATGATCCATTTAGGACCAGTTGGAGGCATCAAGGAGCCCTCCAAAATCGGTTGACAGTCACTGACTGCCAAATTAACAATGAAAATGAATGTGTGTTCGGCAAGTTGCCACCAAACAACAGAGCTGCAAAATAATTCAAATCATTCTTGACTGAACTTTGGAATATCTGAACAGTGAAGTCGATGCAAGATATATCACACTCTGTAGCCAATGAATGCATGGGCCGTTGGATGTGCATAGCAGAGTTGGCTCAAATTGAAATGGCATCATCTCTACGCCGGGAGGCGTGTCTCTTGGACATCAGGACGTTCCTCAGCACTCGGCCCTCGGCACAGCAGAGGGTATGCAGAGGAATTGTCAAAGTGGCAGACGCTGCGCACATGGTAGTCTCCATTCTTGGAATTACCCGTTCTGATGAATCCTTTGCCCTAAGCTGCCGGACCATGAGGCAGAAGATTGAATTTGAATTGGGAAGCGTGATTTCTGAGAATGAACTTCCATTGCGGTTCTTGGCCGAATGTATTTCCAAATTCTGTAAGATTGATATGAGTGAAGCTGACTTAGTTGGCCTGTGGGATCAGTCCTCCAGTCACCTACCAGCCATTATGGATCACCCTGCGGCTAGCCTTGCTTCTACTGTAGTGTCAGCTGACTCTTCAATGGCCGAAAGATTGGCTGAGTTTCATGACTATACCAAGGAGGACATGAAATTATTGCTTGTGAAGCAGGAAGAGGGAGCAAAAAAGAGGGAGCAGGCGCTTCTCCAAAAGGTCTCCTATGCTCATCGCTGCCGTCGAAATGCTGAAGCCAAGTGCAGATTGTTGGAGCATCGGCTTGTGGCATCAGAGGCTGCTTGTGGAGAGCTTGTGCACCAGGTGAGGTGGAGAGAAGGCTGCAAGAAGATCAGTCCTTTTGGTGGCTATTCCTTGGCACTATTGAGGAACAAGGCCCATGTTGGAGCAAAGGAGGCTATTGCCATGATAGCTCGTGATGAAGTTCGGGGGGCTTTCAAATCCAAAAACATTGTTGTAGAATATGAGCATAAGGCTGCCACAGCTCAGAAACTCATCTCTAAGGAGTTCCATGATCAGCTGGGTTCGTTTGAGCTTGAGCGCGGATTTGCGCTGGTGGAGGCATTTGTCTATAAGGGTGATGCTACCAACCAGGAGGCTCTAGACAAATGCAAGATACACGTGAGCACAGTTGATACGATTGCTTTGCATGTGCTGCGCAACTCCAATGGAGTGGTGATCGATATAGAAGGGGCGCAACTCAACCGAGCGCGTTGTGATCTGCAGGTTGTGTCTGCAGGGACTGGCCAAGAGCTTTATTTCAACGCTCTCAGAGAATTTGCATCCATTGGGGCTCCCTCATGGGAAGCCCGATGCCTGGAGGCGGCCTCCAATCCGAAGCGGTTGAGCTTGTATTCCCTCGGCTTGGATAAAGGTCCAGATTGCCAGCTATTCAGTCGCTTGGTCTGTAGCAAGTTATATGGAATTCCAAATGTGGCTTGCATTACTGTCTGGTGCTTGCTTCCCTCAAATCACTTATGCTACAAGTGTCACCTTTCTCTAATGGAAAGCTTTGAGTGGAAGGACGTAGAGCTTCCTTGCAAGTTCCACAGTGCTGTTGCCACGATTTCTAATGTTTGGCGGTCTCCTGGTATTCCCCACAAGCTGGCGAAGGCTGTAGCTGAAAAATTTGGAGAAGAAGCTGCCCATAGAGTTGCAAAGAGGCCAGGGAGAGCAGTCAAAGGCAGATGGAGTGCCGCCCATGAGGTGATCACAGATGAGAACTAACATACCTAGTGGTTATGTTTGTTGCGCAGCACTAGGTTACCAACAATAACAATATCAGACTATTATTATATCAGTTGCAACAACTGCAAACCTTTAAATCCCAAACACGCGCAACAATATGCATTCATTATTTTCCCTAAACCTGATGCTGTGACACTTACATGGATTTGTTCCATGGATTTCTTTTTCCCGCGCACGTGATTGGTGTGATTCGAAAAACTGTTCCGTATTTGGCAACTGGCTTTGCTGTGGTGTTCAGAGGTGACAGCCCCGCAAAGGCAAAATCTGCAAACATAGGTGTGGAGGAAGAAGTTGAATATCGGGAAAAACTGGGGAAGTGGCGAGCTCATGCCAAGCAACTCTTATTAAGTAGTTGCTTCATTGCAATGCTTCATATCTCATGGGCTGTTGGTGGAGTGCTTGACTATTTCCGAGTGTGGGCACAGAAATTCAAAAAAGAATACAATCAGAGCTTGGAGAATGCGAGTGGGGAGGAACGAGCTTTTCTTGGTCCAACAAGGTTGTCGGAACTTGTTACGTACAAGGCCGTAGAGATCAGTAGCAAATTTGACGTCTTGTTGCAGGAGGAGTCGCTGGTAGATGTGGAACGATTCGGTTGTGCATTGCATGTGCTGGATAATCTGGAGCATAGACAGCAAGCCATGGAGCTGATTGTTGGCACCGTCTTGCAAGCCAGAGCAGGTTGGGAGTTTCGGTTTGTCAGGCCCGCCACATCTTTCCCTTTGTTGTTGCTTTGGTTTGTTCAGAGGCCACTGGACACTGAGGACCACAAAAGGCAGAGTGTTGCCAAACTTTTGCTTGATGCGAGTGACCAAGCGTTGAGAACAAGGCATAGTGATGTTGCCTTCAAGCTGAAGAAGATGTTTTTGCAGGAAGTGCAGTTCGTTGCAGACACAGGGAAGTGCCCTGCCAACCTGTTTGCTGCAGTGCTAGCTTTGCGAGCAGCTATGCATGGGGATACGCAAGATTTAGAAGGAGCCATTCTGGAAAACTTAATGTGATGACATACAGACAAAGCATTAAAAAATAATTCATAAACAGCAAGAACAATAATAGTAAACAATAGCAACAACATCGGCGACGACGACAACAACAAAAACAGAGGAGACAATTCAATCCTTCAGATTATGGCTTCTCGAGCTAGGCAGATGCGAATAGCATTGGCCAGTGCACGCATGCAGCTAAAGCGAGGGCCAACGGTCACAGCTGCAGACAGACTGTGTTGCTGTGCACCATGATGTGGTGGAATATCTCAACAGCGAGGATAATGCAAACCGCTTTGCCCCAGTAGTTGTTTGCAATAGCCTCTTGCCGGACTTGGTCATTGACCAGTCCGATTGTGGAGATTACGGTGTGGCACGCCATTGCTTGGTCAAAGCTGCTTGCCGTGCGTATGCAGTGTACCAAGTTGCAGTTGTCGGGGCACAATATGTTAGTACTATTGGCCCCCTGTCGTGCGTGTTCTGCTGGAGTTTCTATAGCACTGTCTGGGTTGCGTTGGGGAGACTCACAAGCCAGACAACTGGATCATCCTTCCAACTCCTCATGCCTCTGCAAGTCCTGCCGTTGATGGAAGCTCTTGCTGATGAAGCTGTTGCGGAAGCCTTGGATGCCATTGAGGCTGGTCTCAGTGGGCATCCAGATCTGAACAAGAAGCGCCGTTGTCGAAAACATCCGCTTGTGTTGAAGCAAATCCCTTCACAATGGACTTCACCACTTGCTGCCGAGTGTGACTTGAAAAGCGCACAGGTGTTTGAATTGAAAGTTGCAACGAAAAGAGCAAAGAAGGGGGAGCCTTCAGGGCCACAGGCCCTAGCCAATGCTGATGAAATTGGCGAGCTTGCGGGAGGCAATGCGGCTCTTGATGATGAGCTGGATGATGGCATCCTTGGCAAGATGATTGCTGAGGTGATGGATGCCAAACTTGGAGTGGACCTACAGGCACCGGAGGAAATTGACAACACCCAGAGCGAAAGTGAATCGGAAAATGAGAAGACGTCAGAGGGAGCGGATGTTCTGCCACCCACGTTAATCAACAGCCACCCCATGTTTCAAGCAACATTGGAGACGCAGCATATGATAGCACGTTCAGTGGCAGACTTGATGCAGACACATGCTCACCTCATCGAGGCTGCTCGTGAGCAGGCTGAACAGGTATCCTCTACATTTGGTCCCAAGGACGTCTCTCTTATCGTCAAAGAGGGCCAAGTGTTTTATTTCTGGTGGGACGATTGTGTATCATTCGGGTCAGCAGGGACACACCTTGGATGGAGGATTCGCTTGGACAAGCTCAACAGAATCATCTACACAGTCCCATACAAGAAGAGTCGTGAACTGCTCTGTAATGCATCAGTGATTGCTGGTCGTTTGCCCGTCACTGTGCTGAAGGAGAAGGGTAGGTTGCGACCTGACATGCCTCCGTGGGTAGTCTTGTGGCAGATATACCATCAAGCACGCTACTACTCGGGTCCTCTTGAGGTGGACCGTCCCCATCGTCATGCTCTCACAGACATGTCTGATGAGTGCGTGCTTTGCTGCGCATGTGCTTCGCATGGTATTGGTGGTATTGCTGATGATGCTGGTTGGCGGGCTGACATTTTTGTGTGCAAAGTATGTTGCAGCTTGTGGCACTATACTTGTGCGTGTCTCTTCCAAGCTGATGAGGTTTCTGAAAGCAGCCGAGTCTTCAAGATGAGGGATTACTCGTATGCTTTTGACCCAGATGCATTCACTTGCCCACTGTGCTGGCAAAGCGACTGGGTAGCAAAAGAGAAACACATTGACAGGCATACTCCCATGCCCGAAGTACAGGCATTATAGGATGAACCCTCAAATACCCTGCAGGCTCTGCAAGCAGCACCCCCCCGAATGCTGAGTGCACTTGATTCCTCGGAACACATGTTCAAGTTGTATACTCCTGTGGAGACATTGGTACTGACGAGTGGCTGCTCCCGTTCACGATGTAGCATCAGTGTTTCAACAGTCTTGACCAACAGAATACAACTTGTATCACAACTTGCATTTCCAGATTTTGTTTTGCATTCTGTGATGAACAACTCAAAACACTCACGACTGTTATCTTCCAATGCACATTTTAGATATGCACTAGCAAATGAACATGTAGCCAAAGGCATGCATGCTCTAGAGCATGCAGAGGTGATAACGTTAATCAACACACACTGCAAGTAACACTATTCAGTAAATATCATATGCACATACCAGTCGTTTATTGTGTATCCTTGACTTGGTAAGTTTCAATAGCAAGGTTTTGAGAATCTAACCACAGAAAACTCATGCCCACATACAGAAATGCATTGACTTGACATCATGAACACATTAGCAAATGCAGACAGGCAACAGAAGTCAACAGGTAAACGCAATGAGAGTTAGGCACAATTTGTCTACTTTGACATGTCTGATGAGCATTCAATGTTTGGCAAGAAATCTGAACAAATTAGCACATCAACACATGTATGAACACAATGAGCCAAGGGCACCCTCTGCAATTGAATCTTCCCATGAACATGGTGGGCTTAGGGAAGGGATAATGTTGACACACCATATCAAAATTCCTGTGTTGTGATGGCCATATGGACATGCTATATCTACATTAGGCCCCGGGGAAGGATTGCATTGACACAACATGTCAAAATGGGACCGTGGGGACGGATCACATTGGCATGCTGTACCATCATATGACCTTGCTGGGGTGTGTGGAGGGCTTAGGGGAGGGATCATATTGACACACCATGTCAAAATGCCCTTGTGGTGATGGCAACATGGACATGATCTGTCTACATTGGGCCCAGGGAAGGATTGCATTGACACAACGTGTCAACATGGGACTGTGGATGGATCACATTGACAATCCATACCAACATGATCTTGCTGGGCTGCAGGTAGGGGTTGGGGGAGGGATACTATTGATACACCATGTCAAGACCTTCTTGTTCTCATGTCCATATTGACATGAAATGTCTATAAAGGCCCCAGGGAAGGGTGGCATTGACATAACATGTCAAAACGAGCATGAGTCAAGAGTTCCGACGTTGACATGGCATGACTACATTAGGGCTCGAGGGATCACTCGTTCACGCACCATGTCAACATCATCATTTTGTGATAGCCATACCCAAAGCTGATTTCTTGCAATTGGGTGCCCTGCATTGACATGGCATGTCCACATCAGGACATGGGTCAGGACCAAATTGACATGACATGTCAATATGAGACCGGGGGAAAGGACCAAACCAATTTGTCAAATGTAATGACAAACATAGGCACGCTGAGATCTTGTGTCCAGAGTTTGCGTTGACATGGCATGTCTACACGAACCCAGGGAAGTCCCACATCCACACATGATGTCAAAATGGAGATTGGAGGGGGGTCATATTGACACACCTTGTCAACATGATTCCGCTGCAATGGCCACATTGACATATCATGTCAAAGCATAGCTGGGGGTGGGGCTTACATTGGCGCACAATGTCAAAATGGGGCTCGGGGGAGGAATAATATTGACACACCATGTTGACATGATCTTTTTGCAGTTGTTGAATTGCCAGGCTGAGGAGACGGCTAGAATTGACACACCAAGTCAACAGTTGTCCTGGGAGAGGGGTCACATTGAGAGAAATTATGTTTTTTGATGCAACATTGAGTCGCAGAAGTGGATCAAGTACGTTCTTGCATCTGTTCCTTGATCTACTATCTCATTCTCTGAGCCTTGATCAGTGATGGCCCCCGTGGAGGTGCGAGCAGAGCAGAGGGATACGAATGAGTACACCTCAGCCAAAGACAAATACGGCCATGATCTTACTGACACCGAGATTTTGCGAAAGATTGATGAGGACTGGTTGCTTGACAACAACTTCCACTTGTCCTTGGTCGATCCAGATACTCAGGAGTGGTTAGCCTGGCGCCACCCAGAGAATGACCGGGGAGATGAATCCACTGAGATGAAAAGGAAGGCATCCGTAGAATCAATAGGCATTGTGCCCGGCATTCGTAAAGGAGCCTGGATCATGAAACAGGGCAGCAACAGCAAACGTCATTGGTTGCTACATTTTGCTTCACTCTGTGGTGGCCTTCGGCGTGCTTGGGTGGAGGACAGGAACAAGGAAAACCACATGGTTCAACACAGTGTAGCGGCTGGTATTGAGGGCTGCAAGCTGTATGATCACAAGATGCCTGCATACTGCTGCAGGTTTCTCAAGGATCTTGGCAACAAACTCAACGACGAGGCGACCTCAACAACATTCCTTGAGGTCTACCGGAGCACCAAGGATGTGGACCCAGGATGGAACCGCAGAAAGCGGCTTTTCGGGTGGACAAATCAATCCTTGGGCAATGCTAAATATGATGAGAAGAAATTTGAATATATCGACTTAATATTTGAAAATCGGTGGCCACATTACCGAAACTTTGAGTTGTGTGCTGCCTTCCACCGGGACTCCCAGAAGACGACCATCACAAATAAGGACGGGTCAAGTGGCCCATTGCTCTGGGATGCTTTGGTCGAGCGTGCTCAGAGGGAATGTGACTTCACGCACGCTGATGCGAAGAAACACAGCATTATCTTCGCCAACTTGCATAACATCGTGCAGGGTTTCAAATCGAGCAGCTTGGAGTGCCATTCATACCTCATGTTGGATGTTATCATGATGACCTTGCCAAAGTTGGGCACAGCAATGGGTGTGTGCTCCCTGGCTCCTGATGGCCTTGGCGCCCATCCACTGCATAAGATCACCGAGGAGCAAGTGGAACGGTTAGCAGTTGTGATGATTGACAGCCCAGCTCAGCACCTTCGCAGCAAGTTCCGTGAACAGCAGTTGCGTGAGAAAGCTGCTGCACAGGCAAAGGAGCAGCAAGAGATTGCAAAGCAGACACGGGGTGGCAAGAAGGCTGCCAAAGCGAAGGCAATGCCCCCTTTGGATGTCAACAGAATTATGATCATGATACTTAGTTGTTGCACAGTCTCCATCTCTCTATATGACACCCACAGTTGTAATGTGCATGTAATTGAACTGGTTTTTTTTTTTTTGAGCACATGATTACAAACTATACAAAAAATGCCCCCAAGCCCCTTCCAACAACCACCACTAGCCGCAACAACAATAGGATGTCAGAGCTTCCAGATTCGAACATAGCAAACAATCAGTAGTAGATTTTATCCAAGCCCAGTCATTCCACATGACCCGCCCAACTTACCTACTACTTACCTAATCTCAACATTGCAGGCGTCGAAGAAGAAGTCATCAATGCCAATCGAAGATGAGCATTCTGGAAATGGCACGTTCTTGGACCACCTCAAGGATCTGAAGTTATACTTCATGCAGATTGACTCCAACCAGGAGCAGAAATATAACAACTTTATGCTGCTATCGGTTTATGCTCAGCTGACTGGGGCGGTCCAGCTCCGGATTAACAGTTCTAATAAGCTAGTGAAGAAGTGGTCTTCGGTTAGGAAGCTCATGAAGGCAGATGCTTACAAGGCAGCTTCACTTGCACCTCGAACAAGTGATGTGGATTTCTCAGGTGATGCTGCAGACAACACTCTCCAAGTTGAAGCGGACAACTCTATGTCCGATGATTATATGAAAGCTTTGATTGATGAAGTTGCAGATGCGGTCGAGGAGGTGAGCAAGCATTGCGAAGCCAATGCTCCAATGGTGCCGGTGATTGCTCATCCCTCTGCTGCAACTGCTCTAAACCAAAGTATGCTTGAGGTGTTGAAACAAGTACAGCAGCGCCAAGCCATAGATGGCAGGGTGACCAAGGAGTTTGCTGCTATTTGCTTGGCTACCGCAGCTGGACAAGAGGTCATGAGTACAGTGCCATTGCGGTGGGACAACGTGGCGGAAGCTATTGAACAAGTCAAGGACAACAATAAAATGGTGGAAGCACAGCGTCTCGCTGTTGGGGCTAAAATGTTCTCGACCAGCCTCTCTTTGGAGCTACTATTTCTTTGGCGGCTCCGCTTGTTCACACATATTTGTCATTCCCTTGGCCAGCAGCAATTTCTGGACGGCGAGGATGGGGTAACGACGCTATCCAGTTACTGGTGCCCTGTCTTGCTTGACTGCGCTCAACAGGTCAAGAATATGACGGATGAGTGTGTCATGAATGCTTCCAAGGATGGCTCCAGCACCCCCGGGCCTTCGATGCCTAGTTTGCCATTGGACCTCTTCAAGGTCTGCTCACGTTCCACTTGCAACTTTGTCGATTTCATGCTTGAATGGTCGCACATTGCCTTTAAATTGTCAATGCGCTTCCAGCAGCTCGATATGAAAGCCTATGCCCAGCAGAAGGAGGAGATACGTGCCAAATTGATTGCACTTCCTGCCAAAGATCTCCCAGAGTTTCTGCAGAGGTAATTTTCGTATTGTAAATCAAATAGCTGGGGTGGGGGCATTACATATTCTTAATCTTCAATCAAGCAACGCATGCAGCTTGTTAGATTTTCCATGCAATGTTACTCTCTATCACATGCTCTTTAGAATCACTTGTAGATCTAGATATAGGTCCAACCTCGTCAAGGATGTCAGCGCACTTGCAAAGAAGACTCCTTGGGCGAAGGTGGACATCTTCCCGTCGGAGCGGCAGAAGTTGGTGTCTGAAGTACTGGCTTGTTTTGAAGCAGACCACGGCGAGCAGGAAACTGCTTCGAAATTCAATAGTGATGGAAACCAGATCATCTTGAAAGAACTTCAGGAGAAATTCCCTGCTGTGACATCGGCATCTCCATCTGATGCGCTGGTGGCAGCTATGGAAGAAGTTGGTGGAGATGCTGTTGATTGCAAACCAGAACTCCCTGACACAATGTTGATTGGCGATTGGGAACGCCATGTGCTTGCAAAGGACGAGGGCGGTGATGACAAAGCCGTACCGATCTTGATGGAGAAGAGGATTGTAGCAGCTGCCAACTCGTATTTCCTAGATGTGGCATGCGACACATTATCTAAAGAACCAGATGGCTTGCGATCGAGCTTGAGCATTGCCTTGAAGCAGGCTTTGTTGAAGGAGGGCGAGGAGAATGCAAAGGTGACAAAGGCCACACTATTTCGTAAAGAAGCTGTTGCTGCGCCAGTACGAGATCCAGCATTCGGCCTTCCTTATTTTGGGAAGGTCGTGACCGAGTCAGCTGCTTCTACTTTGCCCAAGGTTTCGACTTTGCCCCTTGGTGATAACAATGGCGCAGGTCCCAGCCTCTTCTTGGATGGGTCCCCAGTGCTCAACATGCTCCGTCCAGATCACTGCATTGCTTGGCAGTGTCGGCGGGTAAAAGTCACCAAGGCCAAGGACGACGATGTCCAAGAAAGCAGTCCTGCAAAGAAGGCCAAGACAACAAAGGGCCAAGTGCAAACATATGTTGCACCAAAGGAGCCCGTTCCTACCCATGAGATTGCTTGGGTGCCTTTTGAGCTAGACGTGAATGACATGTCTGGCATCAAGCAGAAGTTTCACTACCAACGACCGGTCCTCATTGATTCGGACGACCCCATTGCATTGGCTATGATCGGCGAAGCAGTTCGGAAGCTGACCAGCTTTGACGAAGTCGATCAACAAAAGAAACGCAAGGATGCCAAGAAGACAGCGACCTTTGCAATGCAATGAGATGCTCAGCTCATGTTTAGGCTCTTGATGCGTGTTGGCAGCTTGCACGCTGCTTTTCGCAACCGCAGTTTTGTTAGCAAGTTGCCTATTGGGCACGGTTGGTCGAGTTATAGCATTGGCAAAAAAGAGAATCCGTGCTCCTTCACCAAGCATCAACGCTGGGAAGAGCATATGTAGATTAAAGCAGTTTATCATCATTATACTGTTATCACCATATTGTTATAATTATTGTAGTTATTCTTCTTATTATTATTTTCATGTTCATTATGATTCTGGTTTTTCTTATCCGTTTCTATCGTTTTCAATATATCTTTTGGTATCGATCTTGCTATTGCGTCGTTATGGTTCTTCGGTTCAGTCTCATAATTGAAATTTATTATGTTGCAAACTACGTGTCGCTTCACTCTCAACTCTGCACGCACCTCCAAGTTGTTGAGGATAAGGATGTATCATTATATGTTCATAGACATCGTGGTCACTACATAATTTCTGCATACTATCATATGATATTGTATATTGAGATGTATGTTGGTAGTGGCCTATGTTGCTACATACCCTAAGACCATGCTCACATAAGAACATAATCTTAAATATTATTTCAGATATAGCTGCTAATATCATCCCACATCGGTCTACAGCATAAGTTCTGCCTAACCCTACTGCATAAGTTCAAATGTATGGCCTCGATCATTCAAATTGGTTTTTGCAATGTTTTTGATTTGCGTGGACAGACATTCCTTTTCATGTTGTCGTATGCTGCATCTAATGGGAGATGAGCCCAGGACCCAAGAGTTCATTGAGCCAAGTTGACAGTCAAACTGAATGCAAAACCAGATTCAGTAGTAGGATGTTGTTCAAAGTTTTTTTTGGGGCGTTGGGCGATGGCCGTTGGCATGCTTGCTCACAAAGCTGAGTAATCACATCACATGGCCCCCGATAATGGCATCTCACAACTTCATCATTGTCCAAATGCAAATGTTGAAGAGGCAGAGATCGCTCCAATGGGTTGAAAGCAAATGAACATTACATCAGCAGTTGACCACGCACTGTAAATGTTTCCTTTGTGAAATGGGTCAGATGGACATCATAACAGCTACCCGTACCATGTTTGAAAAAGGAGCAAGTGAAAGCCGTAGAGCGCATCTCCATAAACAAAATCAGGCGTAAGACCGATTCATGTCTCCAAAGACATGCGCGGTAAGACAGTTTAGATTCCATTATCTAAATCAAAAATGGCAAGCAAACCTACGAGGGGTTTGTCTAAATAACAAGTTATGTTATCAAAGGCGCTGGAGCCTGAGGTAATTGCGTCTCAAGAAAGCGGCTCCCACAAGTATGTCCCCACAAACACAGAATAGCGATGCTTACTTCAACGTATTTTTGAAACTAAAAAGCGCAACAACCACATCAACCTGGTGCATGTTCAGATAGAAATGTGCATTGGATCGTGCCCTAAGTAACTGAGCGAAATTGCTCCCCAAGCATAAACAAATAATGATCCAGGCGTAATTCTAAACCCCGATTGATGGTTTCTTGTATTAGTTTTTTAAAGATTATGCCTGGACGCATTGACCGAGGGGGTGGGTAAAGTCCTGTCCATGTGATTTTTTCTGTGCAAGGATTTCTTGAGTTGGGTGCCTATGCAGTCGAACCCACAAAACCAACTCCTCCAGAGATTAAAGAGCATGAGGCAACTCACTTGCCTTATAGATCTTGGTGTCGTCATTGCGTTAGAGGTAGAGGTAAATCACATGCTCATCAACAACGAGACGCCGAAAAATCATATGAAGTTCCCCATGTTTCATTTGATTACTGTTTTCTAGGTCAAGAGGATGAGAAAGCTTTGCCTGTAATCCTCATTAGGGACCATAGGACTAGGACCTCATTTTCACATGCAGTCCCCTGCAAAGGAACAAAAGGTAGCAGCTACCCAGCTAGACAAGTATCCCATAGCATCAAACAACTAGGACACCCCCACATCATTTTCAAGTCCGATAATGAGCCAGCTATTTTAGACCTCAAAGCCGTATCTAGTCAAATCCTTAGAAACAAACACGGAATGACGGTAATAGAGGAGCAATCCCCAGTAGAGGACCATCAAGCAAACGGAGTTGTTGAGAGAGCTGTCCAAGAGTTTGGGGGCATGGCCAGAACTCTCAACGACCAACTTATTTTCAATTACAAATGGGCCCCTCCTACAAATCACCCCATATATGCTTGGCTCATAAATCATGCCAGTTTTCTAACATCACGCTTTCAGGTAGGTGTAGATGGCAAAAACCCATACCAAAGACTAAAAGGTAAGACCTACAAACGACCCATGTTAACTTTTGCAGAACATGTTCACTTTCAACCCCCTAAAACCCAAGAACAAAAGAAAAATAAACTTGCACCAACGTGGGAAGATGGAATATTGCTAAGCATAAAGGATTCATCAAATGAGTATTTTGTCGGAACAAAAGACGGAGTCATAAAATCTAAAGATGTTCGAAGAGTAGCCGAGTCGGAGAGATTTCCCAAAGAACTATTGGAGGAGATTGTTGGAGTTCCATGGGAAATGGCTCCAACCGAAGATGGAGACATGACTGAAACACTTCTTGCACCCGTTGTAATCCATCCATCAAAAGACGAATCAGTTCCACCTCCGGTAATCTTGGATCCTATTCCCAGGCAAATTTACATTCGTAAACAAGCCTTAGAAAAATACGGTCACACACAAGGTTGTCCCAGGTGCAATGCAATGATTAAAGGAGAACGAACAACATCATTGCATTCAGACGTTTGTAGGAAACGAGCAGAAAAGGCAATGGAAGACGATAAATCAGAGCAGACCCAAACCAGACTCAAAGAAACCATAACTAGGAGAAACGAATACATAGAAAAGAGGTTTGCAGAAGAAATCAGGGCTGATCAGCGGTCCAAGACCGACAAGGGCACCTCTTCCAGCAGCACTGCTGGAGGACAGTCACCAGACGTCCAGATGGAGGATGCACCTCAAGCCAAAAGTGACCCATCCAGTAGCACTACTGGAACAGCCCAAAATGACTCAAAACGTTGAAAGGTTGTAATACAACCCAGTGCATCATCCTCATCCACTGCACTTCCGACTGCCAGTGTTCCCCCACCGGTAGTTACACCCAAAAGGAAGGCAGAAGATGCAACAAACACACCAATCCCAGTAGATGATGAGGATATGCTTTCCATAAACTCGCTTCTAGCATTACGAGAGGCCGACTCAGCCAAAATTGAGGAATTCACTGAAATGTTAAAACAAATGGGTTTAATGTCACTTGGAAACGATGTTAGCGAAATATACTCCCAACCACGAATAAGCGCGTATGCATCCCGATTAGGATTAGAACCAGGTTTTGCAATAGATTTAAGAACAATAGACCCGGACGACGGAAAACCATGGGATTTCGACATTAAAACCAAAAGAGAAAAAGCACGGAATAAAATTAGAAAGGAGACACCAAAAACGTTTAACGTTGTCCCCAATGTGCACAGCATTTAGCAATTTGCAAAATTTAGCCAAACATAAAGGTGATCTAGAACAAAAGAAGCGTACGCTTTTGAACTCTATAATGCACGTAAAATTTTGCATCGAACTTTGCATAGAACAAATGGAAAACGGCCGCCGATATTTTTGTTTTGAACACCCAGCATCAGCAACTAGCTGGAAACTTCCAGAAATGGTTGTCATGAGAGTAGTTGGCCATATGTGTGTACACGGAATGAAATCAAAGGATGAACAAGGAGAAGGCCTAGTTCTCAAGCCAATAGGCTGGGCCACAAACTCTCCTTACATTGCACGCGAACTTTCAGTACGATGCACGAAAGATCACCGGCACGTTCAACTGCTTTCCGGCCGAGCACGAGCAGCACAAGTTTATCCCGTTAGGTTATGCACGTCAATTTTAAGAGGGTTACGAAAACAATTTGTGCGCGACGGAATGATGGGAAAATACGACTTAGGAACGGTATGCTGTGAAGAACCAGTTTTGGACGATAATATCAGGCAAGAAGTTTGGGGACAAATCCAAAGTTATTACGACAACGCTGACGACGGGACGTATTACGACGATATCACGGGAGAACTATTAGATACAGAATTAGTACATAGAGCTATACAAGAGGAGATGGATACATACAAAGCCCATGGAGTTTACATAAAAGTTCCAATTGGTGAATGTTTGCAAAATAACCTTCTCCTGCGGTTAATAAACCCCCCCCAATTGAGTTCGCACCAAAAATAAAATTCATTTCTGGGCCAGCCAAAAATTGGGTGTAATTAAGTTCGCACCAAAAATAAAATTCCCAGCCCAGGATATATTTTTTTTTTTTACATGGGATTTCAAAAAGGCCTTTTTAATTTTGAAGGGGAGACGGTCCCCAAAGGTCCTCCTCTGCTCATCCCTCGCTCTCCTCTCCTGCTCT
>JACLAD010017333.1_pt1 | contig 15157 bp, 9 predicted proteins | sample 8027901 | NCBI WGS metagenome assembly JACLAD01 (sample SAMN15725071, study PRJNA655200) | protist metagenome | isolation source: fluorescence activated cell sorting (FACS) single amplified genomes of... | place: Spain: Blaines Bay Microbial Observatory, Mediterranean Sea | collected 2016-07-05 | reverse complement strand
GGCTAATGCCAGAAACATTAATATATCAAAATGTTAGATCCTCTACAGGAACTGGTAAAGGTCAAGTTGTTCGTCTAAATAAAACGGATTTACTACGTCAATTTCATAAAACAAGTGAAGCAATGTTAAAAAACCGTTGTGAGAAAAACATGTCATTGTTAGGTAATGTAGAAGACGAGAAAATTAGTAGTAACAATACTAATACTAATAGTAGTAGTAGTAGTATTAATAGTAGTAGTAACAGCAACAATGATAACAGTTTTGATAACTTGAAAAGTCTAGGTTTTAGCGAAGCCGATATTAAACAACAACAACAGATTTTAGAAGATATTCAGCAACAAGAATACAAAAAGCTTCTTGGAAACAACCATGCGAATAGTAATGGTGATAATATGAAAAGTAGTAGCAACAACGGCAACAACAATAATAACAACAATACTACTACTAATATAAACGAAAGCAGTAATAGTAATAATAATGGCATGTTCAATTTAACAGAGGTGTTCGAAAGCGGTGATGACAAAGACGGTTTTTTTGAAATAAATGGCAGCAGTACTGCTAACAGTACCAACAACAATGCATTTGTAATGGATTTTCCACATGAGTTTAGTTCAGAGGATGTTATAGATGATCTTGTACCAATGGATACACCGGAAAATTTTCTATTGTTATAAATATCTACATGATGTAACCGCAAGTGAAGTACCGGATACATATCATATGATAACTGTGTAATATATATAATATATACGAAGTTCGTATTTATAATGTATTATATACGTTCGTAAAAACTTTAACTAAAAAGAGATATGTACACTTCTTGTTACGTCATATGCATATGATAGCTCGTACATCAATAAAAAATTAGTAAAATATAAATCATGTACGATTCGTAAATAACAAAATATAAAATAATATATATTTTTAAATATAATACCAGGTATTAAAATATACTTCGTAATACACAGCAGACACTATTTTTCATATTTTAAATTTACACATACGCGTGAAATCTTCTTTTTATTACAAACGTACTCTCTGTTGACGTGCATAGCACCTTTTCATCTTAATAATAAATATGCCGCCACCTTTCTTTTCCAAAATACTTTCTTACGTTCGTATGATATGATATTAAATATATAATGAATATATATCCTGTATATTTTTATATATATATATAACTAATATCAATTTACTGATCATTGTACACAACTTCATCTTCTGGGTTATCATCCGGTGGTGGAAATTCCAATACAACGACTTCATTTAATGGTCTTGTTCCATCCCATCCACCAATTAAAAATAATGATGTACCTACTCTTGTAATTGTATGCCCATACAAACGTTCTGGTTCTGGACCACCAAATGTTGGATAAAACCATTCCATGGAATCTGTATCTAAACATAATAAATTTTTACTTGATTTTGCTACACCATCATTTTCACCATCTTTACCACCTTTATCATCTTTGTTGCTCCAATCCTTTTGTTTTACACCTGTCCATCCGCCAAACATAACCATTTGCCTACCCATCATGCATGTACGATGTTGCATTCGTTTCTCTGGAAATTCACCAACAACCCTTGGTCTTGACCATACCATAGTTTCTGTATCTAATTCACGAATATCTTGTAAATATTCAGAACCTTTTTTCGCGACAGTGTGGTAACCAGCAAATACGATAATACGACCATCTGGTAATAATTCCATTGTATGATTGTAACGTGGTGATGGTGGCCTTCCAGCTGTTCTAGGTCGCAACCACGTCATCGCTGATGAATCGAAGACCCATAAATCACCATATGTTTGACGTTCATCGTAACCACCGAAAATAACAATTTTATCACCAATTAATACTTGTGCATGTCCCATACGTGCTGCTGGAGGTGCAGTTGCACTGCTTACACGATCCCATCTGAATGTACCTTTTGACATATCTAAGCGCCACATATCTTTGAAATGTTTTCCTTTTGCACCGCGTCCACCAAAGATAAACCATTCCTTACCAATTAATGTTGCTGTATGTCCATATCTACCTTCCGGTGCTGCACCTTTTGCTATTTTTGGTTGATACCATGTCATAGCACCTAAATCTAGACACCACACGTCGTTACAATATGAAAAGACGCCATCGCCTTCAAAATATGTACCACCAAACAATACAATTGTATCATCATTTACTAATGCACTAGTATGCCCACCGCGAGCAGCTGGTGGTCTACCTTCAACTAATGGTGCAACAAACCGTAATGCTGGTTCATCCATAAAATCTTGCTCTGCATTATTATCGTTTGGGTTGTATCCTACACCTGTATCTGTCATATTTTTATTTATTTATGATGAATGATTTCTCAAATTAAATGATAATAATAAAATAATAAAATAATATATTCAATATAAATAAATCTCTATCTCTCTCTCTATCTATAAACAAAGAAAAACAGATGAATTCAAAGTATAATGTTAAATATCTTTATACTAACACTGTAAATTTAACTTCGTCTCTGTGTATATTTTGTTTCCATCGGTATTTCTATTTTAGAAAGCAATGTGATAACGGCATTGGGGCATTGTTGGGGCATATTTATTTTCAAGCGTTTTTCCACCTGCTTTTTGATAAATACAAAAATTAGAGTACTAATCCCCTATCATATTAGATTGCTAAGTTCAGCCAGCAAGCCAGCAGCCAGCTCTGTAGTGCTATCGTATAGTCTGCTATATGATCACACTATACAATACTGTACTAAATATCTGCGTACGAATCCCCTATATACTTTACCCTACGACTACTCGGCCTAAACAGGCCACCTTTTAAGCAATCGGGTTAATATTAGGGTATTTTCAGAAGAATTAGTATAGACACAGCTTTGAATTATATACATGTTGTATTACATGGAGATAGCATTACGAACCCCAAAAATACGAAATATGACTGTTTTTTGGTTATTCGATAAATAATATAATAATAAGAAAATGTTTTGGGAAAACTTCGTAGATTGGAAATTACTAACCCTAACTCTAACACCCGGAACAAAAAACATGTTATAACTACACACTATTAATTTTTTTTAAAAATGACAAAAAATTAATGCTATTTCTATTCTATTTTAAAATAACACTACACACTATTGATTTTGTTTAAAACAATCGACTTTAACATCGTATAAAAAAATTTTGAACCGTCAAAAATTAAAAAGCTCGCGTCAAAAGGTGTAATTTTTTGTCTATTTTCATAATCTGACCTTTATAGGAAAATGATATTTTTCTTAAAAGGTGGCCTCTTTTGGTCGGGTATACTCGCTCCGCTCCTCGATCCTGTCTAATTAAAACGATACACTATTGATTTTTAAAAATAGCATGTGTATATCATTGTATTCGAAGATAATATACACATAGCATTATATCAATTTATATCCCTATCAGATTTTGTATTATATTTTTTTTTTTTACGTATAGCTCGAGCGAGTATACACGATTGTGTCGGGTACCCTACGACCCTACGACTTCCACTTTTAGAACTCCAAATTTTCCAACTTTTATTTCATTTATACGAGAACGGGAAAACCTCATATCTCCAATGCTAATTAATCCTATAAATTTGCAAATACGAAACCACACTACACAATATTCATATCCCTCTACTTATTTTAGTTACGGCAGACTGCCGTAACTAACTTCTTTTTTGTACTTGTGCCTATCAATCTCCTTGTAGTAAATGCTTCCATGCTGTGGCAATGTATGTGATAGTTACGGCAGACTGCCGTAACTATATTGTATATCAACACAGCATTAAAATAAATCCATCTTTGGCGTAGGGTAGTCTAAAATACTATATATTTATTCTACTTTAAAAAAAAAAGAAAAAAATCCAGAATCGTTTCAATTTCATCTAAGGGATTTACATATATATATAATTTTATAATATTTATCGATATTATTTTAGTACGTATTACTATGAAAAATTTATTTTCGCAAAAGTAATAAAAGATTGCAACTCATTACAAACATTTCATAAAACATTTCCTTTCATCAACAAAAATCCAATTGATGTGCTGATGCAAAATATTTTTTCTAATGTTTGTTGTGTCAAAAAAACTGGATTTTTATTGCATTTTTGGTATCAAATAGAAATTCCAGATTGAGCAGTCTGAGAAATATATTTTTCATTAAGAAAAAACATATGAAGGCAATGTATCTTAATAATTATAATTACAACAAAATCTTTCTAATTAACATGAGCCTAAAATTACCAGAAAAATGAGCGAGAACCTTAACATATTTATATTAGTATGGAGATAGCATCAAATTAAAATGACATTTTGGATAGTTTGTAAAAAACAGTTTCATAGGTGCAATAATTATTGTAATGATATTCCCATATTGATGAAATTTGTAGATGGTGTAGTCTAACTATGTGTGGATATAAATTTCCATATTATTAGTTACGGCAGTCTGCCGTAACTAACTAGTAGAGGGATATAGTGTTTACAGGAAAAAATATCCGTAAAAACCCCAATATTCTCCGTCCATCATCGATTACGATCTGGCCACACTACTCTGGCAAGCGCCACACCACAGAAAAAAAATAATAATGCATAAAGTGCTAAAACACAAGAGAGAAGCAAAAATATTATATATTCTTATACATACACACGGTATACACGGTATATAAATGGAAATCGCGGTGAAGAAGAGAATAACAACAGCTAAAAGGATGGAAATGTTGAATAACATGTTGAACGTGTTTGATGGGATACAATTAGGCGGACAACCTGCAAATGAATTTTTATATATATTGTTCATATCTGTTATCATTGGTTTTATTATGAATCAAATATTAATTAAATTTTGTATCAAACCGGAATGGAAAGTGGAATATGAGGGATCACCATTATGGACGTATTATATGTGCTGGGCAACGCAATTTTTCGTGTTTCCATATTTAACGTATGTTACACTAAAACAGTATGATTTCGATTTAAATAAATTTTTAAGTACTACATTAGATGAATGTAATAATGATATGAGTGATAATGGTATTTGTTGGTTACGATATGATGCATTTATTTTAATTGCATATTTTGTAAAAGATATTAGTATTTGTTCAGGATTGCAAGTAATACACCATTTAACTGGCGCTTCATTGGTACTCGTATTTTTATATACTACATATGGTGGGTCTGGATATATATTAAGTATTTTAATAATGGAAGATGCAAATATGTTTTGGAATCTTACGACTATTTTACCAAATTTTTTGATACAATTGAAATGTATTTTCTCAGTTATCACATTTACTGTATATACATTAGTACATATATTTAATTTTTACATATTATATTTCATGTGCGTTTCATTAAATTTCAACACATGGTTACAACGTATTTGTCTTTGCGTTACCGCTGCAGGTGTTATGTATTTAAGACAGGAAGTCATTACAAATATAATGTTGAAAGAGATGAAAACAAATTGTTGTAATGAAAAGGAGAAAAAGGAAAAGTAAAAAACAGTAAGACAAACACACCGACCATTACCTAATAAAAGTTATTTTTCAATGACGATAAAAAAAGATATGAGATATAATATTAAGATATGTACTTTTGATTAGAGAGGATCCTCTCTACTTTTGATAAAAAAATATTTTTTTACGCGCCCGTATTAAATTTTTTTACGTATTTTATAAAATTACGAACAGTAAAGATCTTAAAATACTTAAACTAGCTATACTCTCTTCCTACACTCAGTTTAAATCCCTACCAAGAAGCTTCGGTAAATACGTTTCATTATTCGCACGAATTAAATATTTTATACTGAATATAGAGAAGAATATATTTTAAAAATAAAATATTTAATTCTCATTTTTATCCGATATTACCTTTTGCAAACGTTTATATTCATTATAATATTTCCTTGCTAACGTCATATCCCCACTTCGTCTTGCTTCAACTGCTTTAATTTTATTATCTGATATTTCAAGTTTTAATTGCTTTACATCTACTACTGGTGGTTGTTTTGGTTGTTTTTTTGATGCAATATCAAGAAGATCTCCTCCACCTTGTAACATTTTCAATTCTGCTAGTAATTCTGGATCATTCATATCATCAGCTGTTAACTTAACGTTTCTAATATCGTCCATTGCTTTTTTTTTTGGTGGTGATAATAATACAGTTGTTTTTTTCTTCACTATAATATCGCTTGCTTTTTTCATCATAGTGATAGACGATTTATTATTGGAAATATTAGTAGTATTGATGGGAGAAGATAGTTTTGTTATTGGTTTTGAATCTACTACCACCACCTCCTTGGCTTTCGGCTTTCTATCTTCTAGCATTGACTTTAAACGTTTGTATTGAGCATAATTTGATTTCGCATCTTTTAAATTACCTTGTTTTTTGAATGCTAACGCTTTCTTTTTGTATACATTCATTTTCTCTTCAATATCTTGAAGTAAAGCAGCAAGATCTTCCTGTTTCTTCTTCTTCTTCTTATCATTATCGTTGATATTTGTCGTCGTGGATGGTGGTGGTAAAATTGCCAGGTTCTTCTTCTTTATTATATTTTGGGATTTCATATTATTTGAATTGTCTTCTTTACCAACATATGGTGGTGGTGGTGCTAATGCAGATGATTGTTCTATCCTGTTACTATATTCATATGGAGGTGGTGGTGGCAGCACTTGTTGTTCTTGCTGCTGATGATGCTGCTGTTGTTTTGGTGGCGATATATCATTTTCGACATTTTTTACATTATTTTCATTATAACCCATTGCTTTTAATTCATTTAATAAATCTGGATCCATCATATCTTCATCATTTAATTCAATATTATCAATATCTGTTTCATTCATCAATGGTGCAACATTATTTCGTTTCTTTTCACTTTCTAATGTTCCTTTTGTTGTTGTTGCAACAATAACATTTTTTTGTTTTGATGTTACCACAACACTTGATGTTTTAGTATTAGATTTATTTTTCTCCAATTGTTCTCTTAATGATTTAAATTGAGAATAAAATTTTTTAGCATTTGGTATATCACCACTCTTTTTTGCATTTAACGCTTTTGTTTTATATTCATTCATTTCTTTTTCTAGGTCAATAGATCGAGTAACTAGATCTGTTTCCTTTGATTGTACTGGAGGTGAAGGCATAGCGCTTATTTTTTTCTTCATGACTTCTTTATTGTTTTCTTCTTCTTCGACATACCCCATTGCTTTTAATTCATTTAATAAATCTGGATCCATCATATCTTCGTCATTTAATTCAATATTATCAATATCGGCCTCATCAACTGATGGAATTTTTACAGATGTTATTTGGCTATTTTTCAATGAATCTAGATTTACTGTTGCCTGATTTGGTGAGAATTTTTTCTTCTTATTATTATTATTGCTTTGTATTTGTACATTATTATTATTATTATTACCAGCAATTTGTCGCTGCTTCTTGCTTATCTTTTTCGTTTTTTCCTCCTCCATCACATTATTATTATTATGTTTATGTTGTTGTTGTTGCTCGAATTGCTCTTTGAACATTTTGTACTGTTTATAATATTCTTTTGCATTTCGTATATTACCACTCTTTTTTGCATTTAACGCTTTTGTTTTATATTCATTCATTTTAATTTCAAGGCTTGATGCCACTTTTTTAGCTTGTTGTACTGGTATTTGTTGGTTGATTATTTGTTTTTTTTGCTTTTTTTTCTCAACATAACCCATTGCTTTTAATTCATTTATTAACTCTGGGTCTTGCAAGTCTTTTTCTGACAATCCCATACTTGCAATGATATCACCTGAACTTTTTCGTGTAATTGGTTCTGCTTTTTTCGTCATAGAAAGTACCCCGGCTGCTTCTAATGCAGCTGCTAAGACAGGATCACGCAATTCCTTTTCGGAGAATCCTAAATCAGCTGAGGAGCATTCAAATTTTTCTTTCTTCTTCTTCTTATTTTTATTAATTCTTTTATTATTATTATTTGAGCCAAGTCCCATAGATTTTAATAATTGTTGATATTCCGCTTCAATACTTTTATCATCAATGTCTGATACACCATATTTTGCTAACTCTTTTGCATCCATGGTTTATTTATGGTTTATTTATGGTTTATTTATGGCGTGAGGGTAATGTATTGTCGATAATATGTTTTGGGTGGTGTATATTTGTGTATTTGTATATGTACATATAGATTTATTAGATATTTAAATTAAAAATAATTATTATAATAGCAACAATATAAAAATAGTCTAATAATAAGTTATGATACAAACGTTTTTTAGTTGTTTAAATACAACAGGGAGAAACGAAAAACACTCTTCTCATCACATCATATATATACGGCAAGTCATGTTATTATACCAACGTTGTGGTATATATTTCAAGAATCCGTCCATAACGTTTGTAAACAAACTACATATGGATGTAATATATAGTGATGATTTTACACCATGCTAAAATCAATATTACCTTTGCGTCCAGTCCACCAGTCTTCAAACTCTTTAAATTCAATTTTACCAGATGCATCTTCATCTAATAATCGAAAGATTGCAACTAACTCATTTGATGTAAATTCAGAGCCTAATTCCTTTGCAACTGCTGCTAATTCAGGTTTATCAAGTGCGCCATTATGATCCGTATCGTACTTATTAAACATTTGTTTGCAATATACCTGTGTAGAGTGTGAACATAATATGTATATGAAATGAAGGATAGGTGATGTATGTTAGTACGAAAAGAATTTCTGCGTTTTTATTGTACAATTTATTTGTTTTTACTTACGACATCTTCTTGATGAGATAAAACCATTTTACTATGTAAATCGTTTAATTTCTTTTTTGCATAATAAGATACGCATAAAGAGAAGATTGCACAGACAATCAGGCATATACCATCGATTGTTCCAATTGTTTGGTATAAACCACTGTCCCCAGTTCTGATACTTGCCAATGACATACCACCAAGAATTAGGTACAATATTCCTCTTCCTTTTACTCTCGAGAATAATTTTACCCAATGCTCTAACCATCCAAGGCATCTTCTTGTACATAGGCAAGGGCCAAGTTCCAATATACAGCCAATAAAACTAAATATTATTGCATACACATTGACAACCATTCGGCCAATATCAAATGTAAATAAGAATGGCAATGCAGCTAATACGTTAACAACGCAACAAATAGCACATGCAAGAAAACATACAGTTTTTAATGCAAACGGCCCTTGTACAAGCATACCTTTTAGTTTATTTAATACTGTACGACGTTCAGATTTGTCAGCAAGCGCACGGCCTTCTTCACTTTGTAATAGTCCAGAAGCTAAGGATGACATTGTTGTTTATTGTTTTTTTGAATGTTTTCTCTTTATTTTGTTTATTTGAATGTAATATAAATATGTATCTACTGTATATTATATCTACTTTCTGAGTATCTTTTGTATATATATTTATTTCTTGATCTTTTTTTCTTCTTTTTTTTGTGGATTACCGGATTACACATTTTGTACTCACATTGTTGTGGTGGTTGCATTGTGTTAATAGTGTTGTGGTGTTGCTATAGCTAAATTAAAATGCACAACAACAAATAATAGGTGATTTTGTGCTCCTTTTTGTGAAAATGCAACAATTTAAATTGTAAATCTAAATCATTATCATTGATTTGACGACATGTGTGCCAAATTTAATGTACAGTCGTCGTATTAGTGCCCTAAATATCGTAACGCTATTCGCCTCCTATATAATAGACTTTAAGGATTTAGTACTTCGACTGTGTATTTATTAATACCACAGAGTATCATATTAAAGCCCGTGGGATTCCATAGTGTGCTGACCAATTTAAGGCACTGCCAAGAACAAAAGTTAATATAAGAGGGGAATAGCATGGGTCTTTTTATGTAAGAAAAAGACGAAAACAGTGATAATTCGGTGTTATATGACTGATTTGCCTATTTAAGTTATAAAATCCGAAAAATAGCTTATTGACCGTTATTTCATAAAAATTAAAAATTCACAATAAAATTTTTTGATTTAATCACATCGTAATCCGGCTCTGATTAATCATCAAAGTGTCCGTGAAATAGTTTTTCTAATCACTTTTGTTGTGGATATTATACTCCATTTAAACTGCGTTTTTCTTAATAGAATGGACTCATAATAATTTCGATCATCTCAAACTCAATCGCAAAAAAAAAAGTTGACACAAATAAATTTTCCAAAAGTTTTTTCTTGCTCCATCTTCTCGTCCATGTTCCATGCATGTGCATTTTTTATTTTTATCGCAATTTGTGCATTTGCAATAAGTATTTATTTATTTGTTTACATATATACTATTTTAAATATTTTTACATACTTCAACAAATATATTATACTAAATATATATAGGGTACAAAAAACAAAAAGTCATCCGGATCGTCCGGCTCATCAAAAAAGAAAAAAAAAAGGTAAAAAAGGGCTAATAAACAATAGGGGAATATCATTAGCGTGTATTTATGAGTGTAAAATCTCCGATAAAATTAGACATTTATATCAATAGATTTTTTTGCATTTATCCTGCACGCTTTTGCGTGCAGCCCATGCTGTGTCCATGTTGAAAAATGTGAGATTTATGCATTTAGCTCAAAATTATCGGTTTTCATCAAATATTTCGGTCAAAAAAACAATGCTATTCTCATGTTATTTTAACTTTTAAGCAAACATGTGCCTGCCTTAAGCCGTAGGACTATGGAATCCCACGGGCTTTAATATACTGCTGTAGAAATCTCCAGGAAATCAATGTGCAGGGGATCGTTAAAAAATAAACAACTATCATTAAAAAAAAAAATATAGAAAAGACATACAAAATATTACAAATATAAAACATGCAGAACAACTCTATACGTCGCTACGCTCCTTGCTCCATTTTAAAAGGAGTGAAGCAGACAGTATAGAGGAGACACCATTAGTGTGAAGGGACCGAGTACAGAACAACTATTGTGAAGTGAACTAAGAAGAAAGAGACAATATATATATATATACATATATATAGAATCAAAAAACAATTGACCGACATGCGTCAGAATAGAGTCATTCCTGATGTGTTCCTCATGCAATTCCGTATATTGATTTCCGGATTTAAAAAATCCCGTTATAATTATAAAAAATCCCGTTATAATTATAAAAAATCTCGTTATAATTATGCCCCGGTCCTCATCATGGGAGTTCTCAATTCTTGTATCGGTATTGGTATTTTTTTTTGATTGACCGACGCTCAGAATAGAGTCATTCCTGATGTGTTCCGTGCCAAACTTGTTCGAACTCCTACTGCGTAGCCATTCGTCAACTGTCCTTGTTTGGGCCATCTTGCAACGTAGGAAATTTAAATAATATATACTTAGATCTGACCTTTGCAATGGAAATTTGGATAAAAATTATTCGTATTTTTTGCTGCAAATCAGTAGAAAGTCCAAAATATATAAATATTTAAACAATAAATGGTATTGACAGTGCTAAAAACGTAATAAATGATATATTAAAGACCCAACTATGCGTCTAGTTGGCGGCTTTATTGTTTTTGTATTGTATAAAAAAATTTAGTGAAAAAATGTAAACAAAATTCAACTAATGTTATTATTTTGCTAAAATTTTTCCAATTTTTTATACGTAAATGGCAGAATGAAAAATAAATGTTCTAATATAAAAATAAAAATATATATCACGATGCAATGTCAAAGCCCGTATGTATTTATTAATAAAGATATATACACTCGTATATCTATATGTACTTTTATCATAAAAAATATATATACGTAATATATATATAATAATATTTACAGTATGAGTAAATAAAATCTTTAACTTATAAATAAGAGAATTTTTTATATAATAATATTAATAAAAGTATGGGAAACAAACAACATTCATGTTATTTATCGTCTGTATTTGATTTTTTAAATGAATGTATTACACCAATTACTCGATGGCACGCTGCCATCGCATCCTCTTCTTTTTCGATTAACGCTGCTACTCTTTGGTGTTCAGATGCATGTGCGTCGTCTCCGATTCCGAGGTTCGCATGCTAGGCGAGTATTGCTGGTCCAAGAGACGACGAATGGACTCGTTCTGATTTGGAAACACGACGGACATCTGATTGCGGTGATTGCGTCCGACCATTGGGGTCAGACCGTGACATTGCGGGTGGTGGGGTGTGAATGCGTGGCAGAGCGTCCGTTGCGCGTCTGATGAATGTCGAATTTGTTTATACCCCTACCATCTTCTTGTTGTCGCTTGCAGGATTATTCACTGGGGAAACTAAGTCTTTCTTTTTCAATTTGTAGAATATAAAAACAGCAAAAGAAGCCAATGTACCGAACAGCAACTGCGTATTTGCTATGGATAGCGATAATCTTTCCAACTCTGATTTGTACGTTACAATTTGCCTTGTGCATTGAAATGGTGCATTATCTTTGAAGTGGTCACAGATTGGATATTTCTCATTCAATGCATTGAATACCTTTATAGCTGTACTTTGTGTCACACAATCTGACCCTGCTGATGATTTAGTACATTGAAAAGGAGCATTATTTTTTAACGTTTCACAAACCCCTGAAATTTGTGATAATGCAAGAATGCATGTATAAAAGTGATTTGCTATATGTTGGGGAGGAACTGGGGGCATCCCTCCATCAGTAAAGTCTCCTTTATTCTCGAGATTTCCGGTGGCCCAGTTGTTGCGACATGATTGAAATATTGCAAATGGTGAATTGTTCGGATCGGTTGAGTGTAAATACGTATCTTCATCATCAGTAACTCTAAATTTCCCCTTTGATGTTCCAAAAGGGTAATAACTATACCCATTTCCACTTAAGATTACAGTTGCATTTCCAGGATCCTGAACCTGCGTTAAACACTCGTCATACCTATATGTAACACCGTAAATTGAATCTCCCTGTGTTGGTGTACAGGTATAACCTGTCTTTTGCCAGCTACTTTGTGTGATTGATTCAGTACTTGCAGCAATTTTAGAATTAAGTTGCAATGACTTTCCAGTAGATGAAATAATTGTGCCCTGAAAACACGCACCGTCTTCTAACCCTGAACTACTTTTTATCGCAGTAAATATTTTTGGTAAAGTAGATGGAAGTTTAGGATACGATACTTCTACCTCAGAACCGCCAAATGGTTTATATATCCATGCGTCTGTAGCATTTAACAAACTTGTAGTGGTTGTACTTGCTTTTTGGAGATTCGTTTTACATTCATCATATGTATGCATCAGTCCATAATGTGGATCTTTTTGTAATGGTTTGCACACAAACCCTTCTTTTTGCCAATCCGATTGAATAACTGTTTCTGTCACTGGCGGATTAGGCTGGGAATAAAACACCCAACAAGCAACAAAACCACCCAAAGTTAATAAATATATTAATATTGCTGATGGTGCTGATAGGTTAACCGAGACAATTGGTTGCAATTGGTGTTTAATACTAAAGAATGTATCCGGTAAAGGAACTTTATTTAAAATCCCAGTTTTCTTTTTAGATGCCATATTATCGAAAGAACCTTTAATGCTTCTCAGACTAAAAAACAGGATGCCCAACTACACGATAAGAAACACCAAACGAATGTCGGACCGAATTACTTTTTATGCTATATTCACAACCAATATAGCTCGTTTCAATCAATACGCAGTCTTCTTTGTGCAGGCTCTGGCCAATGGTGTGTAGGCCTAAATCGAGCTGGGTGCTTTTGGTAGTATCCAGCCAGAGATTTTTCAGCTAAACATTGAATTGACAATACATATAGATATTGAATGGTAGTGTGAACACGTTGCACAAAGACTTTCTTTTCATCTTTCTATGCATATCTATAGATACATAGAATAGAGAGAAAGAAATCATTTATTATTCAGACAAGAACTATTCGTACATTATATATAGATATATTAATACGGATATTAATAGAAAAAAAATAATAATATTTTGATCACGATTTTTATTGCTTCTTGCTATCTTTCTTGGTATCTTTCTTGCTGATCCCAAAAGTCAGAACATTTTAAATGTCTGAGTATATAAGTTTCAGATATACAATAAAATGGAACTATGCAACAACGATTTAATGGATGATACTTTTATACCTGTGGCAGCTGAAAATGACGATACGGCTTGTTACCTTTGCTCTATTGATAGAGACAATCAGATATTACGAGTATTGGATAATCTAGATTCTACAAATACAAGTTGCTAATAATAATAATGATAATAACACTAATAACAATATGAATACAAGTTGCTCATAATAATAATGATAATAACACTGATAACAAGACAAATTTAAAATGGCCTATAAAACTCTATTTTATAGCAAATGTTTGTGCCCCTATTAATTAGTACAAAAATATCCATGTGTTTTTATCAAAATTTCACTATTAAAAAAATGGAACGATTCTCAGTCGGTTCGGAACTGTGGAACCGAGATTTTGTCAGTCTCGGTTCCAAATGGAACCGACCCCTATATTTGTTATTGTATAAACCGATGCACATAGCTTAATGACTACAAAATATGACCTATTAAAAGTTCGACAAAATTAGCCATTTTTAAACGAGAGAGCACTATTGGACAAAGCACAGAAAAGACCACAAAACATTCTAATTCCCTCTCGTAGTTTAAAATCTGCTGGATTTTCATCTGAGGTTAAATCTATTGAATATTAATTCATAGCGAAGTACTTGTAATATATATCATACATGATTTTTAACAGGGTATAAATTTTTATTTAATGTATGAGTAAGAAACATATATATATATATATAATACAATACCATCCATCATCGTCTCTTCATTTGTCCACCATCTTCGTTCCAGCCATCGTGGTGCCCAGAGTAGTCGTACATGTGCTCCGCTGCTCCCCTGTTACCATCTATCGGTGAAGTAATGAATTATCTATACTAGGTATACAGTAATAGGTAAATGATATTTTAAATACAAAGTACTAACCATCAGTATATATTTATATATTGTAAAAAAAAAATTTTTTGTCGTGGTCGTGGTCGCTCCTTACTGGCTTAGTAATTTTCCTCCTTTTGAATTCAATTGAACTTTCTGGAAAGGGAATAAAAAACCCTTAAAACGAAATCTAATGTGCAGCACACACAGCAGGGGATCGTTAAAAAATAAACAACTATCATTAAAAAA
>JACLAD010012854.1_pt1 | contig 15157 bp, 14 predicted proteins | sample 8027901 | NCBI WGS metagenome assembly JACLAD01 (sample SAMN15725071, study PRJNA655200) | protist metagenome | isolation source: fluorescence activated cell sorting (FACS) single amplified genomes of... | place: Spain: Blaines Bay Microbial Observatory, Mediterranean Sea | collected 2016-07-05 | reverse complement strand
GGCGGCGTGGAGATCGTCGATGTCGAAGGTCTCCAGCAGGCGCAGGACTTGCACATACTCCCGCCGTCCCGCCTTGGTCATTCGCGCCTCCATCAGGCGTCGCAGGGTCGCGAACGCCGGCGGCAGGTCCCATTCGGCCAAGGGGGCTGCTTGGTCCAAGGCGTTGATCTTGCGCTCGATCAGCGGGAGGTAATGGACCGGGTCGAAGACCATGTCCTCGCGGTCGTAGCAGCGGGGGTGGCGCGCGATGACTTGGCCGCCGCAGCCGATCACGACCGCATCGACATACCCCCTGATCCAGACATCGCGGTGGCCATAGGCGACCGGCACCGAGTAATCGTTGGTCCTGTAGCGCACCAGGGCTTGGGAGCTGACCCGTCCGGTGGCCTGATCGCAGGCATCGAACGGCGCGGCCGGCAGGTCGGCCATCGCTGCCAGATCCCGCGCGAGCCGCTCTCCGATGGTCTCGGACTGGCCGCGCAGGACATCAGCCTGGCGCTTGCGGCACTGTCCCTCCAGATAGGCGTTGAACGCGTCCCAGCTTGCGAACCGCGGGATCGGCACCATGAAGTTGCGGCGCGAGTAGCCGACCAGACCCTCCGCGTTGCCGTTCGCCATTGGGCTCGAACCAATGGCGCCTTCAATGGCTCACTCGTTGCCCTTGCCGGGCCGGCCGTAGCGGTCGCGGAACAGGTAGTGCGACAGAAACCCGCTGAAGAGCGTGGCGCGCTTGCGCGTTCCGTCCGGCAGGATCTTCGCCACCAGGCAGCGGTCGTTGTCGTAGAGGACCGAGGCGGGCACCTTGCCGAAGAATGCAAAGGCATGAACGTGGCCATCGACCCAGGCTTCCGCTGTCGCCGCGGGATAAGCCCGCACGAAACAGGCATCGCTGTGCGGCAAGTCCATGACGAAGAAATGCGCCTTCTGTTCGATCCCGCCGATGACGACCACCGCCTCGCCGAAGTCGGCCTGGGCGTGACCGGGCGGATGCGCCAGCGGCACGAACATCTCGCGGCCGCGCCGTTCGCGCGCCCGCATGTAATCCTTCACGATCGTGTAGCCGCCGCGGAAACCATGCTCGTCACGAAGCCGCTCGAATACCCGCTTGGCCGTGTGCCGCTGCTTGCGATGAACCGCGCGATCCCCCTCCAGCCAGCCGTCGATGATCCCCGTATAGGCATCCAGCTTCGGCCGCTTCACGGGCGCCGTGCGGCGGTAGCCGGGCGGAGCAGAGAACGCCATCATCTTGGCTACGCTGTCGCGCGAGATGTTGAAATGACGCGCCGCCTTCCGCTGGCTCATCCCCTCGGCACAGGCCAGTCGAACCTTGCGATACAAGTCCACGGTGAAAATCCTCCCGCCCTCCCTGCCTCCAGAAAGGGTAAAGGTGGACGACTTTTACGCCGCCCGCAGCAGGCTCACCCCGCCGCTACCGCGGCCGACTTTCTCACCGCCGTTCTCACTGGGTCAGTTCTCGGTGACAGCCAACAGGTCCGGGGAAAATCCGGATGGATCAGGCAGCTTGGTGATGGTAGTCTCTTCTGTGGTTGCCGCCCGTAGTGCAAGAAGCTTTTGACAGTATTGGCTTGTGATCGATTGCGAACTTCTTGTCGCTGACCCTTTGCTTGGGGTCAGCCAACCGCGCCTGTCGCGCACCCCGCGTGGCGGGCAGGCGCAAGGGTATCTGCTAGGGCTTCGCTTTCGCGAGGCTGGAATACCACGCCGAGACCGCCTCGATCTGCTCCTCCGTCAGATTCCGGGCAATCTCGTCCATAACATGGGCGAAGCGCGTTCCGCCGCGGCGGCTTTCCTTCCAAAGCCGCAGATGCTTGCTGAGATACCATTCAGGCTGACCAGCCAGATACGGATAAAGCGGATTCCTTTCCCGGCCCGCCGGACTATGACAACTCTGGCAGGCGGGAACCTTGCGCTGTCCAAACCCTTCAACGGCGATGCGCTGCCCCAGTTCGAGGACGTCCTCGCGGGTCGAGGGCGGTCCTGCACTCGCCGTCAGCGGGATCTCGGCATAGGCAAGATCGCCTGCGCCCTCCAGGACCCCGGCCTCATCCTGAGGCGTATCCAGTGGCATGAGAAAGGTTTCCATCGCATCGCTGGCGAGCCCTGCATCCACGACTGGAGCGTCGTCGACCGGATCTACGGCCAGATTCGGAACCTCCGCTTCCGGGCCGAGAACCGCAGCATCGCCCGCTCTCTCCAGAGGCACAGGCTGATCTGCGAAATAGCGCGCGAGTTCCTCTAGGACCTCCGATGGATAGCGGCTCGCGGGCGGCTCCATGAATCCGCTGTCCCGCCGCCCGAGCGCAAAGGCACGCAACGTCGCGTAGAGATATGGTGCGGGCTGACCGGCAATGATCGGAAAGGCGTCCTCGGCGTCGCCTTCCCCGCGGCCCAAGCCGTCGCGTCCGTGGCAACGCACACAATCCGCGAGGGCGTTTTCGAAGATCCCGTCGAGAGCCGCGGTGGTCTCGCCACCTGGTTCGAGGTCGTTATCCGCGAGCCCTCCGCCCAAGGCGAGTTCGGCGTATTCGGTGCGTGTCATTTCGGGGAGGGCACGCAGGAACGCCACCTGGGCCCATACCTCGTCATCCCGCTCTTGCGCCGGCCAGGCCGGCATGCCGGAATACTTGATCCCGTTCTTGACCATCCAGAACAGTTCCTCGTCGCTCCACTCGTTCACCTTTTCCTCTAGGCGCGGAGGAGCGGGGGTCATCTCTTTCACGACCGGGGATTGCGGCACGCCCGGCGCGCCATGACACGCGGCGCAGCCCGTCGCATAGTGGCCGGCAGAGCGACGCACGAGCGCCGGATCGTCGAGATTGAGATCCTTGGGCTTCACAATCAGCATCGACTGCGTCTCGACGGCGTTCTCCATGGTCCAGCCAAGGTACCATCTCGTCACAGCAAAGTGCCCCGACGAAGCAGCAATCGAGACCAGCCCCGACCAACCGACAAGAAGCGCGCCAGCGATACCGATAACCGCCAGCCCCGCCACCCTCTTCCAAGTCAGGACGACCTTCAGTCGCATTGTAAACGCTCCCCGCTTCATGACGGTGCCAGTGACAATCCAACACTCAGACTCGCTGGCAATTGGGAGAGATTCCGCGAGCTTCGCCGGACAAGCTTCATCGGCAGTCCCAGATCAACAGGACCGGCATCGTTTCGAAGATCACGGCCACGAACGAAAGAGCGGCCAAGAGCAGGGTCGAGAACTCGAGGAACCTCTCCCGCGCCCTCACCGTATACTGGTCATTCCGGAAGCCGCCGCCGTCGGCGCGCCACTCGCGGAACGCTCGGCGTAGAATGAGCGCGATCAGCCCGAGTGAGACCACCGTAACGACGATGACCGCCACCCGCGTGCTGACGATCTCCTTGAAGGGATCGGCGTTAGGGGCGCAACGATAGGCGGCGAGAAAGTAGCTGAACAGAAAGTGGAATCCCCAGACAATCGGTGCGGCGATCAAGGTCCAGAGATTGTCCTGCGTCTTTCCGAAAACCTGCATTTCCGCCTCACGCCAGCATCGGGAAGAAAGCGATCGTTGCAACGGTCAACACCACAGTAGCGGCCATGAAGTGCCAGTATAGCACGACATTCCACAGATCCATGTCGTGCTCGGGCGTCAGCCGCCCGGTCAGGGACCGGGCCAGGCAATATGCGAGCATCAGGCTTCCCACGACGCCGTGAACAGCCGTCCAGATCGCCAGAACCCAGACCGTCGCCGGATAGACATGGACTGTCGGATTCAAACCGGTCACGAAGGGACCCCAGAGCAACGCCGCGCTGGCTCCGAAAGACAGAATGGCGCCGCTCGCCATCAGCGCGCGGGCCACACCGACTCGTCCGGCACGATTGAGCCTGCGCGCGAGCAGGCTCGCGCCCCATGTCGTCGCAAACAGAAACAGCGAGACGCTCGGCCACAAGATGCCCGGGCCGACCTCTGCCGACGGAGGAAAATCGATGTGGATCGTGAAAAAATAATAGTATCCGAAGATCAGGCCGATGAAAGCGGTCGCATCGCCGGTCATCGTGATGAACATCGCCCACCAGCCGATCGATTGCGGCCCCGACTTGTAGAGCGGAAGCGTGAGGCCGAGCCCGACGTCTTTCTCCGTCTTCTCTGGAATCTGCGCGGTGCCGCGCCAGAGCCAGACGATGATCGAGACGGCCGCGAGCCCCATTGAGATAATCGTGGCGGCCCACCAGTGGAATGTTGCGAAGATGAACACGGCGCCGGTGAAGACCGCGGCAATCATCGGCATAAAGCTGGGACCCGGCACCCGCAGGCATTGCAGCGGCTCGCCGTCGAGCACCGAGGTAATCAGAGTTTCGCGCTTCATCTCCTGGGCGTCAGGCAGGTAGAACCGTCCCTTGTCGACATCGTCTATGAAGTTCGGCTGCTCCCAGAGAGGATAGCGCGAGGTGATAATGGGGACCGACCGCACACCCCAGTCCTCGCCAGGCATCTCGGTCAGCCATTCGAGGGTTCCAGCGTTCCAAGGATTCCGCTTCGCGTAAGGCGCGTTGCCGCGCGGACGCAGCACGTCCCAGACGATCACGAGGAAACCGCTGGCGAAGACGAAGGCGCCGATGCTGGAGACGAGGTTGGCGGTCCCGACGCCCAGCTCCTCGGAGTAGGTCCAGACGCGGCGCGCCATGCCGGCCAATCCGGAGTAATGCATCGGCAGGAATGCGACGTTGAAGCCCACGAACATGAGCCAGAACGCCACTCTTCCGAGCTTGTCGGAGAGACGCCGACTGCCGACTATCGGCCAATAGTAATAGATCCCCGCCGCCAACGGAAACAGCATCCCGCCGATCAGCACATAGTGAAGGTGGGCGACGATGAAGTAGGTATCGTGCGCCTGCCAGTCGAAGGGGACCAGCGCGACCATGACACCGGTGAGCCCGCCGATCACGAACGTAGCAAGGGCCCCCGAGACGAAGAGCATCGGTACCGAGTAGATCACGCGGCCGGTGAGAAGGGTGGCCAGAAACACGAAGATCTGCACGCCTGTCGGTATCGCCACCGCCTCCGAAGCAGCCGAGAAGAAACCGAGCGAGATCGAAGGCAGGCCCGTGGTGTACATGTGGTGCACCCAGAGCCCGAAGGAGATGAACCCGGTCCCCACCGCCGCGAGCACGATCCACGAATAGCCGAGGATCGGACGCTGTGCGAAAGTGGGCACGATCATCGCGACCAGCGCGATGGCCGGCAGGAACACGATGTAGACCTCCGGATGGCCGAAAATCCAGAACAGGTGCTGCCAGAGGACCGGATCGCCGCCGCGGCTCGGGTCGAAGAACGGCCAATCGAACATCCGCTCGAGTTCGAACAGGATGTCGCCGGCAATCAGAGGCGGGAACGCGAACAGGATCATTCCCGCGACTACCAGAACGTACCAGGCATACAGCGGCATGAGGTTCAGCCGCATTCCCGGAGGACGGCATTTCAGCGTTCCGACGATCAGCTCGACCGCCGCGGCGATCGAGGCGACCTCGATGAAGGACAGGCCCAGCAGCCAGATGTCCGGCCCATAGCCCGGGGTGTACTGCTCGTTCGTGGTCAGCGGCGGATACATGAACCAGCCGGCGTTCGGCGCCGCGCCGAAGAAGATCGAGCCGCAGACGAAGACGCCGCCGATTAGGAAGCACCAGAACCCAAAGGCGGACAGACGCGGGAACGGAAGGTCTCGCGCTCCCAACATCTGCGGCAGGAGAATGATCGCGACAGCTTCGAAGATCGGCACGGCGAAGAGGAACATCATCGCCGTGCCGTGCAGGGTGAAGACCTGGTTGTAGAGAGTGGCCGACAGGAAATCGTTTTCTGGAACGGCAAGCTGCACCCGCACCATCAGCGCGAGAACACCGGCGAACAGCATGAAGCCGAAAGCCGCTGCCGTGTACCAGACACCGATTTCGGTGTTGTTGACCGCCGACCAATAGCGCCACCCCTTCGGCGCCGCCCAGACTTTCCGAAGCCGCTCTTCCTGGCCCCGGCGGACCTCCTCGTCCTCCTGGTCCGGCTCGGCCGGAGTTTCGATGGTGCCGTCAGTCATTCGAGGGACCCCAACCATTTCGCGATGCGGGCAATTTCCCCGTCCGGCAATACGCCGAATGCCGGCATCTCGACCCCCGGCTTGAGGTGGTCAGGGGAAGCGATGAATGCGGCAATGTTCTCCTCCGTGGCCGGGAGAAGGCCTGCCGCGATGGTGCGCCGGCTGGCCAGGTGCGTTAAGTCGGGGCCCACGTCCCCGTCGGCCGGCGTTCCCCGAACCGAATGGCACGCCGCACAGCCGTTCTGCATGAAGAGATCGAGACCCGGGCTGTCAGCGACCGCTGCAGGCTCGGCCTGCGCCCTGACATACGCTTCGAAGTCGGCGTTGGTCACGACGACCACGCGAAATTCCATCTGCGCGTGAGCCGTGCCGCAGAACTCTGCGCAGGCGCCATTGAAGACGCCGAGCTCGGTCGGTTCGAGTATCAGCCGGTTTACCCGGCCGGGTATCGCATCCATCTTTCCGGCAAGCGGCGGTACCCAAAAGGAGTGGATCACATCCGGGCTGCTGAGGAGAATCTCGGTGCGCTGATCCACCGGTATCCAGATCTCGTTGGCGCTGGGGATCCCGCCCTGCGGAAGGTTGCGCACCACACCGGGATCGCCCTCGACACCGTAGGCAATGCGCCACCAGAACCGCTCGCCCGAGACCGCGATGGTCGGGCCGTCGGCGGGGCGGCGCAATTCGGGCATCATCTTGAGGCCCCAGAACAGCAACCCCGCCAGAACGACGGTAGGAAAGATGCACCCACCCCAGATGATGAGGCGCAGGCCGCTCTTTTCGCTATGCTGCCCGGGCGTGGCCTTGGTCGCATAGTAGCTGATCCCGATCACGACGATCCAGATTGCGACAGCGCCGGCCAGCATGATCCAGAAGAGTGACAGCACCCGCTCCGCCTCGACGCCGGCTGTGTCGAAGGTTGATTGCGGGCCTTCGCAGGCGGAAAGAAGGAGAACGATGAGCAACATACTCGCGACGCTATGCCTGTTCATTCGCTAACGCCCTTCTGTGCCCCGCACGGTCGCTCGCCCGTTCGCCGGATGCGTCTTCTCCATTTTGCCGAACCATACAGCGACGAGGGCGACCATGGCCATGAGATACATCATCGCTCCGGCCGTCATCATAAGAAGCCCAGCAAGCTGCTGGTCTTCGAGCAGCGAAAAGCCCCATGCGGCAGGACGGGCACCGTAGCTTGCGTAAAATGCCGTCGGAGCGAAGGCCAGCAGGGCGCCGACGATCAGTGAAAATTTGAAGGTGATCACGAGCGCAATCATACCAGCTCCGAATTCTTGGCCGCGCATCTGGCAGATCGCGGTCCAGAAGAGTAAGGCGGAAACGAAGAGCGATGCATGCATGGTTGAATGTACGACGCCGTCATTCAGCGAGAGCGCAATCGCCGACGGGATATGCCAGATCAGGAACACGACCAGCTGCAGAACGGTTGCAACGCTGATTGCAGTCGCCCAACTCCAGCTCCTTCGCCACGAATTGGATGCAGCGAGGAGCGCGAGTTTCCTCTGCCAGCTCCTCGGCAGCGCGCGCATTGTGGTGGGAATGGGTAGACCGAGGACAAGAAATGGAGCCGCCAGACCCATCAGCACGATATGTTGGCCCATATGAGCAGCGAAGAGGTTCTCGCCCAAAGCATCCAAAGGCCACACTAGGGCCGCGATTAGGCCCATGATGCCCAGGAAGAACGAGCACACGCGCCAGACAGGGACTCCACGATTCCGCCCGGCCTTTTTCCAAGCCAGATGAACGCCTCTCGTATACACGGCCACGGCGATCGCGACCGGCAGAATGACGGAAGGTTGCAGAGACCAAGCCGTCCAGAGAGCATGCGGCGCCAGAGGCGTCCCATCGGTATGGGCTTGAAGTGGAGGCGCGGCGGCGATGAAGAATAGAGGCAGGCACGTCTTCCATCCGCTATCAAGTGTAAGGAGCTCCGAGCGTCCGCTCGACGCTGTTGTATGTAGCACGATTCTTTTGACCCCTACTTCCTGCACCTGTGCTAGTTCCTGACCCGCTCATGACCGCAACACGCCGAGGCGTGCTAGGCTTTCCGAGACCGCCCCCACCGTTGCCGCCAATGGCTTCTAACTGTCGAACCGTCTCGTCTCAGGGCGGGTGAGGTTATCCAATGTCCGGCTCCCACGTTGCAATTGTCTTAGCCCGAATAATTCACGAGAAGGCGGCGGAGGTAGCGTAACCCTTTGAAACGCCGTATGTTCTGGTTGCTAACGCCAAACATGCGGTTTTCAGGAGGACGACCTCCGCCATGGTCCAATCTACGTGTTCCACGCCCCGCCTGTCACCCCTCGATGGCAAGCCGATCCTGCTTGGATTTGACGGCGCCGACATGAGCTCCGACGCCGGGCTGACCCTGCTGCGCGAGATCGAGCGCAAGGCAGGTCTGGCGCAGCGGCTCGCCGATTGCCTGCACGATCCGCGCGATCCGGCGAAAGTTCAGCATAGCCTGTGCGACATCATCCGCTTCCGGATCATGATGATCGGGGCGGGGTATGAAGACGGCAATGACGCGACAGCCCTGCGGCACGATCCCAGCTTCAGGATCGCGCTGGAACGTGGGCCGGAAACGGGGCCGGCCTTGTGCTCGCAGCCGACGATCTCGCGCATGGAGAACCTGCCTGACGCCCGCGCCCTCATCCGCATGGGCCGCGAGATGGTCCGCTTCTACTGCCAGTCCTTTGCGCGCCCCCCAAGCCGGATCGTCCTCGATATCGACGATACCTTTGACGCGGTGCATGGCCACCAACAGCTGCGCCTGTTCAATGCGTTCTACGACGAGTTCGGCTTCCAGCCGATCGTCGTCTTCGACGGCGAAGGCCGGCTTGTCGGAACGTTGCTGCGCCCGGCCCGCCGCCCCAAGGGGGCCGAAAGCGCGGCCCATATCCGTCGGTTGATCCGGGAGATCGCCAGGCATTGGCCCAAGACAGAAATTCTGCTGCGAGCCGACAGCCACTACTGCACACCGCAGGTTCTGGACCTGTGCGACACTCTTGGCCTGCACTATGTTTTCGGCCTGTCGAAGAATGGCCGCCTGGCGCAGAACATCTCGGCCCTGGAGGCGTCGACGGCGGCGCGCTACGCCCGCACGCCGGGCCAGAAGCTGCGCCGGTTCAAGACCTTCTCCTACGCAGCCCGGTCGTGGTCGAAATCCCGTCGCGTCATCGCCCGCGTCGAGGTTGGCCCCATGGGCAGGGACACCCGCTATATCGTCACCAATCTCGAGGGCGGCCGCGGCAAGCATCTTTACGAGAAGCTCTATTCCGCGCGCGGCCAGGCCGAGAACCACATCAAGGCATGGAAGGCCCATCTCGCAGCAGACCGGACGTCGTGCTCGAAAGCCAACGCCAACCAGATGCGCCTGATGCTGCACGGCTGCGCCTACTGGCTATGGTGGAAACTGCGCGCCGCCTGTCCACGGAAATCACCATGGCGCCGCGCCCAGTTCGACACGCTGCGGCTGCATCTCGTGAAGCTGGCCGCCACCATCATTGAGAAGAAGACCCGGATCATCGTCACACTGCCGGCATCGTGCCCGAGACGGGGACTTCTCCACCTTCTCTTCGACGCCCTCGCTCCACCGAAAGCAGCCTGACGCGAGCGCCCCGACAACCCCGAAACATCAATCCACACCACCCAAGACCCAGTCACCGGCCGGCCTGCCAACCGGACGCCGACGCCGGATGCGCGCGACAAGCCCGAGACCCAGGAAACCGGCCCCCCAGCAGAAGACGGCAGCTTCATGAATTATCCGGGTTAGAGTGCCGGTCAGTGCGAAGCGGGGAGAAGTCGTTGCGGTGAGCCGGGTTCATCTTCATGTCTTCCTGAAGCGCAGCCGCTCCGAGCTTCTCTTCGCAGGCGCTTGCGATGGCATATCATCGTCATTCAGAGCTTTCGTGAACATGATCTTTTCCATTTCTGTCCGCCTCTTGGTGACCGAACAGCTCTGCATTTGTGTGCGCATTACGGACATGTTCGAACTCGAGGGTGGAATGGTTGATGGCAAACTCCTGCTTCAGCTCCTTCTTGACCGCCGCCTTCACCGCCTCGAGGCGGTTCCAACCGTCGTCAGCTTGAGCTGCCCCAACTGAGTGCTCCAGGTTAATTGTTAATGCATGGTGGGCCTCCGGTCGATGGACACGATGCTTTCCGGCGCCGGCGGGCGATAGCCAAGGGCGCTGTGGGGCCGGACGGTGTTGTAGTGCCTCCGCCATCGCTCGATCAGGATCTGGGCCTCGCGCAGCGTGTAGAAGATCTCCCCGTCGAGCAGCTCGTTGCGAAAGCGGGCATTGAAGCTCTCGCAGTAACCGTTCTCCCAAGGTGATCCGGGTTCGATGAAGGCGGTCTTGGCACCCACGGCTTCGATCCAGTCTCGCACCTTCGTGGCTACGAATTCAGGTCCATTGTCGGAGCGAATGAACTCAGGCGGCCCGCGCAGGATGAACAGGTCCGTCAACGCATCCACCACGTCGGTGGAGTTGAGCTTTCGATCGACACGGATCATCAGCGCCTCCTTCGTAAACTCATCGATGATATTGAGGATGCGGTAAGCCTGGCCGTCATGCGTCCGGTCCTGGACGAAGTCGTAGGACCACACATGGTGGGGCCGCTCCGGTCGCAGACGAACGCACGAGCCATCGTTCAGCCACAGCCGGCTTCGTTTCTTCTGCTTCTGGGGGACCTTCAGCCCCTCGCGTTTCCAGATGCGCTCGACCCGCTTGAGGTTCACCTGCCAGCCAGACTGCTTCAGCAGCGCCGTGATGGGACGGTATCCGTAGCGGCCATACTGGCGCGCCAACTCGATGATGTCCGCCGTCAGGCGCGCTTCGTCCGGTCGGCCGCGTGGCACCTTTCTCTGCGTGGAGCGGTGCTGGCCCAGCGTGCGGCAGGCGCGGCGCTCGGACACCCCCAGCTCCTGCCGCACATGGTCGATGCATTGGCGTCGGCGCGAGGGGCTTAGAAGTTTCCCTGCGCCGCCTCGGCCAGGATGAGCTTGTCGAGCGTCAAATCGGAGACCGCCCGCCTGAGCCGTTGGTTCTCTTTCTCGAGCTCCTTCAACCGCTTCAGCTGGCTCCGGCTCATGCCGCCATATTGCCGGCGCCATCTGTAGTAGCTCTGCTGCGTGATCCCGACCTGGCGCACCGCATCGGCGACCGGCATGCCTTGCCCGTGCAGCACCTCGATCTGCCGCAGCTTCAGCACGATGTCCTCGGGCTTTTCGCGCTTTCCAACCATCCTGTAGTCCTCCTCCTGACGAGATAAATCTATCTCAGTGGGCGGAGCACTCCATTGGGGGCAGAACATAGGAGCTCTCCCCGACGCCCTCCTCAGCGGCCAGGCTCGGCCCCGAGGCCTCTCTCGAACCGCTCCGCCGCACCCATGGCCGCTTTCATCAACGCGTCGAAATCTTCTGGCGGGTTGCCGTCGTTCAACATCCCGGTGAAGGTCGCATAGGCATCGGTTTTGCTGCCATAGGCGCGCAAGGTCTTCTCGTCGTTTACCCACGCAAGCACGATGATCTTTGCCTCACTGCTGAACCGGTAGAACAACCGATACTGCTGGAAGAACTTTGCTCGGAACCAGTGCCGGCGGTGATCGCCAAGTGTGTTGCCCTGCCGGAAGTCTCGGGCGCCCGGATCAGCTGGTATCGCCTCGGTCACCAGCTTGAGAATTGCAGCCAATCGCTTCGTGCAGTTCTTCCTGTGCCAGTTCTGAGGGTCGCGCGCCTTACGGCCTTCGACCTCAGCGATCAGCGCTTCCAGCTGTTCAAGGAAGACTGGGTGCGCATAGATCGACCATCCGTTGATGACGAGCGGCGCTTCGGCGGGCGCAGCACCGCCAGTCATTCGTCCTCAGGCGACAGTGGCTCACCGAGATCGATTTCGACCTCTCTGACCAGTGCCTTCAAGCGGTCATGCAAGGCACCCTCGAACGCCTGAAGACGTTCCGGATGCGCTGTGATGTCAGCTGCGATGAAGTCGAGGAATGCACCAAGCGCGGGATCTTCTTCTTCGGCATGCACAGGCTCGATATAGACACGGCCGTTCGGCTCGGTGCAGTAGCGAATTGTATCACCCTTGTCCAAGTGCAGCTGCTTGCGCACGCCGCTTGGCACGGTCGTCTGATAGCGATCGGTGAGCTTCGAGACATCATGAGCGAGCGCGGTCACAGCAGACTCCTGAGCAGGTTGGCCGTTTCGACACCAGGTAGATAATGCATTTGCATTGTCATGTCAAGTTGGGCACAGATTCCCGCTATGAGAGAATGAGGAGTCGAGTTCTCACCCCAAGAGACGTTCCCTATGGTCATGGTCGGTCGCAGCTGGTTTGGCGATCGCGGTCCATGCCGCTGGTGCATGGTGCCGCTCCCATAAGCTGAGATTGAGTGAACTTTGCCTGTCAGAACCGCTTTGCTCGCAGTCTCCCTCGCCTCCGCCTACGCATCAGGCACCCACGCACAGGGCGCTCCCGGCGGGTCGTTGGTCGAACTTTGCAACAGTGAATCTCAGACGGATAACTTGGTGTGCACGGCGCTGATTATCGGGACGACCTCAGGCATGCGGTATGGGGTCGACGCTGGTGCCATGGCGATGGGCGCTGACGTCGAAAACCTTCACATAATCGGCCACGAAATTCTAAAGGCATGCACTCCACGAGACGCAACGGGTGGTCAGTTGCAGGCTATCGCTCTCAAATTTCTAAGAGCCCACCCCGAATTTTGGCATGAGCATTCCCCTGCCATCGTCCATCGAGCGCTGACGAAAACGTTTCCCTGCTGACCCACAAACGGTCCGCATCCAATCAGACAGTCAGTCAGGAACCCGATCAGGATCCCATCCAGCCCGGATAGGCTTCACGCAGAGCGTCCAGGTCAGCGCGGTAGTCGAGATACGCCTGCGCGCGCTTGTCTGGGAAATGACTGCCATGCTTCTGCACCTTGTCGAGCGCCTCGACAAAGCCCCGCACATAGGAGGCTCCGGCACCATAGAAGCTCTCGTAGCGGCCTGGCTTGAGCTTTGCCTCGGGCAGCTGGCGTTCGACATTCACTCCAATGTCTTTGGCGATGAGGAGCATATACTTCCTGACCGCGTTCGGGCCTCTCTTGGGTGCGTTCGGTTTGATCTCGGGTGCGGCAGGCTTGGAGGGCGCTGGCTTAGCGCCGAACTCGGGCGCGTCGGCGCGGTTCGCATAGTAGGCCAGGCCATCGCGGTCATAGTTGGCGAGGTGATGATCGCCGTTGTCGTCAATCCAATCGTTCTCTGCCTCGGCATCCCAGCTCCTGAGCACGGCAGAGGGAGCAGATCCGTTGCTGACGCCAAAGGAGCCAGTCGGTGCGTTCTTGTCTTCGATGATCGCAGCGTCGAGCTTCTTCCTCAGGTTCTTGTGGAGAACCCAGGCCCTGCGTTCCGGATTCCACTTCGCTGTTTTGAACTTGCGGCGAAACCAGCCCTTCTTGGCATAGGGGAGCCTGACGATGAGCGTGTCGCCCTCTCGCTCGTATCCGATCGCGTTTCCCAACATCGAAATCTCCTCGCAGCCTGTGTCTGTTCGCACTTAGAAGATTGTGCCCGATCGCCTAGATCGAAGCCTGATCGACAAGAAAGCTGCGGCACACCGCTCGCCCGCCTAAACATGCCAAGGAAGATTTGTCGGGAGGCATCCAGTAGTCCCGTAATGGGGGATCGGGATACTCGTGCCTAAGGTAAGAGAAGCGCTCTTAGGGTGTGCAGGAAGTCGGTCCAGAAGGTCTCGGCTTCCGAGGGACCAATGCTGAGACCGATGATTTCACGGCGCCCATCCGTGTTCACGGCCACGGCGATTATGGCCGCAGCCGAGACGATCCGTCCGCCCTGACGCACCTTCAGGTAGGTGGCGTCGAGCCAGAGGTAGGGCCAGTCACCAGCCAGGGGAGTAGGTGTCTGCGAAGAAGATGCGTTCAATCGCAGCAACCCGGAAACGAGCGATCCGCGCTGGCGCGGCAGTCCGTCCGCAGTCAGCCAGGCAGCCGGTCAGTATTTATCGGTATGCGCCCATCTATACCGGTATACCTCCAAAAATACCGGAGTATACCGCTGTTAAATCAACGCACTACGCTGCGCCTCACCACACTGATAGGGAAGAGACGCCACGGATGGGTCACTTAACGAACCAAACCGTTTTGTCGTTCCTGTCATAGAACCAAGCTTCCTCTCGAGGCGGCGACAGCGGAAGCCTGGGTCGATGGCCACGTTCATGCCTTTGCATTCTTCGGCAAGGTGCCCGCCTCGGTCCTCTACGACAACGACCGCTGCCTGGTGGCGAAGATCCTGCCGGACGGAACGCGCAAGCGCGCCACGCTCTTCAGCGGGTTTCTGTCGCACTACCTGTTCCGCGACCGCTACGGCCGGCCCGGCAAGGGCAACGAGTGAGCCATTGAAGGCGCCATTGGTTCGAGCCCAATGGCGAACGGCAACGCGGAGGGTCTGGTCGGCTACTCGCGCCGCAACTTCATGGTGCCGATCCCGCGGTTCGCAAGCTGGGACGCGTTCAACGCCTATCTGGAGGGACAGTGCCGCAAGCGCCAGGCTGATGTCCTGCGCGGCCAGTCCGAGACCATCGGAGAGCGGCTCGCGCGGGATCTGGCAGCGATGGCCGACCTGCCGGCCGCGCCGTTCGATGCCTGCGATCAGGCCACCGGACGGGTCAGCTCCCAAGCCCTGGTGCGCTACAGGACCAACGATTACTCGGTGCCGGTCGCCTATGGCCACCGCGATGTCTGGATCAGGGGGTATGTCGATGCGGTCATGATCGGTTGCGGCGGTCAGGTCATCGCACGCCATCCCCGCTGCTACGGCCGCGAGGACATGGTCTTCGACCCGGTCCACTACCTTCCGCTGATCGAGCGCAAGATCAACGCCCTGGACCAGGCGGCCCCCTTGGCCGAATGGGACCTGCCGCCGGCGTTCGCGACCCTGCGACGCCTGATGGAGGCGCGAATGACCAAGGCGGGACGGCGGGAGTATGTGCAAGTCCTGCGCCTGCTGGAGACCTTCGACATCGACGATCTCCACGCCGCC
>JACLAD010009619.1_pt1 | contig 15159 bp, 11 predicted proteins | sample 8027901 | NCBI WGS metagenome assembly JACLAD01 (sample SAMN15725071, study PRJNA655200) | protist metagenome | isolation source: fluorescence activated cell sorting (FACS) single amplified genomes of... | place: Spain: Blaines Bay Microbial Observatory, Mediterranean Sea | collected 2016-07-05 | reverse complement strand
TTACTGTTACGAGGTTAATATTAATAAGGTGGGTGATTATTCTTCTCATTAATTTTACTAAAGTAAGATTAATTAAAAATAGTCGCAACCTTAATTTCCTAAAAATAAAAATTTTAAGTGTAGTAATATTAGCTAGTTGTAATGAATACTGTAATGAACCGTCATTTATGAGCCCTGAGTTTACAATATTTTTATCGAAAATTTTAGGCGCGTTGAAAGACATAAAGCCAACTTGGGTATTAAAAAAAACACTCTTATAACTAAAAGAGTTTGATAAAATATATAAGCTATTATTTCAAAAAATACGTTTGGTTAAGGATCCAAAATTAATACCGTTAGTATGTAATTTATCTAACAAGGCTTTATACGAAATTTTATAAGAAAAACCCGCGTCAGATAAAGTTAAACTATAATTCAATATATTAATAGATTGAAAAAAACGCGCGTTTTGTCTAGAGACGGCGTAAAATTTCGTTCAAAACCATGTAATACCTGCTATAAACTGTAAAGACGTCCTTTTTTTTCTCAAAATGTACTTCTTCCTATTTATTATAAATTTAGTTAAACCTCTGTTATGCTTTAAAAATCTTATATTCTTTTTAAAAGTCTTAAACCTATAAACTTTATTAGTTATATAAATGATATTTTTATCACCAGAAAATTCGTTTAAAAAAAACATATAATATAATTAAACAACAATTAGTAATTAGATATGGTCATTACCATATCATTCAGAAGATACATTCAATTCTGATAAAGTAAACCCAATCTTACCCTGTAATTGAATTAAACCAAATAGCAGAGCTTCTGCTGTAGGTGGGCAACCAGGTACATAAGTATCCACAGGTAAAATACGATCGCAGCCGCGGACTACTGAGTAAGAGTAGTGGTAATACCCACCCCCGTTAGCACAACTACCCATGGATAAAATCCATCTCGGCTCAGTCATTTGTTCATATAATCTTCTTAGGCATGGTGCCATTTTATTTGTTAGTGTACCAGCTACTATAATTAAGTCTGACTGCCTAGGCGAAGCCCGAAAAATAATACCAAAACGGTCCATATCATATCTACTTACTGCTGCATGCATCATTTCTACTGCACAGCAAGCCAAGCCAAAAGTTAAGGGTCAAAGAGATCCAGCTCTTGCTCAATTTATCAGGGACAAGATTCTAGACGATATTCATTCAATTTTCATAACGTATAAATTAAATTCTCCGTAATGATCTTCTAATAAATTTTGTGTAACCATTTGGCCTACTAACCCCGTATATTGACCTTCGTTTTATTTTACCAACAACCGGAGAGAAATCAAATGCACCACGTATGGCAGTATACCCAACACCTGGTAAGTCATTAGCTCTACCACCCTCCACTAAAACTCTATTATATTTAGAACATAAATAACCCCTACCTGGTAAACGAGTAGTTAGTCTTAGACCATTCATTAAATTAACTTTAGCAACATGGCGGATAGCGGAATTAGGTTTTTTAGGTGTCATAGTAACTACCCTAGTCACTATCCCTTTAGCTTGTGGGCACTTTTTCAAAATAGGCGCTCTACCTCAAGAAGGGAAGACGTATTTTTTTCCAGATTTTTTATATATTAATTTGCGCTTATACGCTTGTTTGCATGTTGCCATTAAAACATAAATTAAAAAATAAAAGATTGCCAAGCTATACCCAGTCAATACATCAATGCAGGTATCCCTAGAAATAGTATAAATTCCCTTAGTGAGGCATCTGCTGGTAAATTTTTTAGGAGCTTATTAGAAAAACCAAACATAGCGTTCATTCAAGACCTAAAAAAGAAAGTAGGACCTATGAAGTACAAAAATACGATTAAGAAAAGAGCACATAAAGGGAATAAGTCCAAAAAAAATGAAAAAAATAGTATTTCCGAAATAAAAAATATAGATCCTGGGAAACCTAAGAATATTAATATATTTAATAGTACTAATAAAAATAGTTTAGGACATATGTAGTTTAGTCCATTTATTTCCGTTATTAACCTAGTTTTAAATCTACGGGATAGTGCGTCTACAAGTAAAAAAGAATTCGTTGAAATTAGGGCGTGACTTATCAACATAGCGAAGCTAGCAAGCATTAAATTAGACTGGCCACTAATAATACATATAGTTAATCAGTGCATTTCTACAACTGTAGCGTAGGCTACTAACTTCTTTAAGTCAATTTGGTAAAATATTTTAAATATAGCATCAATTATGCCTAGTACTAGAAAAGGGTATATGTATATAAAAGTAGGTTCTAGTTCAATGACTAATAGACATTTTAACAATCCAAAAAATGCAAATTTAACTAAGACACCACTTAAGAAAATTGAGAAATTAGTTGAAGCTTCTACATGTGCTTTAGGTAGTCAGCCGTAAAAAGGCCAAATAGGTAATTTTACACCAAAACCTATAATAAAACATATAAACAAGAAATTAACCTCGAAAGGCGAAAAGAAGTAGTTGGATATATTTAAAAAATTAGAGTTACCGACAGTAAAAAACATGTATAAAAAACCAAAAATTAAAAATAAAGCGCCAAATTGAGTTCAAAAAAACATTAAGTACGCAGCCTCTATACATCTTCTAGTTTTCGCGAACTTATACAATATAAAAAAGGATGGAACTAGTAACATTTCATAAGCAAAAAAAAAAATTATTAAAGAATTTGTAAAAAATAAAAAATAACCTGCTAAAAATATAATTTTACAGTAAAACATAAAATATAGTAATTCATCTTTGTTGTAAGATAAACAAAATACTATTGATAATACGGTTATAAGCAAAAAAACATAAATAAAAGGGTATAAGTAGACATCTATTAAATTCATAGATAAACTATTTACATTTAAAATTTTGTCAAAACTGATTATGTACATATTAGTTTTATTAGAAAAAGTAGTAACTAAGCCCCTGCGCATTATTTCAAGGTTGATAATATCCACATATAGAACTTCTTGGTAAAAGTCAAGTAAGTAGTTTAATAATGTTAACCCTAAAAGCAGGTAAAACAATATTTGAGAAATAAATAACTTATTAACTCTAATAAGTATGTTATTTTGTGTATTTGTTGACAATATATTTAACCTAATCACAATAAAAAAAAACAGAAAAATAAACATGTTTAATACAAAGTAGCAAATGTAGCTATATCATAAAATAAATTTTTAAAATCACTAATAAATAAGTATTATCAGAACATTTGGTAAGATACTGAACTACCACCTACGGGCCTATAAACTGTAGCTTTATTCGGCCCACTAGTTATAATTTTCGATTTACTTTTTAATTTATTCTGGGCTTGTTTAAGGAAATATGTAGACCGACCTTTCCTTAAGTTCTTTAATTCAATAAATATAACACCTATTGATAATTTGTTATACCATATACTTAGCTTACCTTTACCTTTACCCATCCTTGACCCTATAACCTTTTTTGTTAGTGGTATGTGTGGGAAAGTATTAACCCAAACTCGCCTAGAGGTTTTATCTGTTTTTCTAGATGACTTTTTCAAAAATATTTTTAACCTGAACATTTTTTTACTATTAATAAAAAAAGGCTTTGTAATTACAAGCCCTGAATGCCCAAAGCATAAGTTATTATTAATGCGGGCTTTCATATTAACCCCCCTGTGTTTATGCCGTAACTTAAATTTAAATTTCCTGGGTTGTAATACCAAAAAAACGCGTATAGTTAACAATTCCAAAAGAAAAATTTTACAGGGAGAGTTTCAACGTATCTAAAGTATATATTAAATGAAAATGCATATAAAACGTGAAAATTGTTAGTTTAAATTTTTTATTAAACTTTGTTAGGTCATAATATATAAATCTTTAAGAACTTTTTTATCAAAAAAAATAGAGTTACTTCTATTAGTAGAGCGTCTTCATGTTGACGAGTACTTAAAAAAAAACTGCTTATTTAAGTAGATTTTAGGTTTACTAACGCCTTGTGTTGTGAGTCGTTTAGTAGTAACTTTCATTCAAGAATTTTTATTTTTATTGTTTTTAGGACTTTTTAAAACAGCCATTAACTATACGTGATACGTAAACACTACTGCAAAATATAGTAAAATGAGTGTTAAATGCGAGACAACTTTACAAAAGAACAGACAACATATATAGTATAGACATAGACGTACCTATCAATACAAAAATGCTACGACTAATTATAGAATCAATCATGTAAAATAGAATAGTACATCCTCGGTAAAAAAAACTCCATTTATCAAAAAAAATGATAAAAATACAGTGAAATAAAATAAAAAGAAAGGTTTTCGTTCATTTCGTAAAAAAGACTTACTGTTATTATTCAAATTAGTTGAGTGTAGGAAGCGTAGGTTCTGCATATAGAAATAAAGCCCGAAAATGAGTAGGATAATAAATAATGAGTATAATAAAAAGAAATTCTGTTCCACTAGTAGATTCAACAAGTATACTTTAGTAAAAAACCCCATGAAAGGTGGTACACCTGCTAAGGAAAATAAAAATATAGTTAAGAATAATAAATATGAACTGTCAAAACTAAATGTATTTAATGAGTATATAGTTCTCAGAGTGGAGTTATAGTAGGATAAAAGTAACCAAAAGAAACCGATTAGGGTTAAATTATATAAAAACATATAAAAAAAAATAATAGGAAGCGTGTTTACAAAAAGATCTGAGAATAACACTGAAACTTAAAAGTGTAGGAGTAATACATGACTATTTATCTCATTTTATTTACTTATAACTATTTAATTTAAAATTCGTTATTACCTTTATTAAACAATTATTTAAATAATAAATAATAATAGAAAGCCAGTAATGCTTTAAATTTAATTAAGAAAATTGTAGTCTTTTAATATTTTTACAATAAAAAAAATAAATCACAATTGTGATTTGCAATAATTGCCAGAATAACGAAAATAGAATTTAAAATACTACTTATAGCAAAAAAGGTTTTTATGTAAAAAGATTCACACAGAATAAAAAATAGATTAAGCAACCCTATAGCTACAAATACTAAGTTCACTATGAAATAGTAGTAAAATATAGAATGTAAATAGTTAGTCAAAAAAATAATCAAGAATAGGAACAAAAAGAAATAAAAGAATGTTATGTAAAATACCAAGGCATTAAAAGATAATCCCTTGAAAAACGTGGGTTTTCATATAAAAAGTGGTGCTATACCACATTTTAAGAAAACAGAAAAAACTATAAAAAATCAACAAATACCAACTACAAATAAGTTCTTAAGGTTTGATATGTTGGTGATATAATAAAAAACATGTTCTATTAGAAATCAGTCTAAAGTCACTAAGTTTTTATATATCAAAATAAGGAAAACAAATAAATTTAATGATGATATTAATGATATTCAAAAAAAATAAAATAAAGAGTTTAGAAATGTATGCGGGATAACATTTTGAAAAAAATTTTTAGTATCAAAATTTATACTTTTATAAAAAAAAGACGTCGAAAAAGTAGAAGTTGTTATAAGTAAAAATACCAAAGTTGAAATAACCTCGATCACAAATATAAACGTAAATATTGAGTTGGACATGAACAGTAGTAATATTCAGTAAAGAAAGTTAAACTTAGTTATATAAAAATCATATATTTCATTTGAAGATACATAGGTCACAGATGAGACCACGTAAAATAGTGTGTAGTACACAAATAAAATAAGATAAAATATTTTCAATTGAAAGTTAGAAAACACCAAGTGACCAAACCATAAAGTCAAATCTGTAGAAAGTCAGCAAAAATTTAGTAAACATATGTAAATAAATGGTATAACAAATAAAAAGAGGGCCTCATTATTAGTCATGAAATAAAAATTATTGTTGAGTTTAGTACTAGTGTTTAGATTTCCCCGGTTACTAAATATAGGTATTAAGTATATAGTAAGTGATATAAATAAGATCATATAAGTTAATGAAAAAAAAAATGATAGACTTCATATATTAGAAGCATTTAAAAAAAACATATGTTATAGTAAATAGCAGTATACGTAGTATGAGGTGTAATAACACTAGCTCTATTTTATACTTTACACCTTTAACTTTAAAAATAACCCCAAAAAAAGTCAGAAGAGTAATACCTACACCTGGACTTGAACCAGGACCCCGTTAGGGACAAGGTTTTAAGCCTTGCATGTCTACCAATTTCATCATATAGGCTTTTATTAATTATCGAGCTTTGGCATTAATTTGCACTGATGAACAAGCTTCTATTAGCTTTTGTTCCTCGTGGCTAGGGTCATTAAATAAACTGAGTAAATTAAAGAGATCATCGTCGGAGTCTTCTAAAAAAGGACAAGGTGCTAATATGTAATTGTCAATAAACCATCAAAAAATCTCAGAAATAATTTCATAAGCAATTGTTAAATAGGTGAACATTACGGTATTAGTGGACATAAAAATCGTATATATAGAAAAAAGTATAAATATGTAAACAAACAACGCGTGTAATAACATAGCTATAATAAATAGTATTCTTGCGTTCGGGGATTCTATTGTAAATGTTTTTGTGTTCACAAAAAAACTTGGCAAGCTTTGAACCGAAACGGCTGAACCAGGCGCTAAATAAGAGGTTAATTTAATGAAAAAAGATATGAAATAACCAACCTGAGTATAGATTGCAGTTTTGGATGAAGGTTGTGAAGAAATAACTGTAAATATAGACGCTAGTATTATAAAAGTAAATATGCAAATCAATTTTTTTTTACTATGATTGCGGTCGATTTTAGTATTATGTATTCTATGTATAATTTTACCGTTATGATTATAAAAAAAAAGCCTTAAAGGAGTTGAGAAGTATACAGGAATAAATAAAATCAATATTGCTGTTGCCATTATTAAACTCAAATACCAACTCAAAATTATGACAGAGGAGATATACCCTCTATTTACGTTCTTATTACCTTTTATTTTCTAAATTAATTTATTAGTGCTATTAGAATGCAAGTACCTATGAAATGAGAAAAAGTTTGAATCTCTAGAGTTGAAAAATACGCAATATTTTTGTAAAAATAGCATATTTGTTCCAGTATACGGTGTGCTTTTTTTAAGTACATTTGCGAAATAAAACGATTTATTTACACTAAAATTCCTCAGTTCATTATTTTGGATAGAAAGTTCTGTATAAAATGTTATACTTAGTGTATAGAATCTAATCATGAATTGTTCTTGTGAATAAGATCTGTGGGCCATAGGGGCTTTAACTATAGTGGTTTTATAGTTCCTAAAAGGGTACACGAAGAAAGAAGGGGTTTTTATTTTATTTTTATCTCTGCCTGATACACTCGATTCATCATTTATATTACGCTGCTTATTCGCGTCTACTTTATTTCTTTTATTAACTATGTAACTTAACCACATCATAAGTATATAAGATTGCTTTATTAATATTTTTTTATTCGGTTTATTTATTAAACGGCTATTGTATTCTAAATTCCTTCTATAGAATAAACTTATATCTTTAATGGTAGAGGGCGTATAAAGTGTTGCAAACTTTAAAGTGTGTTGAACTTTTACATTACGTAAACCCGGGGATTGGGATTTATTTAGTTTAACTAAAATACCTATGTTTGTAAAATCATTCGCTTTATTCCACGGAATATTCAAACTAGCAGGATTCGAACCTACATTCTTAGGGTGAAAACCTAATGTCCTAACCATTAGACGATAGCTTGGGGCCTACGCTTATTTATTAGTGATCAACGCCACTTCACTTCTACTTTGGTACAATACTACTGTATATGAAAAAATCATCAAAATAAATAATCAGCGTAGATTAGATTACATATTTAATTGTTTGACTTATATTTATGACTAATTACTTGAACAGAAGTCTATGATTCACAAACCAAATAACTTGTGTTGTTCTTTTTTTTTTCTCCTCCTCAACAGGGAAGGTATACACCCCCCTTGACATATACCCCTCCACCCGAGGGGGCCAGATGCTGAGGTTGAGGAAAAGTTTTCCCGCGAGGGGGAGAGAGTTTCAGTAGCTCAGTTGGTAGAGCACAAGGCTGAAAACCTTGGGGTCGTTGGTTCGAGTCCAATCTGGGACATTCTTGAATTTTAATAGGTATCTGAGGCTATATTTAAAGTGTATTTTGAAGAATAAATATCATATTTTCGTAGAAAATGTATCGCAGCACTTTTTTAAAAATGAGAGTGTTCTTCTGAGTTCTAGAAATTTATATTTTGCGTCATTGCATATGAAATTGTCATCATTATTGTACTCATCTCAACTGACTGATTTGTTGTCATATGAAGTATTAAACAACAGCTTAATAATGAAAAAAAAGAAAAATAGTGGCATGGTTAGAGTCATTACCAAGACTTGAAACAACGAAAAATATATCGTACATAACAGAGGTATAATACCTGTAATAGTATACAATTTTCATTTAATTGGAACCCAAGAGCGTCTTTATATTTTCCTAACTAACAACTCTAGCAATTCCTTGAACAGTTTTAGTCAAAAGAGTATACTAAGCAAAGTAACTAAAGTATCAACTTTAACAGAACTATTTTTTGCAGCTAATTGATTGGAGCGTGAGGTAGCGGAGTTAAGTGGTATTGGGATTAAAGATAAAAAAGATTTAAGGAACTTAATGTTACAGTACGGTGATTCTAGTTCCCCTTTCCAAAAGTCTTTTCCCTCTATAGGGTTAAAAGAGATGTATTATAACCCAGTAAAAGATACAATCATACAAAATAAATTATCTATTCAAATATAGATATTGGTGCTACATATAAAGTGTACAGATATAAGAGTAGACTCAATATAATTTAAAAAAAGTTAAGGGGAAGTGGCCGAGTGGTCGAAGGCGGCAGACTGTAAATCTGTTAGGAAACTCACGTTGGTTCGAATCCAATCTTTCTCATTTTTTGAAGACTAAAATTTCTGAAGTAAAAAACAGCTTAACCGTAGATACTATAACCACAACTCTATTGAAAATCAGTCCTAGCGATAATAATGATAGTGTCTTAGCAAAAGGCACTAGTCCACTTTTTTTTAGAAGAAATTTTAAATTTACTAGTCTTAGAAGTTTGAGGTTGGTCGACACAAGTTTAAGCAAATTCCATCACACTAAAGATAACTTTTTGCGTAAAGTAGTAATTGAAAAATTTATAACGCCTAGTGCGTTTACCCATTTGCAGTTTGGTTATAAATTACATCTTAATAACACGAGGTGTTCTTTCTCATTGAAAGCGTTTGAGAAGTTGTGAAAAATATTTTTCTATGATATGATTCATAAATCTATGGACTATACACTTTTATTATCTAAATATTTTGGGGAAGAAATTTACAATAACAATAGCGTATACGAAATAGCATTAAATTTTAAGAGGAACAGGTTTTTTCCATATTTCAGAATGAAAACCCCTAAATATTGCATATTTAACCTATCTTTAGGTATTTTATCCAAAAATTTTTCACTAAGGAAATCTTTTCTGAGAAGTAAAAGCTCTTACTTGATGAGTTCTTCTTATATAAGACGTATGCTCATTTATATAAAACCAACTAGGTTGAACTTGAATATTCGAAGGTCACCTAAGTACTTGAAAGACATTTTATCAGTTATGATGGGGAAATCCAATGTTTTATATAAGCACCCCTTTAAGGATAAGTTAGTAAACGAGAAAGAATTCACAGCTGTTGACGCGATAAGTTTCGAGTATATTAATTTTATAAGTAATAAAGCCTTAGGACCTATAAAAAGAAAAAAAAGAGGTAGATTAAAAAGGAAAATCTCAAAGAAGGTCATTCTATACAATAATATGATAGACTAAGAATAACGTAGTACTTACGCGTGTAGAATATGGATTCCACCCAGTTTAAATGTTATGAGTTTGACTATGGCTCGGAGTGAACGCGTGCGCGGTGTCTTGACACATGCGAGTTGTACGGAAATCTAATGCACTTAGATTTTAGTAGCGCAAGGGTGAGTAATTACACTGTTTAATTGTCAGTAAGATTGTTTAGATAACAAATACTAAATATAACATTCTGATTTACATTAATGTGATATAACGTTTTACTTATATTACTTGGTTTAAGTTGGTAAGAGATAGTTAACTCCTCTAAGAGATTTTTTACGAAAATACTTAAAGGTTATGCATGTGTTTCTGATCTTTAGAGTTAGGGTTTAATTTGATGAAAATTTGATAATTGGAATAATTATTCTTCGCAGGCAACTTAGTGTTTTATTTTTTCGGGGAGAATCGTTATTATACTAATTTACGGTTGTTACTATACGCTTATTAAGTTAAAGTGGGTTCGGTTTTAAAATTTTCAAATCAATTAAACACTATATTAATTTACTACTATAGGGTATATTACTGTGTTAAATTTATTTTTTTAAAGACAATAAAAATGTGACCTTATATTTAGATAAAAATAGATTTTACTTACTGGTATGAATGTGTTAAGAGAAGTTTTTGCCTAGAGCAAGCTGACTATCTTTAGCTGGGTTGTGAGATTGTCCAGTCACATGGGAGCTGAAAAACATCCCACCGTCGGCAGCAGTGGAGAATCTTGGTCAATAAACGAAAGTTTGAACCAGCATTTCGCGTAAAATGATAAGCCTCATCTAAAGAGGCTGTGAAGGCTACGAAAGTTGTAAAGTTTGTCCTCTCTCAAGTAGAATTGAACATGCGGGTTAGAACCCCGGGCTAAGGAGGTGCCAGCAGCTGCGGTAATACCTAAACGGGGGAGCGTTATTGGCCTTTACTGAGCGTAAAGTATGGCTAGACTGTTTAAGTAGTTATAGTGTAAATCAAAATTACGATTAACTCAGCTATAAAACCTTAATACTAGAGATTATAAGAAGTTAATAGTACCTATAATCTAGGGATGAAATATTATAAGATTATTAGGGGTTCCCGAGGGCCTCGGCAGTTTGCTATTATATTCTGACGTCGAACCATTTAAGTATAAGTATCGAATAGGATTGGAGACCCTAGTAGTTTATACCGTGAATTCATGGACATTATATGTAAAAATTTTGATTTTTTGTGTATAAGTTAACGCTTAAATGTCTCGCTTGGGGAGTAAGGCTGCAAAGGCTAAACTTAAATAGATTGGCGGGAGTTTGTTTGAACGGTGGAGTGTGTGGATTAATTCGATAATCCGCGCCTAATCTTACCAACGTATTGAATATTTTTTGTATTATTTAGACATTTACAACAAAAAAAATATTAATTGGTACTGCATGGCTGTCGTCAGCTCGTGTTGTAAAATTTTATATTAACTTACATAACGGACGTAACCCTAGGAATAAATTTTAAATGGACTATTGTTTTTAAAGATACGGGATCTCAGATCATGCTTAAAAACATGTTATTTTTTTTATATCTACATAATTCTGGGGTTGATTAACAATGTTTTAGTCTTTTATGCATCACACATAAGGTGAGCATAGTTAACGCAAAACAATCGACTTCGGGGGGGCTAGGAAGAAGTCAAGTCATTATGGTCTATATATGTTGGGCTTCACACGCGCTACAAGGGTGGACACAAAGAGTTGCTATAAAGTAATTTAAAGCAGATCTCCAAAAACTACCACAGTTCTAATTAAAGATTGAAACTCATCTTTATGAAGTTGGAATCGTTAGTAATCGTGAATCAGCACGTCACGGTGAATGATCTGTCAAACTTTGCACACACCGCCCATCACGCTCGAAGAATTGTGTCGGCTGGACATTACTTAGATTTATTTAGCTAAAGCACCTCCTTAAGGTGTTTTTGGGTAAACTACTCTTAAAGCTCTTTGAGTTTTTACTTGATTACGCTGGTCTTACATTCCTTTTAATTAAAAAAGAAAGGGTGTAGGTACCTTTGGTTCTTTAATTACTATTTTACTGATTTATTTTTAATGCAGTTTGTCTTATTATTTCTGTGTTTACGTCTTTCTTACGGAAGTCAAGGTATGTCAGTTTTATAAGTTCTGGTAAATTGTGGGGATAAAGGACGGTATAGTAATTTGAGCGAAGTTGAAACAAGGTAATGGTAGGGGAACCTGTTGTTGGAGTATACACAACATAAACTAGTAAATTAAGTAGGCGTTTCATTTAGTTTCTTAGGTTTTTAATTACTGAGAAAGCGACGAAATAGTAGGGATCATTGCACTAAGGGGATGCCTTGATACTAAGTAATATACGAGCTTAAAACTCGATAGTTGTCATTGAGTTTTGTTTTGAATGTGGACAGACAACATTAATAAATTCAAATTAGTGAAGAGAAACATCTTACTAACTATTTTAGATATATCAACTGAATTTGAGTTAGTAGCGGTGAGCGAAACCTCAATAGCTTTATTATTTCTTGCTGAAAAATAGCCTCAAAAAGAGGGTTGTACTAATATTTTATCAATTACTCTCGTATTTGATTTTAGTTCCTGTTTTTACTAAATAGTGCTGTTACTTGTTACTCTTTTGACAAATTAACACCTTAGAGTCACTAAGTAGAGTCACTAAGGCCTCACACACTATTTCTCTTCGAATTAATGAGCTCTTGAAAGTTCAACCGAAGCGGGTAAAAGTCCCTTAAGTTCGAGGTTTGCAAAGTTAAAAAATATAGGGGTATAGTTTAATGGTAGAACAGTGGTCTTCAAAATCATAAGTGTGGGTTCAATTCCTGCTATCCTTGTTATGTCTCTCTTAATGAAAAAACGTGTGAAAAAAAATCATAACAAACACTTTTTTAATAGATATAATTTTGAGAATCTAAATGGGTTTAGGAAAAAAAAATATAAAAGTGCTATTAATGATTTTAATAAGTGATTTATACCACTAAAACGTAATAAAGGGGTTTTTCGTCAAGGTCCATTAAGCTCAGAGCAAACTTATTTTAATAGCAAACTATTTCATCAAAATTTACATCTCCTAAGTAGTTATATTCACTACAGAATTCTAACAAATTTAAGCCATCCAACTAGAGTTTTTAAGGTTTATAGTATTAAATGTTTATATAACAACAACGTTAACAGTAGTAAAAATATAAATACCAGTGCTCATTTGAATTACAATAACAACACCAGTACTTATCTAAGTTATATAACCTTAAGTGTAGACACACTCAATCTCTCTACTAGTAAGTCTTCGTTTCATTTAGAAACCCCTGTTAGCTTCTTTAATTTTACCAACAGTAACAAAACATTGTTTAAGGAAGAACACTTTGATTTTTGATTGTTTATAAGGTTATTAAAGATATCTACAAATTATTTAAATAGGAGATGCTTACTAGGTATATATTTTTCTAATTCTACTTACTTCAACATCAATAATTACTATTTTTTATCATTGAAAAACGTTCACGTTTTTAACACCTTACTCCTACCCAGGTCATTGATTTTATCGGACTATACTGAATTAAATTCAAGTAAGTTATTTAATTTAGACAAGTTTGAATTCTTAACGGTTCCAGATAAAAGTAGTTACCTCACCCGAGGGGGTAAAACCATTTTTTTAAAAACCGCAAGGCTTAATTTTTTTAAAGTAAGTTTTAATATATTAAAGAAGTATAGTAAATACCTTAAAAGAAGTAAACGTTTATTTTATTTTAAGTTGATTAAAGGCAACTCTTATACATTTTTTAAAAAGAGGTACATCTTTAAAAAATTGAATTTAAATAAATTTGAATATTCCAAGAAAATGAATTTTAAACGTATACTAAAGGGTAATTTTAAAAAGAGCAAAAGATTTTTAAATTTAACAAATTTCAAGATTAGGTTGTACGCTAAGGTCGATTTCATACATAAGAATTTTGATTACAATAAAAAAATAACTAATGTAAAAGGTATTGACAAAGTACCCACATATTCGATTCACTCTTCAATTTCTAAAAAATTTAATCTCTTTAGTAGTAAATTTAGTAACATTTATATGAATAAAAACTTAGTGTTATCTCAAAATAACTTTAATCTGGGGTTTAAGGATAACATTTTATTCCCTATCAGTAAGTGTTTTAACCTCTTTAATTTTGCTTTCTTTTTTAAATTAAGTTATCTTTACTCATTTGATAATATATTAAAGTTTTTACATAAGGGTTTGGTAACAAATCTGTTACCATCTGCTCAGGGTTTCAATTATAAGGTTTGTAAAAATCTTTACTCAAATAGGCTAAACCTCTCCTTTAGAGAAAACACAACACCTTGAATGTACAACAACATTATAAGGTTTATGGAATTTCATTCCGGCAGGAAGGTAATGTTAGACGTATATTCTTTTATGTACCAGTCAATAGACTTTAATTACGTAGTACTTTATAAGTTTTGGTTAGTCCGTTTTTCATATTATGAGCGTCGGTTAGGGCACAGGTTTTTTTTAGAGGAAGCATTGCATATATTACATATGAGTTTTAGCTACCAAGACTCAAAGTTATTGTCCTCATGACTCAAATCGATGATAAAGAGAATTAGTTTTTGAAAAACGAGATTTATATTCCGGTTTATAAGATATCTTTTTAATAATTATTTTAGGTTTTTATTTAAAGAATTAGGTATAAAAGGATTAAAAATAAAGTTAAAAGGTAAGATAAGTGTTGCTGGTAATTCAAGAAAAAGGTGTATTTTATATAGAGTGGGTAAAACGTCGCATTCAACACTTGATTTAAAAGTCGTTCATACAACCGACACCATAGTAACTTTCACAGGTGTAATGGGTTTTCAGATTTGAATCTTTTACTAAATATATATATATATGTGTAATACTAGTATTTTATTTTCATGAATTATTTCTATAATTATACAGAATCCAACTGAGTACAAGCATACAAATCTACAGACCAAACTTGACTAGTGGACTCATTAAATTGGGAAAAATTAACAAACATAGCAGTTAGTGATTATTCATTAGTTTCATTCATATATAACTCTTCATTTGTTAATCAACATTTTATTATTGATTCTGTTTCTAAAATTTCCTTTTTAGACGTATTAATTTTGAGCACTAATATATGATATTTTGATGTTTCCTCACTGTATCTATCTTTTTTAAACGATATTTATATCTCTTTTAATATAAATTATATGAGCGTAATGCCGCTATTCTCATCTACTTATCAAGATACCTTTAGCATCGTGTCATTATATTCACCAGAACTAGTCATGTCATTTAGTGAATATTTTTATATTTATTATTTTAATAGCT
>JACLAD010014853.1_pt1 | contig 15174 bp, 21 predicted proteins | sample 8027901 | NCBI WGS metagenome assembly JACLAD01 (sample SAMN15725071, study PRJNA655200) | protist metagenome | isolation source: fluorescence activated cell sorting (FACS) single amplified genomes of... | place: Spain: Blaines Bay Microbial Observatory, Mediterranean Sea | collected 2016-07-05 | reverse complement strand
AAGCAATTGATTCGTCTTCGCCACCATCTTCCTGCGAGGCAGTCTCTGAGGTTACCTCTTGTCTCTCGCGTGATGCGAGGGATCTTGGGCCGTTCCACAAGTCCATGAGCTCGGTTGTACCGCCGCGCACGAGCGCGCTAACTGTGAATGGGATAAGGGTGCACGGCACGAGGTACAGTAGCGCAGGCTGCCCCTGGACACCGTTGATCGTCCATCCCATCACGTTGGCGACGAAGGCCAACGTGACACCAATCTGTGTCGACGTTTTGACACGGAGCCGCAAGTGAGTCTTGCGTACGCGTGAGCGGTGCTTTCAGACTGATACTCACAGTGTAACCGATTGAGAGTATTGAAAAGTACCCAATGCCATGATTATGGCTGGGCCAAATGGACCCTCGTACAGAGCTATAGTCTACACGCGCAGCAAAGGCAAGGAGAAGTCCTGGGATGAGGATATCGCCTAGCCCGAGCATGGCGTATCCTCCGGTCCAGTTGAAGTGGGGAAGCTGTAGAAGAATAGGCATGGCCTCGGGTGCGTGTCTTTGTGGTGTCGTTGTGTCGTACAAAGGTGAGTGAAGAATGCAAGCTTCTCTGTTTTCGACCATTTGCACCAACCTTGTGCACTGCGTCTTGCTCGACGGAACGTTGCTTGGCAGGTTTGCGCCACCTCCCGTCGCAACTTCAACCATAACAGAAGTGCCACCGAATAGCGAGGGCGAGATGAAGACCATGAAAATGTCATACAAGAAGAAAAGTACAAGGAGCACGGTCGCGACCTTGAGAGAAGGGAGCTGCATGCTAACAAGGAAGACGTGGCACACGCACAAGCCCATGAAGTCCTGCAAGATCCATGCGTACGAAGCGTGCCGTGCAATTACCCACCAAATGCTGACGAAAAAGGCAATGACGGTGGCCATCACTTCAGACTTGTTGCTCCACAGGCAGCACTCTATCAAAAAGCAGTTCCATGCGGAGGATGGGTTGCACCCCTCCTGCTCCATTGTGTTGCAGTGAGATGGTCATGAAGCACGTAAGAGTTGCAGAGTTAGATTCCCGCAGAGGGAAGGATCAATCATTTTTCATCGCCATAAACAAAAAAATCCAAACCAACCTCTGCACTCTCGATATAGTAGGAATCCAGATCGACGTTAGATTCACGAAGAGAGGGAGCGATGTAGGTTACGAGCGGCTCAAAAACAATCAAGACCATCGATCCGATGGCCCCAAGAGCGTACAGGACGCAGACGGTGATGATAACAGCGTACTTGTCGACCTGGATGAGGAAGAAGAGAACGACAAGGAGGACTGCACGAAACATTAACAACAAGAATAGTGAGTCCCGCGGTCACACGGATGAGGGAGTATGATATTACTTCAGACGCACCGCTGGCGCAGACCAATCCTCCAACGGCTGCAGCTACCGACATGGTCTGCGCGTCAAGCCCGTCGAGAAGTGACACTGGTTGGCGTTCATCATCGTGTAAGGTACGCCCGCCGGGTCTGCCACCGCCGCTCCTCTCGCCAATGCTAGAGTGTCGAGCCAAGGCCTTTGCCCTCTCCTTGCGTGCACCGTAGTGCGAAGCAGAAAGCGCTACAACGACCCCCATGACAATCAAAAGTGGCATCGCGGGATCAAAACCGACCTCTCGCTGCTCAATACGAACAATGCTTCCTTTCGCGACCGACCTGTCGTTCCACAGTGATTTCAAGCGTGGTGTGCAAATGCGTAATGTTACTGAAAAAACTCATATAACTCGCTGTAACAAACACCACGACAAGACATACTTTGCCCTAGCAGCAGCCAAAATGTGCTTGCCATCGTTAACTCCAATGAATACAGCAGGTACCTTGATGCCGCTAGGGTTAGGATTGGCCGACGAAGGGGCCGCCAAATTCATCGTGAAGGCTTTCCTTTTGATCATGTCGTCGAGGAAGCAGCATTGCTGTGGTACAGATCCGTCTGGCATGGGATTGGGACCGTTTCGCGTGCTGGAGGGGAAAACGTGTCGATGTGACACAATGCAGCAGAGTGCATAAAACGCAGCACAGAGAATAATGAGAATCAGTGCATCTGAAGAGGAAGAGAGAGCGACGTAGTCCAGTCCAACGATAAAACGCACCATAGCGCCGAAGCACAAGTCCCAGGCTGACCGCACCCGGCAGAGCAATCCACATCACAGGGATCAGTCAGATAGCCGCCACCAGGTAAGGACAAGTTTTGATAATGCCCCTCGACGGTATCGACGATGATCACTGCCTTAACTTCCGGCTTAAATGGAAGTGGGAGGAGTGAAGATTGAGAATGAAATTACTTCTTTCTGTTCATTGCACTGTGGTATCACTCACTGTGGACTGTGCGTACTGGGCATTCAACACCTTATCGCGGAATGTGCAGTTGCCACGCTTAAGCACAAGAGCAACCCCAAGCACCCCATCAAGGATGTCTTTGCCTGGGAGATCAAGTGCGCCAACTACACTGCAGCCGTCCGTGTTGGAAGGGTTGACGGGCACTGCTAAGGCGTAAGACTTGATTGTGAAAGAAGCAAAGCGCGTAGTTGAGTTTCACGCTCAAGCGAATTCTGCGTCTGGTTGTACCACTGACCACCTGAACAAACTTACCGCGCCGGGGACAAGAGGGGCGCTTTTCAAGCTCGAGTTGTAAGACCCATAGAAAGGGGAAGCGCCGGACTATTTCGAAAGATATACGCGAATCGAAAAGAAAAGACGTGTGAGAGAAGCAAGCGCGGATCAGAAGCCGGCACCACAAGACTGGCGGTACTACAAGACCGCTAGTACTATTCGTAGATCGCTATCAGCGCGAGCACGCACCTGTGAACAAGTTATGACGGCTGCGTCCGAGAGAACGCGTTGAGCCCGAACGCCGGGGACAACGTGGGCGCCTACAATCGCGACCGCGATTGCGACGAGGAGAAAGAGGCGCATTTCAACTCCAGGAACGAGGCACTTGTATCAATTTTTCTTGCCTCTGGATGTGCTTAGCCCCGTTCTCTTTCTTCACGGTTTGTATTTATTAGAAGTTTACGAGATAGTTGAGTGGGCCGCCGGCCGCCAAAAAGAATAACGATGTCCGAGGCTACCCAGGAAGGGGCACAACTTGCAGGCAAGGCTGCCTCGAACCTGACCAGCACGCTCGATGAAATCAAGACTGCGAGTCCTGAAGCCACAGAGGCGTTCCTCTTCGGTGGCCCAATCGTTCCGAGAGGATGTCCCACGGGTGGCGACGAAGAGGTCGACTACGAGGCGCTGCTTCGAGAGATGGAGGCCAAGAGAAGTGCCGCGTTGGAAGCCAAGAGGGCTAAGCAAAGAGAGAGAGAAGAGGCGCGGGCCAAAAAGCTCGCGGCCAAAGAGGAAAAACGGAGAGAGAGAGAAGCCGCGAAGTCTGCAAGGATTGCGAAGTCCCCGCGCTCGTCGTCGCCAAGTAAGTGGAAGTGCTTACCCGGGTCGCAGGTTGTGTAAACTGCGAGCTGACGCACCTTCCAACCGCCTACAGGTTCCCAGAGTGCTGCATCATTCCTGACTTCTCGAGATAGCTCTGGCTCTCGAAGAGTGCAGAAGAAGAGCCTCTTTGCCAATCGCGAGTGCAGAGAAAAGATACGAGCGTTGCTCGCGAAAGCCTCACAATTTGCTGCTGCTGCTTCATCATCTGCTTCCTCATCGTCTTCATCCTCGTCGACACCGAAAAAGACAAGTAGTACAAAGGGTAGAACACCGTTGGTAGATCCCATCGAGCCACCAGAAGTCGAAGGCCAGAGCTGTGAAGCCTTGGTCAGGATGCAAGCAGAGGAAAAGGCGTGCGCAACTGCGTGAGTTGCGTCGCACCCTGCAAGGGTCGCTACCCTCGCTACCTCGATCTTCTCTCCTGCCAAGTGAACCTAAATCCCAATCGTGCTCACCTGCCTGCACCAAATAAACCCCTTCATATACATAGTCTTGTCCCCGGTGCCGGTGCCATAGTGGGCAGCGCGCAGTTGAGCTACGAGCGGTGTCTGTACAACGCGATGCGGGTCTTTCATAGCAAGGCTGAGGACCAGGAATATCGCAGGCTGGTTAGTAGTTGGTCTCATCTCCCTCGGGGAACCTGCATTTTGCCGCAAATCCCTCTCCCAAGCGTCGCCACATTTGGTAGTTCATACTCACTATTGGTCCATTCGATCTTCGCCGATTTCGCTCGCATTTATCTGCCTGGTGCAGGAGCGCGAAGCTGTGTTGACGGAGACAGAACGCTCGTCCGGAAAGTTTACAGAGGCCAAGGCAAAAAGGAGGAAGGAGGAGAGAGAGGTGAGGGCGGAGCAACGAGCGCTTGAACTCGAGACGCGCGCAATTTGGGTTCGCAACTTCAACTCGCGGTACAGGTCCATGTCGCTTCTTGAAGCACGCTACGCCCGTATGCTTGGGCGGCAGCTACTTCGCCTGGAGGCTGTCCCTGCTAAACTTGCATCAGCGTGGTCTTCATTTGAAAACTTGACGGCAAGATTGCTCACTAGGGCAACAGATGCGGTCAAAGCTCAGGGTGTCGTCGGTGCTCCGGCATCGGCAACTCCCGCTCCGTTCATCTTCTCCTGTCGTGCCGCCTTGCGGAGTGTGGAAACCAGATTGCACTTGGCTACATCTAAACAGGCGACAGACAAGAGGGCAGTGTTGGGTAATACGGAGAGCTTTGAGCACTACTGCGCCGTTATTGAGGAGGCAGAGGTCACGTTTGCTGCTTTGCTCCAAAGGGAGGTGGTCGATCTTCTTGCGCGAGTTTCTGGGGCTACAGCGTTGCTCGTGTGGGCAGAAAGACAAGGCAATCCAAACGAGAACTCCATCTCTGGGGCGCCTGGGATAACTTCCAAAGGAGGAAAGGACGAAGACGAGGACGACGAAGTGGAAGAGGAGGAGGAAGAGGACACCAATGTAACCAACCAGCCCGCGAGGCAGCAAAACGCACAAAGGTCTTCTGGCACGAGCACAATCTTCGACCATTTACTCGACAATCCGGGCTCGTGGTCGGCACTATGGCCAAGTTTTCGTGTCTGTGACTCGAGAATCAGAGGCTCGAAAGGAGAAGTGGGGTCGAAGAGCAATAGAGAGTGGAGGGGAAAGGGAAAGAAGAGGAAGCGCAACTTGGCTGATGATCAAGAAGAGGACACTGGACCCAAGCAGGTCTATCCGGGCGGACATGACGATGCCATGGAATTGCGTCGTCGGGCCACAGCTGCTGTTGCACTTGCGTTGTGGCGGCTTGATGGTGCAACATTTGAGCTCTGCATGGCTCTCCCTGCTCTATTTGCGCACGCACCAAGCTCGGGACTCGGCGAACGCCTCGTCACCACTGTATGTGCCGTCTGGGAAGCCGCGTTTCGCTCTATTCGTGGCCCGCTGGCGAGCGGGGGAAAGCGCGGGGCGGAAGGTAAAGCATAGCTTGGTTGACCTATCGCATCGAGGAGCCCCACTCACGCATTCATTGCCATATTTGTCGCTTCCACGTAGCTCGTAAGCTCGGCAAGCAGTTCTCGGAGCGGCTTTTGTGTCACGGGAGGCGCCTGTGCTGTCTGGGGCAGTGCTGCGGCTTTCCTCCTACCGCGCACGCGCGCTGGCCCAGGCCAACTAGCTCTGCTCTGCTTTTTCTTTATGTACGTGTCTACGATCATGGCATACTCTACAAAGCACCGCCTTCGCAGCTTACTCTACGTCCTTTCACCTGTGTCATCAAAGGCGGCGCTAACTGCCTCTGGCAAGCGAGAGAAGCAAGCACTCCCGGCCATTATGGGTCCAGAGGATGCGAACTCGTTTGTCGCCGCGTACACCGAGATGCAAGCGTCACGGCAAGAGATGGAACGAACTCTACTCGAAGCAGAAGAGGACGCTGACTTGCGGAGAAGGATCATGCAAAGTCAATAAGAATATATAAGATTACATTATTATTTTGAGTGCCGTTCAAACAGAAGAAAGTGGAAATAAAGTACGCGCAACATGAGCCAAACTAAGTATGTGGGAGCTATTGATCGTGAGTCCCAACTTCGAAGCCATCGTTGCAGACGAGAGACGATGATGACGACGACTGAAGCCATACTCCTCGACACAACTCAGAGGGAACCACGAGTACCCGCTTCATGATATTTGACCAGTCTGGTGGGGTGGTTGCCTTTGAGCAGGTGGAGCACCGGCAGATCTGCACGCAGCCAGGGTGGTGCGAGCACGATCCTGAGGAGATCTGGCGAAACACGAAGGGGTGCATCGACGGCGCCATGTCAAAGGCCGGTCTCGAGGCAGCTGATTTGTCGGCTATCGGCATCACTAACCAGCGCGAGACTACGGTAGTGTGGGACAAGGAAACTGGGAGGCCTTTCTGCAACGCCGTGGTATGGATGGATATGCGGTCCCAGAAGATTTGCGAGGAGCTCATAGCTGCCGACGGCGCTGACCAGTTCCGTGAGACCACCGGTCTTCCTGTCTCGCCCTACTTTTCCGGGACTAAGCTCAAGTGGATGTTGGATAACGTCGCTGGCCTCCGTGAAGGTGCTGAAGCGGGAAAGCTCGTGTTTGGCAAGTGAGTTCCTGGTCTCGTGAACGCCGAGAAGCAGGCTGAGGTCGCACCAGCAAGGAGACACAGAAGAGGACTTGAATCCCCTCCTTTGACCGAAAGAGACGACCAGCTAATATATCTCATGCAAACGTGTATTCACATTTCCTTGCAGTATCGACTCGTGGCTTCTTTTCAAGCTTACTGGGGGTGAGGTTCACGCCACGGACGTCACAAACGCCTCGAGGACTCTTCTCATGGACCTCCGCACGCTGGCATGGGACGAGAAGATCTGTGAGAAGATCGGGGTTCCGATTACCATGCTCCCAGAGATTCGCTCGTCTTCTGAGGTCTATGGAAAGGTTTTCGAGACCAAGGTGGCTGGGGTTCCCATTGCTGGCATTCTTGGAGACCAGCAAGCCGCTCTTTTTGGGCAGACGTGCTTTGAAGCCGGTGCAGCCAAGAACACGTACGGCACGGGGTGTTTCCTGATGGCCAACACAGGGACGGAGATCCGCTCCAGCTCAAATGGTCTACTGACGACAATGGCCTTTAAGCTAGGCGCAGAGGGCGAACCACACTATGCGCTGGAGGTGAGTGAGCGGTGCTAGAAAGAGAGCAGCAATTAGCAGTGGCAATGCGCGCCCATGCCTATACTCTGGTCTCGGCTCTCTGCCGTGTTCTCACATGTCAAAATTCATCATTCCATGTTGTTGACGCGCACAGGGCTCGGTCCCAATTGCAGGGGCCTTAATTCAGTGGCTTCGTGACGACCTCGAGATCATCAAGAATGCTTCCGAGTCCGAGGAGCTCGCCATTTCTGTTAAGGACAACGGCGACGTCTACTTGTATGTAATTTTTGGAGTTCAAGGAGATGGGTGGAGGCAAGACGAGCATGGGGTAGGGAGCAGCAGAGCTCCGCGCATCAAATACCGTTGACCACTCACAACTAAGGACACAATCCCACGCAGCGTTCCCGCTTTCTCCGGTCTCTACGCGCCGTACTGGAAAATGGATGCTCGTGGCGTGATGTGTGGTCTCACGAGATTTGCGAATAAGAGGCACGTCGCACGCGCAGGTACTTTATATCCCGTCTCCACTGCTACAGATTTCGGTGTCTTGCAACTGACGACGAACTCGAACTGCACACCATGTTCGATCGGTGATGTCGTTGATATACAGCGCTCGAGGCCATGGCATACCAGAGTGACGACGTACTACGCGCAATGGAAGCCGACCTCGGCAAAGAGCTTGAGATTCTTGGCGTCGACGGAGGGGCAACAATGAACAATTTCCTGTAAGTTCCACGGAACGCAGTACAAAACTGTCATCCGCCTTGAAGTAAACGCAATCTTACCCGCGCACATGTGAATGCAGGATGCAGTGGCAAGCCGACATCAGTGACATCACAGTGCAGCAGCCAGTTGTTGCGGAGACGACTGCTCTAGGCGCAGCCTACGCTGCCGGCCTTGCAGTGGAGGTCTGGAATGATCTGGATCAACTGCGAAAGTTCCACCGAGTCAACAAGAAGTGGGTCAGCACGATGTCCTTGGAGGCACGTGACAAATACAAGAAAGGCTGGAGCAAGGCAGTGAAGAGGTCCCTAGGATGGACAGAGAGCTAGCTATAAATTAAAGTCAAATGACGTGAATCAAAGAGAACCGAGGGTGATGTGGTGGCCGTCAACACTCCATGCCGGTGCCGAAAAAGGAAGTACCCAACCGAAAGCAACAGCGGGTGCAAGCGCTGCAGCTGAAGAAATACCAAACGATGGCCAGTGCGAGGAGAGAAACGGAGGGGGAACACCGAACGGAACCAAAGAAGGGCGGAGAGATCCATTTTACCTCATATGGGAAGGAATGAGCGAGCTCGGCAGTCGAGACGGCCAAGGAGCTCGCTCTTTTTCTCACACTCTAAGTGTGCACGGGGTTGACACGGAATGCGTGTCATCTGCAGACTGTACGTCAGCTTTCTCCGTCCCTCACTGCCCGTGGCTGGAACTTACACAGCGCCCTCCCTGACGTCGCTCCCTTACCGCAAACAGCAATTTACGACGAAATGGCAACGAGGCGTGTGCGACTCCAGCGACGAGCTTCACCTGGTGGATCGGGAAGAAGCTCTCGAGGAAGCGGAGACGATGCCTCGAGCTCACTGACGGCCGCTGCTGCAATAGCTGCGGGAGCGACTGCAAACAGAGCAGAAACAACGGCGGCCAGAATAGTAGATGCTGGTGAATTTGCTGTCCCTTGGTATATCCCGCCACCTCAACGAAGGTCGGCCGCTGTGCGCGGCGTTATGACCAGCGATTCCCAACCTTTTAGCGCGGTCAGGTACGCCTCCATGAAATGGATCGTGGAGCAGTTGAGTGAGTTTGTAGGAGAAAGAGAGAGGAAGGAGCCGCTTCGCTGGTTCTAGATTGCATTTACAGCTTAATCTTGGATGTGGCTGACTCACTCTTTCCCTGCTTCATCTATAATCGAACAGCCCATCCAGCATGTAGGTTTGCCGCAGTGGCGGTGAAGAGTGATGTCACACATGTATTGCCTTTCGTTGCGACCGCTATCTCCCCCCATCCCCACTCCATCGTTCGGCCTCCTTCCTACTTCTTGCTTCGCTGTGTAGTAACCCTGACCCCAACAATCACAGCGGCCGTTGACGCTTCATTTGAATTGAGTGCATCTGTACTTTTAACACAGCGTCAGTTTTGCGATGCCAGGGGTAAGTGACTTGCGGACAGGGTGACGGACGCTGATCTCGGTCTCCAGAGAACCTACTACTAACTTTCTTATCCCGGTCTCTGAACGCGCCCAATCTGCGACATGGGACCTTTTTGTGGCGTAGAGCTTTCCCTTCGTCTCATCAGAAGATACGTCCATGCAGAAAAGCGGGCCGCCCAGTTACGTGTACATTTGAAGGATGTGGATGCAGTAAAGGATGACGAAATAAATGCAAAAGCAGGTCCACATGTTTCGCTTCCCTCCGTGGTCACGAAGGATGCAGACGTTGCGCGCCTGCGCACTGAACAGGCGACAGCACAACTTGCGGAGTGCAAAATTGTCGTACGTACTCAATCGCCACCCACAACAAGGCCATTTAGGATCGATCGCACCCACACATAACTTAACCTCCCCATCGATCTCCTCGCCGCAGCAATTGAAAATTCTCTCCTTCTTTAAGAAGGTACGAACAATCTGGCGGTGTTTTACCAAGATTGCCTATTATTCCTCACTCACGTAAACTACGACAGTGGATTCGCTCCCCATTTGCAAAGGCAGACCTGTTTGCTAAAGGGAAAGGTGCAGTAGGCAGCCTGCTTCTCTCCCAGTTCCTGCAGTTCATTATGAAGAGGACCACTCAGCATCTGCGATCGGCGCTGGCCCTTCTGCACGACGTTCACACCCTTTCGAAGAGGTTCGACGACGAGGCGAAGCTCACGGCTCTTCCTCGTAAAATTTCCGTAGGAGACGGGGCTCGTCTAGCTGAGGCAACCGTTGTCGCCGATGGGAGGCGTAAACTGCAAGGAAGACGCAGATCCCTCCCTCCACCTATTTCGGATCAGGCGAAAACTGCAGCACTCCAGGCTGTCGCCATGGCAAGGATCGGTAGCTTCAAGGTACGCAAAAACATAGATAGGGATCGTCCACGAGCGCCAAGTACTTCGCTTGACGCTCTGAACCTGAAGTCGCCGAAGCAGCGAAGAGGGAGATCAAAGTTATCGCTTTTGAAGCCCGTGCTTCAACAATCAGCTTCATTACTCCGTCGGAGCAAACCAGATAGGGTTGCATACGTTTTCACTGTAGAAATGGTGCATGTTCTGGACAATATTCAGCCTCGTGAGCTAATTGCTACAAAATGGGGAACTCAACTGAAGGGGATTTTGCACCAAAGCGATTTGCGCATACGATGGATATGTTCCTTGCTCGTTTCCGAGGTGAATCCGTCTCTGAGGGTCGAACTTTTGCGAAGGCTAATTTCAATCGCTGAAGAGTGCTACGAACGAAAGAATTTTAATGCGGTCTTCGAGTTTACAGTGGCTCTTAGCTCGCCCTGTGTACAGCTCCTTAAGGCATCATGGCGACATATACCTGAAAAGTACAAGGCAAAGCTGCAGGCACTGTGTGCTCTCTTTTGGGATGATGAGATGCGGCGTGACTATTCTGCATACAGAAGTCTGCTCGCGAACGAAGCCGCGTGTGTGCCAGTTCTATCTATCCTGTCAAAGGATCTGAGCATCACTTCGAACCTACCGGTTTGCCACCCGAAATCTTCAAAGGATTCCGCTCTTATCAATGTCAGGCGTATTCTCAGATTAAACGAGATCGTGCTCAATTTCTCTATGCACATAAGCTCGGCATATTCTGCTCTGGAGTCCGAGGAGCTCAAAGAAACAATGCGCAAGGATACATCAAGAGAAACTGAACCCCGCACAGTACGCGATGTTGTGCGCAAGGAACCAAACAAAAGTGCCACGCATCTCTCAGCGCCAGCCAGAATGACACAATCGGCAGCCGGCATCACCACTCCTTCTTCTGGCGAAAACGGCTCGCCAAGTCCACTTACTTCACGATTCTACCGAGCGGATGAGAATGAAATCGGCTGTATGTTCCGCGCGTGCGTCTTAAAAGGTGGCGCTCAAAACTCAGGCATCAACAGTGAAGTCGGAGATGAAGGTACAGAAGCAAAAGCTCAGTTACAGTTGATCAAGCGATATGCGTGCCCGTCGCTACCAACGATGGAAGAGCTCTACGCTGAAGCAAAGGCAAGAGATTTGCATGACAACGAAATGTTATTAGCGTCGCTCGAGTCACTTGGCTTTTAATTAAAAATTGCGAACTGTTTAACGAGATTACGGAGCGCGAGCTTGATTTTCGTTTTGAAATTTTTGTCGACGTAAACCTTTCGATCAAAAGGTTTCTGGCAGGATTTCGAGTTTTTTCTGTGTTTGAAGGGTACGTTGTTGTGGTGGAAACGAGCAAGGAAAGGTTTCTTGGGCGTTTAGGTTTAGGTTCACGAACATCAAGCTCGACCTCTGTATACGGAATAGCGAAAACGTTTATTATCTACGATATCTTAGCGCCTTGCCGCCGATGCGATCGAGTTTCTCTTTCGGACAACCTTGCGTGCCGCATAACCGCGCCAAATCCTGGATATATTTAGGAAAGCACTCTCAAAAATGGGATTGTCTAGCGCATGGAGCTTGATGTAAACGTTTCCTGGCTCAGTTGCAATGAAACGCTTAAACGAACCAAAGTACATGTTGTGGAGAGCAACAGCCTGTGCATCGTCAAAGATGGATGCTTTTGGGTCCGAGAGGAGCGCCTCAATCTCATCTTTCATGTGCTTGGTGAGAAAATCTAGCCTTTGGCTCCTTATATATTTGTCCATGATATGTCGAAGTAAATCCCTGCTCTTCTTTGAGCGTGGGATGAAGGTGTTCTTAAAGTCCTCGACGTGATGCCAGAACGACAAAAAACTCCCATTTTTTTCGCTCTCGAGCAGCTGTTTGAAGTGCATGTAAGCCGTATGAGTATAATTTGTTTGCTGGTCGTGAGTTCGCCCCACACTGGCAGCCTGTGCAATCGCGCAAAAATGATCCTCAGAAAAAAGGAATTCTTTGAACAGTTCCAAAGGAACACTTTCGGCGTTAAGATTCTTGTAGGGATTTGCACGTCGCTCTCGCCGCCGTTCGACCTCTGTACGGTGCTCCCTTTCCTTATCTGCACCAAAGTCAATAACGTTCTGAAGCTGAAGTCGGTGAGGTGACCCAGCGTCGAGCCTTGTAAGAGAATCTTCACACAGCTCGCGCGCCGCTACAAAGAGTCCTTGCGAAATGAGACCTTTTGCGATGACTTCAGTCGCAGCCACATCGAGGTCAATAATTGCATCGGTACGGCTCTTTGCAGTCGCGACGACATTCAGAACACATCTTTTCACAATTTCAATTGCTTCTGCAGCCTCTCCCATTTCAATAGACAACTTTGCCCGCTCAAGATGAGTGTAAGCGACTGGGACAGTTGCATCCCCAAAACGTGCGTGTTGGATATCAAGGGCATCATTCAGCAGCCTCTGTGCATCTTCAAATCGACCCCTCGCAATGAACGCGTCTGCAAGCTCGAGCTCCGCCGGCTTCGCATAAATGTGTTGATTCATTTTTCGCAGGTCCTCTTTCTGCTTGCGCACTTCATCAACCCTCTGGCCGTGTTCTACCATTTGTGCCTGTGTCACCGTCGAGAGAGACGTCCTTATCTTGCCAATGGTGTTCCTTGCAGATGAGAGAATCTTCTTAAGAGGCCGTCTTGCAGAAAGCGCCGGCGCTGTTGTACTACTTGCAGCACCAGCAGCGCCACCTGATTCCGAAGCGCTTTTGTCGAGCATGACATCGTATGGCTCGAGCCTTACAGAGATGTTGTGATTGCAAGGCGGCATAGTGGCACGGAAAGGAGGAAGGAGGGCAGGAGCACGTGATTACAAAGAAGGGGGTTGGGAGCTGGTTAGCGGGAGGTGGCAGAACAGAGATTTCGCTTACTGGCCCATGAAAGTAACTCACTTGTGATGCCGTCGTCGTGAGCTTGCATGTAGTTTGGTAGAACATCGCTCGCAATACGCCTTTGCGCAGTTTTTGCACCAGAGCTTTGTATGAAAAGTTTCGCAAACATCGCAAAGAGAGTGCTGTACCACCTTGAGAAAGGCTGCGTCTGCTCTTCGTCGATCTGTTCTTTTTTCCTTCAGAGCGGATTTTTGCACTAATTTCCGCGTTCTTTTGCCTAGACCCGCGTTATCAGGGACGTATGTCAGCGGAAGAGGCTGTAAGGTGCCCTTACGAACTTTACCGGATCCGCTTTGTGCGACACCTAAAGACGAATTGGCGCTTCGAAAGTCGGCAACAACCTGGGCATCCCTGACTTGATTATCAGCTCTTGCTTTTTGCACGCGTCGTCCTGAGTGCTTTATATCGAAACCAAGCACGTTTCGACGTCGCTCCGCAGACGTTGCGATTGGGTCAATAATCAAATCAGGAAACACGGGAGAGATTCCTATGCGCGTTTTGAAGAGGTTGGTCATAGCCTTGGCTTCAAGAGAGTCGTCTCCTCGGTATTTTGAAAGGTAGGCATCTGGGATGCAGCGCATTCCGAGATCCTGAACGTTGTTCTCGATCGAAGTGTAGGTGCTGTCTTGGGCAGCGAGCACTGAAATTACGTCTGGATAGTGATTTGCAGCTGCTGCAACTAGCGCGTTCATTCCGAGCTCATTTTCGTGATCTACGAAGGCACCAAAGCGAATGAGAAGTTTAGCAGACTCCGCGTGACCGTCGCGCGAGGCGAAGATAAGAGGAGAGTTGCCTTCGTCGTCCCTGTGGTTAACATCTGCACCTTTTCGCACAAGAAAGGAGATCGCTTTCACTTGCCCCGTAGACGCAGCAAGCATCAAGGCGGTGCGCCCCCTGTGGTTTCGCAAGTCCAGTTTCGCGCCGCAGTCAGCCTGCAACAAATCTTGCAGGACGTCCACGCGTCCATAGTACGCAGCACGATTCAATGGCGTAAACCCGGTGCTTGTTTCGTGGTCTGCCACAACCTGTCCCATTCGAATGAGGGCTAGACTAAGAGTGCGGATGGAGTGCCGAGCAACGAGAAAAGGGAGAAGAGGGCCATTGTGGTGAGGGTAGGTTATGACAACCTTCATGCCTTGAAAAGATCAAGATTGCCTTTGCGCTCAAGCAATCGACTCACGCCACAGGGAAGTCATTGTTCATTAAAGCACGGTCCATTAGCTTCGTCTTTAAGAGGGCATCGCTGTCATTCCACTTCTGCACCATTGCAGGGTACGAAATGAATGCCTTCAAGATTCGCACAATGTCACCAAATGATCTCAGCTGCGCCCAGGCCATAGCATCGCGACCTTCGCCATCTCTTTGGAACTGATCCGCGCCCAGCTGGATAAAACGCTGTACAATCTCACGCTGACGAGACATAACTGCCTGGAGCAGCGGGGAGATCCCGTCCATGTTAGTCCTGGAGAGCACAACATCTGCCCTCTGCCCCATAACCTTTTTCGCCCTGTCTAAAAGCAGCTCAATCACGTCCATCCGACCATATTCCACCGCAGTAAGCATTGCTGTCTTTCCCGTGGTCGTCTCAAAAGACGGGTCAGCACCAAGGCTGAGAAGGTGACGAATCATTGCGAGGCACTCCCCTCCCCCAGTTCCAGTCCCTCCTCCCTTTGCCGGAACGACGCGCTCACCGTCTGAACCTTTAGTAGACTCTAGATTTCGGCGACCACCACCACTGCCTTTCATGATGACCCAGATGAGCGGTGTCGTCCCCTTCTTGTTCTCTTTCTCCGTGCAAGCCCCATACTTCTCGATGAGATTCCTGACTACAAGCATACGATTAAAATGAACAGCACGAAGTAGGGCAGTGTGGCCACCCCGCGTCTCATAGTTTACGTCTGAGCCTCTTGCGCACAAATCTTCGATCTCTGGAAAGTTCAAGCGTACGATGGCGGAATTAAGGGCTTCATCCCGCTCCTCCTGTTTGAGCTGCTTGCTCTCAAACGCTCTCCTTCGCTCTGGGGAAGCTTCGCTGCCGGTTTGCTCGACTCGCCTCCACGCGTCAAGACGACCCTTGGCTTGCGCTTGCAGCTCTTCCTCT
>JACLAD010000053.1_pt1 | contig 15176 bp, 5 predicted proteins | sample 8027901 | NCBI WGS metagenome assembly JACLAD01 (sample SAMN15725071, study PRJNA655200) | protist metagenome | isolation source: fluorescence activated cell sorting (FACS) single amplified genomes of... | place: Spain: Blaines Bay Microbial Observatory, Mediterranean Sea | collected 2016-07-05 | reverse complement strand
CGGCTGCAAAGCCCCACCGCCACCAATCATGATCTACACTTTTCATTTCTTGATGAAATCATTTACATTTCGTTACGCAGTGTTCTGATGTTGTCGATATGTGTCACGCTGACGAAACCACGAAATTCCAATGAAATGCCAATGCGCTAAATGTAATATGGCCACACCATTTTTGAAAGTTTCGCACATCACAAAACAATTGTTTAGCCATTAGTATCAGTAAATCAAGTAGCAACCATGAGGAACCTCACAAAAATAGTATTAGCCGTAAGCAGCGTAAGCGCCCTGCACATGGAAAGCAGCAGCAAAGATTTCGAATCCCTGCTAAGCATGGTATTCGATACCGCCCGCCAATATCTACCCGCCCCAAAAATGTTCTACACCGTCAAGAAACCTAAAACAATGTCCCTATACAAACAAGAATTCCTGTCCCTAGAATCGCAGTTTACTAAGCATATTGATAAAACCCCTCCAGACTATTCTACAGCAAGGAACATACTCCGCGAAGGAAAAGACACCTTCGAAACTGAATATGCAAACGAAAAGGACAAAACACCTATTATATGGATTTGGGCTAGTATTGCCGCCACTTACATTGGCGAAGGTAATTTTGCAAAAGCCCTTTGTCATGCTAACAAGGGATTAGAAATTGGTAATACTTACAACTACGAGTTATACACTGTAAGGGCTAGGGCAAATATAGGCTTACAAAACTATCAAAATGCTAAAGAAGATGTGGATAGGGCATTGGCAGTTGGGGAGGCCACTGACGATCTCTGGTACATACGCGCGCAGGTATTAATTTCTTCTATTCAACAACATTCCATTTTGCGTCTAGTAGTAATTTGTGATTCTCATTTTCTAAAAAGGTACATGTTTTGTTGTGTACAGGCCAATCAAGGTTTACAGAAGTACGATTCCGCGGAGAGGGACATAAGTAAGGCGATTAATTTGAATAGTTCTGATGCGGAGTACTACTATTTTAGGGCCAACAACCATGCTATGGTGAATTGTTTCAAAGATGGTATACGTGATCTGAACAAAGCTATTGACATTGACAATACAAAACCTGTTTATTTTTATGTAAGAGCGTTGGCATTGTACAAGTTCAAAAAGTATGACAAGGCTTTGGAAGATTGTAATATTGTTATTGGCATGCATAAGGAAAACAGGTTGGAGTTCATAAGCGACGTGTATTACTTACGTTCTAAGGTATTTCTAGCATTGAAGAATTTCGAAAGGGCGTCGGAGGATTGTCAGGCAGGATTGCAGCTGATGTGTGGGGTCGGGGAAGACACCAAGTTTTTCGATTTGCGCAAGGAAATCACTATCAATGCTAGCAAGTAACAAACGAATTTAGAAATTGATACGTACATGTTGGTAGTTTGTGGAATGTGTGTTGTTGTCAAAACGTAGTAGTAGATTGTGTCAAAAATATGTTCGACAAAAAATGTTTGGAAGTTGAAACAGTTTATATAATACGATTTATATGTTTGTGTGTTGTTTGTTGTGTACCCCTTACCCCTCTATCTCTTGTTTCGTATTAACATTTGTTTACTATAAGTTGTACTATAGACGTAAATTATTTTTTTATAAACCGCCATGTCACAATTTTGATTCTCTCAAAATTGAAAACGAGAAAAAACATTTGTTTTTACAGCTATGGTGGTCAACAGTCCGACGGGGTCCGCCAACAAAAAAGCGGGATTTCAAAAAAGCCGTACTCTACAAACACATCAAAACACAACACAAAACATACATTTACTTACGTTTTTTTTTCAATGTTTATGAAATTTTTGGTAAGGTACGGTCGCGTTTGCAGATGATGGTGGCAGTGATGGAGGGATGGTGGAATTTCCATCAAACGATTTTGTCACTGACGAAGGCATTCACCTACCCCCATTAGTTGACGTATCTTTAAGTCTTTTGTCAAACATTTTTTAAGATGTATAAAATTTTAAAAACGATTTTGTAAAATGTAAATAGGGCAAGTATGATAAGATAAAACCGACGCCCCCAATGCCAGTCCAGCCCCCAACCGTTCTGGAAGAATTTCGGGAACGCAAGAACGATCGATTACAAGATGACAAAGATTTTAGATCTGGCAAGAAGTATAGCGAAAGGCTTAAAAACATACGGTTAAATCGACAATTAGTAGATGAACGGTTTTTGAATCTACAAGGCGGGCGGAATCATATCCGCGAATGGGAATTGCAAAATTCTCAACTAGAAGAAGATGAAGAATTGGTAGAAGATTTGCCACCTACGGGTATACATGTAGCTGGTACCGTTCATGACCTACTGTCATCACATTTTTCCATACGTCAATCTACGTTCTCGAAACTTGACCCTATGCGTAAGAGCAGGGCTAGTACTTTCAGAGGTAGTGTTATGTCTCGAGGCAGCATGGCTATACTTAGTACGATTCAACAAAATCTAACAACAAAAACAATTCAAACATTTTTTCTTGAGTGTTTATTTTTGTTTTTATTTTCTTGTAATTGGTATGTCCAGCTAGGGGCAGTATGGCAAGCATGGCAAGGGGTAGTGTTTTACCAAACCGAACATCTAGAGCAAGTACCTTTGGTGTAGATATGCAACCCAAAAGCGCTTTAGACGGGTTATTTGGAGATGAGGTAACAGAAGCTGTCGAGTTTGCGCAGGCGCAAGCGCTTGCGGCAGCAGAAAAAAAAGTACGTCTAGAAAGGTTACGTCGCCAAGATGTACTTAAAAGACGTATGATGGCTAAGTATTATGACGATAGGCTTCATAAATTAAATTCCAAATGGTTTGGGTGGGGTGATGTTATGGATGCCCAATCTGCCGCAGTAAAATACGCCAAGTTGATGAACCTCAAAGCTCGGTTTCTATTATGGAAAACCCACGTACGCCATTTATTATACCATAAGAAACGTAATATGCTAATGGAAACTTTACTCTGGGCACCCCCCGCAGTAGCAGACACCATGGTAAAAGGATTACGCAAACTACGCGAAGTAGATAATGTCTCTTGGCTTGCCGTTGATACGAGTTCCCAAGCGATTTCTAAAAAGACAACCGTCAAAGGAGCTGATGGTACAAACATTTTTCTACCACTAACGGCAATACCTATACTGGCAGGTAACGCCGGCCAAGATGATATCGAGGCCATTGGTAAGGATTTAACAAGTATCGCTGAAGAACTACGCGAGGGGTCTAAGAAGGTAGTGCAGAAGGAACGTAATGAATATCTTGAAACATGGGCTACGGCTGGTAAACCTACACATACAAAATATGATAAGAAGTTGGTAGCGCCGAAGCACAACATGCAGACCATAACACATACCCACCATACATTACTAAGACTGTTTGACTTAATGCTAGCATCCCGCGCGGCACGGACTGTAGAACGTACAGCCATATTTTTGGAAAGAGTATTTTCTAGTACGAAATTCTTGCAGTTGCGTATTGTAATTGTACCTACCTTGAATGAGGATGGGAAGGCAATACTACAATTTGAACCATCGTTTTCAGAGGTACAGGCGAAATTGAATACACTCATTGATGGAGTGGTCTTTGCGGCAAGCATGTTAGCACCCCTTGTGCCTGTTGGTAATAGCGAACAACGATTACTAACATATTTATCCGAATCTGCCTACTACAGAAATGCCATACAAGATCTTGATATACATCTAGTAAGATGCTTTTCCGAAGGCTTGGCTGCAGCAGACAAAATGACAAACATGCTAGGGCAAGAATTGCTTGCACATGCGGCAATTTTGAATGATTTTACGAATTCTAGTACGGAGTCGTTAGCCAGGGCGTATGAAAAACAACAGCTAGCGAAAGTATCTAACAGAAGAGGTAGTCTTCAGGATATGGTCGACCTTGAAAAAAGTGCGCCTACACCGCCTACGGATATACCATCAGGGTTAAGAGGGCTTATAATCATGTTTTCTTATGCAAGCCACCTTGGAGCTAAGGTACCTGCTGCTATAGTACAAAGTTTAGTTGCTACAGCGCCGATGGTTTTTAGTGATGACCAAACGAAAATCGATTTTTCTGGTGAGGGTCGTAGAGGTGCACGTGGGGAATTTATCGGCGCCGTGGCATCTGCTGTTCTAGACGCTCTTGTAGTGGCTAATCCAGAACATGTATGTTTTTCCCTTACTGGCAATGACGCGTCAAATCTTGATTCTTCCTCAGATGCATGTCAATGGATGAAAGACCTAGCTGTGTTCATATCAAAATGGCAGGAAAGCATCGCACGCGTAAAAGTAGTACAATCCTTTGACTGCCTTACTATCGACGCTAAGCAGTTGCTATCCAACCTACTACAAACGCCAGTACTTCTATTGTCATTACATTCCTTTTCAGTACATGTATATGCCGTACATGCCGCAAGACGTCTTGCCTCATCTGTAGAAACAGTGCTGCGAGACTTGTCAGCCGATGTAACATCAGTCCATGATCTAGTAAAGCAGATGAAATTCTTAGGAAGTATGTACCAACAACTAGCCTCCTTCCATGTGGACCATGGGAGACTTGATTCTTTGCTTTCTGTATTGCAAAATACGGTAAAGATTGGTGTATTGGCTGATGCGATCAAAGCCACACCAGTACCGAAAGTCAGCAATGCCATCGAGGGTCAGGAAGAGGTAGAGGAGGAGGACTATTTGGAGCTAGGGGGAGGTGGGCTAGTACCCAAACGTCTAGCCTCAAGATTGAAAAGGCTAGACGATTCCTTAGCAAGACTTGAAGTAGCAGCTGACAAGGCAGCTAAGGACGTAAGAGGTAGTCTTATGTATTTCCACCATAAAGTACAAGATGATATGACGAGTATTAATAGTGATGCTAGGGAGTTGAGGGTGAAGATGCAAGATGAACTACGACCTCAAAATTGGCTAGGCCATGATTCTAGATTAGGTATTGAAATTGCAGAAAACAGGGAGAAGTTGCGCAGGCAGATGTCGATTGCGGCAAGAAAATCCCAAGGGCCGTTAACGCGTTTATCTGCAAGCAGTACTAGACAATCTGTAGAGGGGGTAGGGGCATCTACAAGTCTTGGCGGGGAAAGCAGAAAATTAGGCAGTGGGCCTATCTTAACTCGTGGCGTATCCTTCAAAGAAGCCATGGCACGTGGATCTGCTACAAAATCTGAATTATTCAACGCCGTAGACTTTTCAAGTATTGAAAAACGTCATCAGGGTTTCACCCACTCCGGTGAAACACATTCTTACGAAGATGTTTTTGGGGTGGTAGCGAGGTATGAAAAGTCTTTGGATGAGTTGAGGAATAGACGACAGATGGCATTAAATTTTGAAGCACTAACACGTAGTGAAGAAGTAGGGCTTACTCTAACGATGGCTATTATTGATTTGGAAAAAGAGTTGGCAGAGCCACTTGCACAACGACGTACTTTTTGGAAAAACCTCCAACAATGGGATGAAACTGTTGACCAATGTCTCAACAAACCCTTTCATCAAGTAGATATATCAGCTATGCATGGGTTTATACATTCTACGGTGCAAAAAATCAATAAGGAGTGTGCTGGAACGATGGCAGCGATTTTTTCCAAAAGAGTAAATTGCTTTCGCAGATTACTAGAGCCATTGTTTTTAGTACAATTTGTGGTAAGTTTATCTAGCGATCAACAGTCCTTACGCCGCCAAGCAGTACAACTATCCCTACACGAACGTGAAACACTACTAAAGAAACGTAAAAAGGCCATGGTAAGGCAGCATTCTTGGTCAAGTTACAGTAGTAATGAGATGAAGCAAATAGTCTTACGTAGGACTTCTAACATACCTACATACAAGTCGCAAAACGAAAATGTCTTTTCCACTGAGCATAACCATATCTGGGAGCAGCTGTTTGATCAGGATATGTTGTCAGCACAGGCTAAGGAGCAAGAAGAAAACAAAAAAAGCAAGAAAACTAATACTACTAGTAACGATCTTGACGATGTAGATTCAGACATTGACAAAGATTTGTACCGTGGTGTACAAGCTATAACAAAAGATATACATTCACTACGTGATCTGGCCTTATCTGGGGTATTATATAAACCTGCAGCTTTGGCATATTGTTACGAACTAGCCCGAGCGGAGTCTAAACAAGCTCAACTCATATCAAGAATTGCTGACTATTGGACCATAGAACCGTTACCATGGTCTAGGTTTGGTGATAAGTCATACGCGACTGTAATAATCGACGCTGATTACGTTAGATACACATTTGATCAGCATTTGACAGAGATCATTGCCATGATCCCCGCGCTTTCTCATAAAGTAAGTGATAGCAGTATAAATGAACAAGATGAGAATTCAACTAGTAAGAAGGGTGGTCAACAAACTGTTGCTACAAGTGGTTTCTTACAACTTGCAGATAGATGGCGACAGACCCTAGAAGTTATGTTACAGCGGTTTGAGCGGCTTATTGCTATCCAGACTAGGTGGATGAAGATCGCGCCTATTGTACCGCGTGCTAGCCAACGTGCTGCCATGCGGGGGGCACCACCATTAGGTAAAACAAAATTAAAAAGTCAACAAATTATCATACAATTTTCAATGTTTTTGTCATTTTTTGTTTGAGTTTTGTGTAACATCATTTAGGTAAGAATTTGTGTAAAGCGCTGCGGTATACAGACAAATTATTTAGATTACTACTATGGCAATTGTCTAGGGAACATACCATGTACGCATGTCTATATACAGAATTAGCTGATGGAAGTCAACTAAACCATCTTGAGCAATGGTTGAATTGGTGTGATACGCTACTACGACAGGAATTATGTAGAATGCGCTGTGGGGCTTTTCGTTTATATTATTTAGACGATACGCAAATGCTAGCACTATGGAGAGGGGTTAATGAAATATTTTTCGTAAAACCTGAACATAGAGAAAAGATTGAGACAGATTTATGTGCGTTGTTTCATCATATGTTCCCTGGTGTGGATTATTTTCAATTTGCCTTAAGAAAAGATCCTACTACTTTTGATGGTCCTACACCTCATTTGCCAGAAGAATTACTTAAGGATGTTAAGAAAAAGACTGAAAATCTAGATGCTACCACAGCTATGGGGCAGAAAAGTATGATGGGTAAACGAAAAGACGAAAGCAGCGACCAGGAAAACTCAGATGATGAAGAATCTGATGATGTATCAGACAATGGCACAAAACATCGGTGCTGGTCAGAGGTATGGATCGTTGCCGTACGCCCCGTACAAGGAAAACAAAACCTTACCTTACTCACCCCCGTTAGATTAACAGGAGGCTTACATGAAGTAGTAGTATATCTTGAAGAGTCGATAGCAGAAGCATTTTATGAATCTATTCGCTCTTTATATTCAAGGGAAGACCAAGAAGCCCATATGGCCGCGTTTGACTTATTCAAACCGAAACTATCAGTAGCTAGTGATGCTTCAGGTGGTAATTCGCGTAAGGGGAGTCGAAAGGATAGTGTAGCAATGCGGGCATATGGGAGTACTAGTTCACGTAGGGGTACGGGGGTTTCTAGAAAATCTAGTATGTTAAATTGGCAGAAGGAAAGAAGGGGCAGTCAAGATTTACAACGACGTATGTCTGGTGAACGGGGGTCTCTAGGTAGAAATCGAAAGCAATCTACTGTCGATAAGCTAGATCGTTATAATAGAAAGGGTTCTACAGTGACGGGTAGGGAGCGGCATGGTTCTACAATCGATGGGCGTAGGAATTCCAATGTGCATATGTTGGAAAAGGCTCGGCAAGGGTCGGTGCTTGGAGGGAAGAGGAAGGGGCTTTTTGGCACTGCATTATCTAGGGGGTCATTGGAACCAACTTTTGAAACGTTACAAGAAGAAGATGAAGAAGAAGGCCAACGAGACCCCCCAGAGGAAAAGGAGCGCAGACATTCCTTAGTAATTGTTACCGAAGAACGTAATCCTATGATCAAAACTAGTATTGAATCAGAAGACCATGGGGAAGAAGGCAAAGAGGAAGAAGAAAAAAACGAACCTTTGCCCACTTACGCCAGGAAGTTGTCTTTCGCGCCTGCTGTACTCAAACAACAGCGTAAAAAGGATTCTATGACCTCTTCTCCTTCATCCCCAACAGGCGGTAAATCTCCAAAATCCGTTAATAAGCATAAGAACAGGATAGTAGGCGCAGGGGGCATGCCATTATTCGCAGTACCGGGTGGGTTTGAAAACGGTTATGTGGCAAGTGTATTGGGGACGAAGTATGAGCAACCCGATCCTGAAAAACCCGATCCTGCTCTAGCTACTGTAGTAGATATGAAAGAACCTGCGCCGAAGCAAGAAGGGGATGGTGTACCGGCCTTTTCGACTACAGAAAGGGAATTTTCTCAAACTGCCATGGCTGTACCGGAACATGCTTGGCTCACGGCCATGCGGATCGCCTGGACTGTTGGTGTAAAGTGCGCTATTACTTTAGGATCTGGTTCTGCCCTTGGTAGGTGTGTACTACGCGAATTTGCTTTCATAGCTACAGCCGACAGGAAATCTTGTCTACTACCATTACTAATTGAATTGAGGGAGTTGTTAGATCGTGCGACACGGGAGCGTACGCGCCTTTCTAACGTACAATTTCTACATCTAGGCTGGACAGATTGGGAGGCCATTGCGGTTGGGTTAGGGGAATTACGGCTACATTTTGGTTTCGAACTATACGGTCCTCCTAATCTACACTGTCCTGTCAGTGAAAGGTCATTCCTACAAGTAACGCAGTCTTTAGGTTCGTACAAAGCGTCGTTACTTCGTGGAGATTTGGCTACTGACGTGTCGACGTCTTTTGCGGCTGCCGCGGGTATAGCTGTAGTGCAAGTACATCTATCAGAACATAGTTTGTTAGAGCCTTTATGTAGACATTTGCTAGGATCGGGTTGTTCTGGTCATTGGGCATTTTTACATGGCGTCGATGCCATAAGAGAAGATATTTTAAACAATCTGTTGAAATACTTAGCAAGGTTCTTTTTCCAATTGAAAGCTAGTGTACAGTTAATGAGCGGTAGGCTAATGGGTCAGTCGGGACCAAGGGCATTTACGATAGGTGGTGCGCCAAGAGGGTCTGGGGGAGGGGGAGCAGAAAGTAGATCAAACGCCGGTAGTGTAGGTGGTCTGGCAGGCCTTGACGCGGAGTCCTTGGCCATTTTACAAGGTGCTGCAGGGGGCGAATCCCCAAGTTCTAGTAATGCCAACGCAGCACCAACTATGTCGTTTAGGGATTTTTGGGATTTTCCTCCCGAAGAAATACAGGTTAGACGTACGCCTTGTGAAATCGATTATTCTAACATAGAACCTGCTGAGGCGTATTATAAATTTGGCAAGCCGCAGAAGGATCCTAAAACAGGCGTGAAGTCCAACCACCGACAACCTCATGATTCTGTAACCGTCCCTGCCGATGGGGATTCTGATCTTATTTCTGTGGTTAGTGATACTACGAATGCGACAGGGACAGAAAGTTCTGATGATAGTTCAGATCTTTCTGTAGGTAGTAGAGGCGTAATCACAGCACACCTACCAATGATCATGCATCCCGCATCGGCTGTATTCGTAGTCCCTGCAGGTTCCGGGCGCGGTATCGAATCCTTTATCTTTAGGGTAACTAGTTTTCCAAAACCTGCTGACCTAGCATTAGTAATAAAAGTTATGCTGCTTCGTACTGGTATTGAAGTACCTTCCGGCGCTTATTCCTTACATAGAGCGTTGTCAACTTTTAATTCATATGCCGTACAAAGGTCTGATATCGATACCCCTCTGCTGGCGATAGGCGATGCCAGGGTGGTATGTCAACTAGCGGGGGCGTTACGTACTAGCCGCTTGCGTGTAAATCCTTTATTGACAATCGACGAAATGTTACTACTAATCGAGGCGTGGATTGTAGGTATAGGCGGTAGATTAGATGCATCTACAGAGAGGGAGTTGCTGTGGCATTGTACTGAACTAGCTTTTGGTGGAACAGAATCATTCCGAGAAAATGAACAGGAATTAAGGTACATGCTAGTGTCTGAGTCATTTGGTAGTCAGAGACATATCAAGAAGGATGTAAATGCACGGTTTTGTGATGACGTTGCAGCGAAATTTAAGGCGGAATTTTCGTTTTTCAATTCTTTGCTGGTTACGAAATGTATGTTGATGATGAATGCGTTACGTGATTCGGCAAATCATCTGGCTATCGTAGGAATGGCCGGTGTAGGAAAGTCAACTTGTTTACGTACTGTATCACAAGCAGGTAGGACGTTTTGCGTAGATGACGAAACAACACCTTTGTTTCATGGCGTTCGACAAGTAACCCTTAATACGTTAGCCTACGATCCAAGACGATTACTAGAGATTGTTCCCAGGCTGGCAAAGAACTGTGGCACGGGCGCTAGCGAAAAGGATTGGACAAAAACGTGGGTGGTTTTAGACGGTCCTTTACGACCTTCTTTCTTATCCTTGTTAACGTCGCCTTCAGCATGGAATCAAGTAGACGGGTACCATTTTGTCCGTAATAAAACCATGTCTGTTGTATTCGAAACAGACCACCTATGCGATCTTACACCCTCGTGTATATCCAGCCTACATGTGGTATTTATAGACAGTAATCAAGGTATCACATGGAAAGATAGGATTGTGGCCTGGGGTCATAGGTTCAAAATAAGTAACGAAACTCTTGCTCCAGTAATCGATTCTATCGTCGAACTAGTCGTAAATCTTATGGATAAGCTTCTAACATTTATGTTGTACTATTTTTTTGCAGACTCTAACGAACAAGGTAAAACATCCTCAGGCCTAGGGCAACAAGAAGGCATGGTTCCACGAAAACTAGACCACATACGGCAGGCAGAATCGTTTTTGAGCTTGTTTACAAGCTTTTTATTAGAGCCAAGTAGCCAACGCAAGCTACTAGAAGTCACCAAGGAAGGTCAGGTATATGACCATGGCAAAGAAAAAAATGAAAATTTCGAAGAGTACGTTAGAATATTAGTAGCGATGTCGGCTGTAAATGCAGCGGGCGGGTGTTTACTCACGCACCAACGTACAAGATTTGAAAAGTTTTTACGTGAGCAGATCCTACCTCCGAAGGCGGCCGAAAATTTTTCTCCATTGTATGATTTGTATTATGATAGCAAAACTGAAATGTTTCAGGCAGTACATGAACTAGTCAGACTGTCAGATCCTATTCTTGATGATAATCATATTTGCGTTGCCACCGAAGAATTCGTTGCTTTTCAACTTCGACTACGTAGGTTAATCGCTGTTGGAGCTCACGTCCTACTGGCTGGTACGGCAGGGTCGGGAAAAACAACGTTATTACGGTACTTACGAAGATCGCCTTTTACTGCACTAAATTTTGCATTACTACCTGTAGCTGCTGAAACGAGTGCAGATTCGTTGTTAGATATTGTACTAAGCCATACAAGAATATCGTCAAGGCATTCGTTTAGCCCGAGTGATGGTAAGAGGTTTATTTTACTAGTAGATGATCTTCATTTGTCTGTGGGGGCGTCTTCTTATAGTATAGATTCAAGTGAGAAGGCGGCGAATACGTATGGGGATGGGGGGTTGAGTGACGGTGCAAGGATGGCTAGGCAGGAAAATATTAGTGGGGATCGTACACGTACTAGTAGCGCCTTGACAGAATGGATGCGGTTTCAACTTGAAAATCACGGTTTCTATGACAATCGCCAATGTTTTATGTCAGTACGTAACGTTACCTTCCTACCTGCCTTACTTTCTCCGGAAGCTAGCGTTCCATTTTGCCAACGTTTTTCGAGACATTTCCACGTAGCCTTCATGGAAAAGCCAGGTATAGCAAGTGTCAAGAAAATATTCAGTACGGTACTGTCAATGCAGCTGTCGCCGGTGTTTAGGCATCATACCACGCTTTTTGCAGATACATACCAAGACGATTTGGGCGAATGTGGGGCAGATGCTGCAGGGGCACAAGTATTAGTAGACATCCTATTAGAGACAACTTTAGAAGTTTATCATAGTGTAGAAATATTAGAGGATAGACGTATGCATGGGCTGGCTAGGGTGTTTTGGGACTTGGCACATACGTTTTCCATGGCGAAACCTGAAAGCATTGGCACGTTGAAAGATATTGGCACTTTATGGGCATATGTTATGCGAACTTTTGTGGTTGACGCACTAATCGTAAGGCTATCTGAAATACCAAAATTTAGAAGGCGGGCGGTAAATGCGATATCGGTGTTTGCGCAGACGGTTTTTGGGCAACAATTTACGTTTTCTGATTTAGAAGCGGAAAAGCAGGGTGATTACGGGGATCCAAAACCAGGTCAAGTCGACATGTTTTGTTATGCCACCTTCAACCCATTGTTAGCATTAGAAGATAGACGTGCAGGTGCACAAGTCTTCAAGGAGGACCTACCTCCTCTCGTTATAGAAAAAGTACCTTTGGAACAAGCGCGAGATCATGTCTTACGTACTTTAGGGCTAGATATGTCGGTAAATAATGATCCAAAAACAAAACGTACTGTTAGTGATATCTACCTAGATAATGACGCATTAGATCCAAGGTTATTGGTGGCATGGCTTTCTGATAATTCAGCCTTTTGTGCGTTGCTACGCTTATGCCATACTTTAGCGTTACATCCGTTAGTGTGTGTTATTGGGGCTTGGGCGCATTTGCCATTACTATACCTAGCAGCAAGGCTTTTTGGAACGGAGTTGGTATTAGCAAGTGATGGTGGAGAGAGTTTGTTGGAGCAATTGCAACCAGGGTGTATTGATCCTATACCGCCACCGGCGCATGAGGCCATGGGGATGACAAGTACAGCCACCACTCCAAAAGCAGGTAACAAACGCTCTTCTCTAAAACGACAATCTGTTGGTAGAGCCGGGAGGGCTGCTAGAACTTTAACCAACGCCGCTCATGACCAAGCCCTACATGCAAGTAGGTTACCATCGCTAGTTCTAGTGGATGAGACTAGGCTAAGGGCGCAGTGTACGGCAAGTTTTGTAAGGGCACAGAGGGCACAATTTTTCGGCCGTGCTTCTCATTATCGGCCTATTCCTGAGGATGATGAAGATGAAGATGACGTGAATACGGGTCGTAGGGGATCTTTGAAAAGAATCAGTGTAGAAAACATGGCGGACGAGAGCCGTCGGGAAAGTAACAAATCAAGGATAAGTCGTATGGGTAGCGGTCTGGCGTCTGCTACTAGTTACGACTCAGTGAGGGCCATGGCGGAAAAGGCGGTGCAACAAGCGCAATTGAACCAAACAGACGTACGTCAGGAAGAAAAACGATCCACCTGTCTTGTTGTAGCATGCCAGTCTGCAAGTTCGTTTAGGGGGTTGGCTATGAGGTGTGTTTCCATACAAGAATTTTTGTCGGCGGCAGTTATGTTCACTCCCAGAATGTCGTTATCAAGGGTCGCTACAAGCTTTTTACAAGGAAATCTACCACCAGAATTTTTTCCAAAAGATGAAAAGAAGCATGTGAAACCTATGGATGAGCCAGTGATGCTGTTTGCAAGGAAAAATAAGCGCGTACCGGATAGCCCTGGAGGTACCGGCTCATCAAATATGAAAAAATCCATGGCAGCTGCACAAGCCTTACAAAAAGACAACGTCGAGCCTAAAAAAAGCAAGAAAAAGTCTGACGGGCCGCAACTTGGCTACCTAGGCGATACGGTAGACCACGTCCGCCAAAATATTGAAAATGTAATATCAAAGTACTATGACGTGAGATTCGCTAGAGGATTTTGCTCGCCGGTTCGTTTCTTTCGTATGCTCTCTATCCTTTCTAATCTAGCGCAGAAATGGGCGGACTATGCTAACCATAGGCGTAAGATTCTACAAGGCGTACTACAAACATGTACCGACGCTGAAAATCAGAAGGCTAGCTTAGTAAGTACATTGAGGGCACTACGAGTAACATTGTCTAAACTTCAAACCGACGTCAGGCAGTACACTAGGGAAGTAACACATTATAAGGGCAAACAGCAAGAGGTAGCGGTAATTGTGCAGGAGATCTTGGATAGACGTACGGAAATCGCGATTGTACTGCAATCTGTGGACAGAACGTATGAACCTGCATTTCTCGCGGCGCAAGGGAACATGGATGTAGCATTTCGCGATATTGAACGGCTACCTGTATCGACATACGGGCATTTAGGACATTTCTTACACCCACCAGAACAGGTGCTGGCGGTTGTGGATCTATGCTATTTGCTTGTATTTTACCAAGAATTTCCCGAAGATCCTGAGGTATTTTGCAAACATTTTTTCACATTCTCAAACATCTTTTCTACATTTTTGTTCTTTTGTGTTTGTTTTCCAGTATATAGATGAGTACGAACTAGCTCTATCAGATCCAAAAATGGATGTGGCAGGCCTCATCAAAAACAAGACATCAGGCCATAACGAAGCACACTATCAATTAACCAACGTCGCTAGGATACCCTGGAACGAAAAGAAAAGAGTCGCCTTCCAAGATATAGACACACTTCATAATAGGTTAAAACTAATGCCCCGAGGTAGGTTACGCCAGCCGTTACGATCAACTTTGAAAAAGTTCACTTCCGACAAGTTCAACAAAAATAAAATCATGGAATTTGGAAGGGGCGTAGGGTCTTTTACAAATTGGGCTAGGGCAAGATGGCAAGTAGAACATTTATCCGAGCAAGTAGAAAGTGCACGAAAAGCCGGAGGGGAATTACAACAACTAATGGACTTACGTAAGGAATTAGGAACCATACAAGGTAAATACGACGGGGCAACGAAAGAGTATAATGAAATTGCTGATAAACATCGTGCTGTGGTAGAAAAACGACAGGCTAGTCTAAAGGAACAGCGTACTGCAGAAACGTTGTTAGCAAGGACGGATCAATTATTAAAACAGTTTGCGGTACGGAGGCGCCAGGCGTTGATGGATCTAGAAGGCGCTCAGCCAGGAGGCACTGGGGCCAATAGTAGTAGTGCAAGCCTCTTAGCGCCAGTACTTTTCGTTAGTTTTTTAATGTCTTTTGGATCGGCGCTAAACCCCGAGCTACGATCGAGAGTGTCTACAGAAATACCAAAAATATTAGAAAGGAAAGGTTTTATCCTACCAGAGGATTTTAGGTTAGGGTCGTTTTTACGGCAAGGGGCCTTGGCGCCGGAGATTTTACATTTAGCTAGGACGCATTTACATAATCCTTACCTTCAAGAAGCGGCAATAGCACTAGAAGATGCGGTTTGTTCTTCT